>ERZ894236.559-NODE-559-length-42160-cov-10.245_pt1 | contig 42160 bp, 36 predicted proteins | sample MGYA00380297_ERZ894236 | MGnify/ENA primary metagenome ERZ894236 (study PRJEB32331, sample SAMN06328420) | human gut metagenome | biome: human gut microbiome; feature: stool | host: Homo sapiens | collected 2014-08-04 ... | reverse complement strand
GCGCTTCGAAAAGTGCAAACGGTCCCCGTAAGAATTCATTCCGGCCGGATTCCCCTCACGACAACCTTCAACCAGGGACGGAAGACTCAGCCATCCCCCTCACCACACCGCTTTCTGGCGACGCGTAAACAGTAACGCTGCTCATACTGCGGACACCCGGACGGATAGTTCACATATTGAAAAATGGCCTGTTCTAAGTTATAATAAATGGGCGGCAGAAAATGATGCCGCCGAAGGCGGTAACCTGTTCGCAGAGCGTTCAGGTTATCGTTATCTGAAGATAACATTACCTTAAATGCAGCATATTCAAATGAACAGGGAAGGGAATCTGACTATGATAAGTGATTACAGGAACAAATTTGTTACTCCGGAAATAGCTGCCGCCAAGGCAGTCCAATCCGGTGACTGGGTGGACTACGGTTTTGGCGCCGGCTTTCCGGATCTGATGGACAAGGCGCTTGCAGGGCGCAAAGGGGAATTGAAAGATGTGAAAATCCGCGGCGGCCTGGTAATCCGCCCCCGAATTGAAGTCGTGGAATGCGACCCTGAGCAGTCCTCTTTTTCATATTACAGCTGGCATATCGGGGACTATGAGAGGAAGCTGCAAAGCCGTGGATTATGCCAGTTTATCCCGATGATTCTCCGTTCACTGCCGGAGCTTTACCGTAAGCATATCCGCGTCGATGTGGCTTTTGTTCCGGTATCGACCCCCGATGACAATGGCTACTGCGGCCTGGGTATCTCCAATTATGCATGGAGAACTATTTTCGAAAATGCTCGTACCGTTGTGTTTGAAATTAATGAGCATCTGCCGAAACTTCACGGGGTGGACGGCTCCCACCGGGTGCATTTGTCGGAGGCTGACTTTATTGTGGAGGGCGAACACGAACCGCTTCCTCTGCGCACTTACCGGGAACCCTCCCCTATTGATGTGGAAATCGCCAGACATGTGGTAAAGGAGATTCCCGACGGTGCAGTCTTGTCCCTCGGCGTGGGCGGTGTTCCTTTCACAGTTGCAAAGATGCTGGCAGAATCGGATCTTAAAGAGCTCGGCTGCCATACGGGGACCATCAGCGACGCGTTTCTGGCGCTCTATAGAGCCGGGAAGCTGACGAACAGACTGAAAGAAATTGATACAGGATATTCTACCTGGAACCTTGCCATGGGTTCACAGGCGCTTTATAACTGGCTTGATGAGGAACCGATGCTCTTCCGCCCGGCTGATGTGGATTACGTCCACTCTCCTGAGCGTATCAGCAGGATGAAACGGGTAATCAGTATCAACGGCGGTGTGGAACTGGATCTGATGGGCCAGGAGAATGCGGAATCAGCGGGCAGCCGCCAGCTCTCCGGCACAGGCGGACAGCTCGATTTCCTGGAGGGAGCCTTCCGCTCTGAGGGCGGGAAGGGCTTTATCTGCCTTGCTTCCACGCATAAAAAGAAGGATGGAACACTTAAATCGAATATTGTGCCGTTTGTTCCGGGCGGCAGCGTGGTATCGGCTCCACGGAGTATGATTCAGTATGTGGCAACGGAATTTGGGGTTGCGAAGCTGTCGGGACTGTCTTTACGGGAACGGGCAGAGGCGATGATATCGATTGCGCATCCGGATTTCAAGGATGAGCTTGGGAGGTATGCGCGGGAGAATTTTGGATGAGCTGATAGAAATAAAAACTAGATACTATGGTTTCAGAGCCATCTCCTGAGACAGATTAAAAACTGTGTAAACTTTGATTTCATATATGAAAAGACAGCCCCTATTATTCCAAGGTTGGGAAAATCTATTGTTCCGGTTATCCTGATAAAAATGCTGCTCATTAGCTATCTTTATGGAATAAAATCAGAACAAAGGCTTGAAGAGGAAGTGTCGATTAACCTTTCCTACCGTTGGTTTTGTGGGCTTGTTCTCATGCATACAGTACCGGATCATTCAACTTTTAGTCAGAATAATAAACAGCGTTTTAAAGATGCCAGTATATTTCGGTAAATTTTAATGAGATTGTTTTGAAGCGCATTCAGCTTGGGAGCGTATCGTTTCTTCCATCCAATGTATCGTGAAACAACCGTTACGAAACAGTTGAGCTAATTAATCGTTCCAGCATAAAATATACGGAGGAATTGGAGACCGAACTTTCTTCCATACCAGGTTATAAGAAACCATAAAATGTGGAAATAGAGAAATAATCCTTAAAGAGCCACACTGTTCCGGAATGCGGTTATATCCATCAGACACGGAAAAGGGGGCTGGGGTATCTAACCGAGATAACAGTGGATACCAGGCACGGCATTATTACTGGAGTCGACTGTTATCCAACAAACCGACGAGAAAGTGATATATCCTAAATCATTTGAATGGACAGCCTTGCGAGTATCAGGAAATTGGCTTAGACGGAGGATATGATATAGGAGCAGTACACATAGGGCTGGAGTTGCTGGGAATCAATGGTTATACGGCCATACGTTAATATCAGAATAATGTGGCTTGACAGATATGGGCGGAAGGGACATTTGGTGTTCTAAAACGAGAACATAAACTGAATAAGATACAGAAAAGGAACCTCCAAAATGCGATGAAAGAATGCCTATTATCGGCAACAATATTAAACCTTAAAAGACTGGTAAAAGCGGTGTGAGTAACCCGAATTTACCAGTCTTTCTATTTTGTTCTGGGAGAGAAAGCATACAGAAATCCCTCAGAAAATGAATTTGTCAATCTTCTCCATGGACTTCTTTATTCTATTACGCTTTTATATTGTCGTATGTACCAACAGTTGTCATGAGAAAAACTCTCTATTTTAGAATATATTTTTTTATCATTTCCACAATTAACCCAACTTCCTCTTGCTGCATATAGGGATGCATTGGAAGCGATAAAACCGTTTTGCATAGTTTCTCTGTCACAGAACAATCCTGATATACCTTAAGTCCGTTGAATGCTCTCTGAGCATGCATTGGAAGCGGATAATAAATCATGGTTGGTATCTCTTTTGATTTCAGATACTCCTGCAACTCATTGCGTTCTTTTTCATTATTGAGCTGGATGGTATATTGTGCCCAACTAGAAAAATAACCATTTGGTACTATCGGCGTCTTTACTATATCTTTTAATTGTTCTGTATAAACTTCTGCCACTTCATTTACTTTATCAAGTTCGTACTCTTGAAATGCTTTAAATTTTGGCAGCATAATCGCAGCCTGAAGCGTGTCCAGTCTGGAGTTCCAGCCAATTCTTACATTTTCATATTTATTAGCCCCCTTCCCATGAACACGAATTGATTCTAAATAGGCGGCAGTTTCATCACAATCGGTAAAGATTGCACCACCGTCTCCGTAACAGCCAAGAGGTTTGGCTGGAAAAAACGATGTAGTGGCGGCATCACCGAAAGAGCATGCCTCCTGGTTGCCAATGCGGCCTCCGAATCCCTGAGCACCATCCTCCAGAACCATAAGACCATACCGCTCAGCCACTTCTGTTATTCCTGTATAGTCGGCCGGCAAGCCAAATAAATCGACCGGAATTACTACTCGTGGAGTTAGTTTCCCTTCTTCCTGAACCGCCTTAATCGCTTCCTCCAGCTTTTTGGCATCCATATTAAAGGTTCTCTCATCCACATCCACGAATACAGGTGTCGCACCTTCAAAGGACACCACTTCCCCCGTGGCAAAAAAGGTGAAGTCCGGTACAAATACTGCATCGCCCGCTTTGATGTCCCATACCATGAGCATCATGGAGAGTGCATCCGTTCCATTTCCGCAGGTGATGCAATGCTTACGGCCTACGAATGCGGCCAGTTGATTTTCAAATTCTTTTACATGTGGGCCACTAATGAAACTAGTGTTGTTAATCACATCCTGGATGCCTGCATCAATGGATAGTTTAAGTGCCTCGTATTGTTTTTCTAGATCACGAAATTGCATAGTCAAATCCTCCCTACTTTTTATAAAATTAAATATTACCGTCTCCAAAAAGGTAGCTCTTACCAAAAGGTCTCAATATGCCAACTTTTTCCACAATACGGATAATTTCATCTTCATTTTTTCCATAGAAAATGTTCTAAATAGTTTACCCTCTATTTTTCTTACCGATTCCTTTTCTTTTCATATATAAGTGTTATAAACTCGCTTTTCCACCCCTCACTCTCCATTATTTAAAACTTTGAAACCATATCGTTCAACGCCTTTACACTCTGTGCATATTTAAGCTGTAAGCCAAATAAACTAACTAGAATAATCTCACGTCAATCATGCTCTAGGTAATAGTGTTTAATGAATACCCCCAGTAAACTTATAGCCATAAAAACATAAATGATGCAGCTCGTTACCGCTACTCCAATTGTTCCATATACTGGAATCATTTTTATATTTATTACTAATTGTAAAATAACACCAAATACAGAAACAGCCATATTATATTTCACTTGTCCCATTGCTGCTAAAATATTAGCGGTGGTATACCTCATTCCACAGTTAAAAAAAGAGGCCAGTAATAAAAATCTCATGGTTTTTATAGTATTTAGATATTGCCTTCCAAACAATACTATTATAATCGGTTCTGCTGCTAGTGCAATGCATAAACATAAAGCACCGACAAACAAAAGGGTTATTATATACGTTAAAATGAAATTTTTCTTAATCCAGGTTTGATTTCTTTCATTTTTAACAAAGTATGGAGTTACAAATATACCTATTGCTGTACTTATCAATGAGACGCTTCCAGGAATCGCATATGCAACTTTGTAATCTGCAATTACCTCCGGTCCAATGGTCAATCTCCCTAATAAAAATGTGTCATTTAACATAAATATAACCCATAATCCATTGGTTATCATGTATTGTAACGAATAAATATTTATATCTTTTCTAATATCCTTTTTAATCTTTTCTGGTAAAATTCCCTCATAGTATTGAACCTTCGTAAGTTTCGAGAAAATAAGCGCCAGCGCTACGTAAAGAAATGTTTGACTAAAAACAACTCCTACTAATCCGACAGTTTTTCCCGATATGATTTTTGTCACAATTATAGATGATGAAAGTACTAACGAAAATAAAGCATATCTTTGATTAGCAAACATTGCTCGCTCATTACACAATACATTTTCTGTTGTATATTGAAATGGAACCGCTAAAATTAAAATATTTAAAAGCCAGACATATTCTTGATATGCTTTAGGATGTGGATAAAAGCCAGAAATGAGCACAACTAATAAAACCATAAAACAGTTCCAAATTGCCCCCTTCTTACAGGCATAATAATAGAAATTATATTTTTCCTGCAATGTTCTCCCTAAAACTACATATCGTAAAATTGCATTTGAAACTCCCATACCGGCCACAACAAAAACATAGCTATAAATATTTTCAAGATAACCTAGAATTCCATATTCCTGTTTATTCAATACTCGTACTAAAAATATGGAGCCTAAAAATGCAACTAACTTAACTAAAAAAGTACCCATAAATATATGAATAATTCCCTTTTCCCATACTATACTAATATATCTCTTTATATAATTCATCCGTTATAATACTTATCCTCCTCAATAGCACGTAATAACTGTACTTTCATGAAAATTTCAAACCGAGCATAAGTCAACTTTAATTTCTTCAAATTTCTCCAATAATACTCGCTCCATTTCATGAGGCATTCTTTTATGAAGTTTATAGTTTCCAGGATATATAAATTCATGTTCACAATCCATTATTTTCAAAGAAGATACTAACATATCTATTTCATTGTCATAAACTCTTTGAGCCAGGCAATGAAATGTGTCATTTTGTTTTATTTCAATCACCCTTCTTTCTAAAATTTCACCAGCATCGATATTTTCTCCTAAAAAATGTGTGGTAACTCCTATTGGCTGTTTTTCTAAAATAGCCCATTTAAACGCGTCTAACCCTCTGCAATTTGGAATATAACCTGGATGAGCATTTATGATCCGATGGTTTTTTACAAATTCATCAGGCATGATTCCAGCACCACATAATAATATTGGTATGCTTCGCTCTAAACGGATTTCCGAATAATCAGCTATATGCAGTTCATAGCCAAATGACTCCGCAAGTTTTGCAATATCTGGTATATCTATATTTAATTCTGGCCTATGTTCAATTAAAGGTGAAAAATTTTTGTGATAGTGATATGGCTTGGCGAAAATTTTGACATTGTGATAGCCTTTGGCTTTAAGTAGGCATAATGTATCATAAGTTTTTTTATGTTTTTCTATATACGTAAGAACACCTATTTCCATTATGAATTCCTTTCGTTGTAATTTAATTGATAAATACCTTGCAATATTCACAATTACTCTTTTGCAGAAATGTCTAACTACATATTGGTATCATCAATCCTTTACTCTTTAATGAGAAAACTCATTTTTCATATCTACACTTGAAAATGTTAATAGTGGAAGTTTTACTGCTTTCCCTTCCTTCTGACTCTTATAAATTGCCAGTACCAGTTCCAACGCATCCCTGCCTGCATAGGCATCTACATACGGTTTTCGGTCATTCTCAATCGCATCCATCATATCTGCGAACAGACTGGTATGGCCATTTCCATAGACATTGCTGGTAGCCTCTTCTAATCCCTTGTTCCTGGAATCTTCTTCTGCCTCATCTGCAAAATCCCATACATCAATGTTATTGGTAGAGGTTCCACCGATTTTTACAGTTCCCTTTTCTCCAAATATATACAATGTTTCTTCCAGATTTTTGGGATAAACATTCGTTGTGCCTTCTATTGTCGCAATCGCACCATTCTTAAATTTCACTACTGCCATTCCCACATCTTCAACCTCCAGGTAGTAATGAAACTGCTGACGGGTTTGTCCGTAAACCTCTTCAATCTCCTCACCAAAGGTCCAGCGGAGCAAATCAATTCCATGGATACATTGGTTCATCAAAGCACCGCCGTCCTGCTCCCAGGTACCTCTCCATGGTGCTTGCGTATAGTAATCCTGATTCCGGTTCCAGCGTACATGGATGGAGCCATGTGACAACGTACCAAACCTTCCAGTTTCCAGGGCATGGCGCATCTCCTGAACAGCTATATTGAAGCGGTTCTGATGGCAGGCGCTTACCTTCACATTATTTTCCTCGGAAAGATGAATAATGGCATTTGCATCCTCAATATTCATTGCCATTGGCTTTTCAATAATGACATGAATTCCATGGCTGATACAGAACAAAGCAATTTCCGCATGAATCCCGCTTTCCGTTGCAATGCTGACCAGTTCTGGTTTAAGCTCTTCTACCATCACTTTGTAATCTGTATATCGTTTGATGGACAGGTTCTCCTGCATACCATGTTTGCCAAGAAGTACCTCCATGTGTTCTGGTACAATGTCGCAGACTGCAACAAGTTCCAGTTGATTATTTACTGCTGCTTTGATGTGATTTGTAGAAATTCTTCCACAACCGATTAATGCGTATTTCATTCCTTGCCTCCTAAATACACCCTCTATATTGAAATCTTTACAAAACCTCTATATTGTCTCTTGGCTGAATACTCTTCATAACATTCTTAGTATCAAAAATCGCCTTTGCATTAGCCTGCACCATTGCGTAATTAACATTAGAATGAGCGGTTGTTATCATCACCAAATCATAAGAAGCGATTATTTCAGGAGTTAACGCAGTCAAACCCTTAACTGTGTTCCCATGTTCTCTGTATTCTGCAACCCAGGGATCATAATATTCAACTAATGCCTTTTCTTTTTCTAACTCTTCTATCACGCGGATGGCTGGACTCTCTCGGTAATCATCAATATCCTGTTTATAAGCAACGCCCAGAACCAGAACCTTGGCATTTTTTAATGCCTTTTCATGATGATTTAAAATCTTTCCAGCTCGATTCACGCAGTATTCCGGCATCCGATCGTTAATCATCATGGAGCTTTCAATCATTGAAGTATGAAAACCATACTCTCTTGCTTTCCATGATAAATAGTATGGATCAAGAGGGATACAATGCCCTCCCAGTCCTGGTCCTGGATAAAACGGCTGAAATCCGTATGGCTTTGATTTTGCAGCATCTACCACTTCCCACATACTGATTCCCATTTTATTGCACAGCATCGTCAACTCATTTACCAGGCCAATATTGATATTCCGGTATGTATTTTCAAGTATCTTTTCCATCTCTGCAATAGCAGGGGATGAAACTTCATGTACATCTCCGTCCAATACCGCACGATACATAGCTGCAATTACTTCTGTCGCTTCTTTTCCAATTGCGCCTACCACCTTTGGTGTGTTCTTTGTCTTGTATATTAAGTTTCCTGGATCTACTCGTTCAGGTGAAAATCCCAAATAAAAATCGATTCCGCACTTTAAACCGGAACCGTTTTCTAAAATTGGCTTTATAAGTTCTTCTGTTGTACCTGGATAGGTGGTTGATTCCAAAACGACCATTGTTTCTCTTTTTAAATATTTTGCAATTTCCTGTGCTGAGTCTCGCACATAGCTAATATCTGGTTGTTGATGCTTGTCCAGAGGAGTAGGCACACAAATGGCAATAAAATCAGCATCTTTTACAAATGAAAAATCTGTAGTTGCTGAGAGCATGCCTGTTTCGATTAGCCGTTTCAAGTCATTATCTACCACATCTCCAATATAATTTTCTCCTTCATTAACGCATTTCACCTTTTCACTTTGAACATCAAATCCTATTGTTTTAAACCCTGCTTTAGCTTTTTCTACTGCAAGTGGCAATCCAACGTACCCAAGTCCAATGACTGCTACATTAATTAACCTAGCATTAATTTTGTTTAACAATTTCTCTCTCATTATTTTCTCCTTAAATTATCATTTAGTAACCATATTTAATTTTTGATATTCATTTCTCTTTTGTTTTTTTCTTATTATGGCATATCCACTAACTGCTCCCATATATAAAAACAAACCTCTATTTCCTCCGCAAAAATCGCCTGAAAAGAAAGCAAACCCTAATTCGAGAACAAAATAAAAAAGAAAAACATTGTCTTTCCATTTACTGCAAAATAAAATTTTGTAAATAATTAAAATAAATAGTAATGACCCTAACAAACCAATTTCAAATTGTATCTCCAGTAAAATATTATGAGGATAGTCAAATTGCTCTATCCCCCAATAATAATCCCCCCAACTACCCAATCCAAAGCCCCCCAAAAAATGTTGTGGAATGTTGCTAATAGTAAAAAGGTATCTGTGAACCCTGTGTCCTTGTGCACTATTGAAAATCGAAGCTAACGAAAAACGTTCAGCAATAAACCTTAGCTCTCCCTGATTAACAATAAACATCAGTACTACTATCGAGAAAAAAATTACTAGTAAAAACATTATTTGTCTTTTATCTACATATCTATTTTTTTTTCTCGAAATCACTACATAATATAAAAATACTACTACGAATAAAGAAAACAGCGGGCCTTTAGAACCGGTTAAAATCAATACAAATAGTAATAATATTTCAAAAGCAACGATTAGATATTTTAAACTTTTTTTAGCAGTATTGTTCCATAGAATCAAATAAGACAACATCGTTTCGCTTACTATACGACCTAACCAAATTGGATTTAAAGCTTCTGTTTCAAATCGATAATTTAATTTGAAATTAGTAACCAACTCTTTAAAATTTAATAATATGAATAATAACAGTAATACTGAATTACATATTACTAAACCATTTACAATTTTAAATGACAATCTCTCTCCATTGTAAATACTAACTAATATTTTTACCGACATGAACGCTAACATGGACATTATAAATGCTTTATATTTAGACATTGACCATATAATTTCATCCTTATGCAATAAAACATTTATCGTAATTAATATAAAAATGGCCACAAACAATAAATTAGTTGTGTCAATATGGAGCGGCCTTCTCCTAAAAAAAATACAAATAAAAAAAGGCAAGAATATATACATATATAAATGAATGCCTGTAGTTAAAATATTAACGCCAAAAAACTGCTTTATATTATCTGCAATCAACAAAAAAAGAAGCACGATAATGATTGCTGCTTCTTTCTTCTCAACCTTTATGTCACAAATTTTCATCATGTAGACCTTCTATTACTTTTTTCATTTCTGTATCCCAACTCAGACTTTTCTTAGCATAAGCCTGCATAGCTGAAACTATTTCTTGTGCCCCTAATTCTTGATTTAACTTCAAATAAAAATCAACTATCTCTTTAATATCCAACTCAGCCCCATTGTCCGGCACTCGCATCGCAAATTTAAAATCTTCTGGAAAACCTATATCCTCCCCCGCATATATAAACGGTACGCCTTCAGCACAGTACTCTCTGTGTTTTAGTGAACGAGTTTCTTTAAGATTAATTCTATGGGGGGCTAAAGTCCCTATAGCTAAATTACTTTTTTCCAATACAGCTTCTAATTCGTTACCCGTAACTTTTCCCAAAAAGTGTACGTATGGCTCAACATTACTGTCTCTGGTCAATTTAATTAAATTATTTATTTCCTCTCCATCACCTGCTATGCAAAAATGCACCTCAGGCTCTCCTTGTTTTATACTTTCATAATATAGTTTCAATCCTTTTATCACTCGGTCAAAGCCATGACATTTCCTGACATGCGCAACTGCGATAAAAGTAATTTTTTTTTCATCAATTCCCTCTTTAATATAAAAATGCTTTACATTTATTGCATTGTTAATTGAAATTGTCGAAATTCCATATATTTCATCATAAGAAGCCGGAGTAACAATCATATCGATGTACTTTTTTAATTTTGACCTATTTAATCGATCTTTTAATACAAACGGAATATCAATAAAGCGTGTCCATTCTTTTTCATAAGGATAGGTGGGTATTTCTAAAACTATTTTTGTTTTTGATGATTTTTGTTTTATCTTTTTAAGCAGACTAATGAATCCTCTATCTATTACTGACATACGAATATAAATAAAATCTATTTCTTTTGTTATATATGGTTGGAGCTGCTTCCAATATCCCAAACCAAATTCTGGGTAAAATGGCAATCTTCTAAGGATTTTTCTAATACTTTTTTCTTGATATTTCGGTTCAAACAATGTAATATCAATACCCAGATTCTTAAAACCAGACACTTGTTCTTTGACTTTTTTTGACTCTCCCGTTATGTCATTTATATTAAAATCCATTGAACATAAATATAAACTTTTAATCATGTAATTTCCTCTTACCTTTAAACATAAGTATTTTCAATATATGAATACCAAAGAAAAGTCTATTTTCTAGTGCCGCACCTATTGATAACTTTTCTGTTGCATTATTTCCATGAATTCTATGATAAACGCAGACGTCATCAACAATTCCCACTTTACCATAAGTGCCACCTATGATACCGGTAAGAAGGTCATGACCTATATAATGATCGGCGGGATAAGGACAAACAATCGGAATTAACACTCTCCTAAAGGCCATACAACAACCTAAATAAGTTCCTGTAATAAAATTCAATATAGGATTTTTTTTTATTTTCTTAAGCTTTCCAATTACTTGTGAATTTTCATCTATCAATATACCATTACACAAAACTACTAATATCCGAGGATCTTTTTCAAAGGTATTCACCATTTTTTCTAATTTATTATTCAGCCATATATCATCCTGATCCGCTAAAAAAATATATTTTCCGCTGCAGTGATAAAGCGCATTTGTAAAGTTATTTGCATACCCTTTTTCCTGCTTATTCACAACAACTTTTATTCTTTTATCTTCTTTGGCATATTTGTTAATTATGGTCCATGTCATATCTTTTGATCTATCATAAGATATAATCAATTCATCCTGCTCTTTTAACATTGATAAAATAGAATCAATTTGTTCAGCTAGGTACATTTCCCCGTTATAAACTGCCATTGCTACGGAAAGTCTTATTTTTGTCATTTATTTGACCTCTTTTTCAGTCTCAAAAAGTATAATCGTTCTGCCATATTTCTAGCCTGAATAAGCCATCTATATTTTGCAATTTGTATACTCGCATATGTTTTCACAACAGGTCCAAATTTCTGTTTATATTTTCTGTTTCCCACCATATCAAATATTTCAATTTTTCTTTCTCTCCAATATTTAATTGCATACCAAATCATAAATTCGTTCGGTCTGTAGTGCTGATGTTGTCTGTAACTTGCTCCGCCCCAAAAATAGGCCTTATATTTGTCGGCAAGAAAAATGGATGTAGCTACAGGTTCACCTTCCGGAGAAATAACTCTCAAACATAAAATCTCTTCTTTGTTTATGTGTCTAAAGAGACATTTGACTTTTTCACATGAATAAGTTGGCTTCATTCCCTGTTTTGCAAAAACATCTTTTAATTCACTATAATACTCTTCTGCAAATTCATCTGAAGGCTTTACTTCCTGTAAGATTGCCCCTCTCCGTTCAAATTGGCGAATATAATTTCTACAATCAGTCTTAAAAACTTTCCAAAGTTCATCGTCTGTTTTTTGAATATCCAGTTCCAATGTTTCATTCATATAATAAGACAATCCACTTGTTTCTAACTCTTTTTCCTCAATATATCTGTCTACTATTTCAAAATAAATACACTTATATTTTTTAAACAGTACTTCGGATAACTCCTTAATTATCCCAATTTTTTCATTCGAATTTGATACTTCTACCCCCATCCAACAAGTACTCCAGCCTCGAAATGGACTCCCGGCAATTTTCACCCCTAATTTTTTTACAAATAATACCGGTACGTAACCCAGAAATTCATTACCTCTGGTAATTCTAAAAATAGCAGGCTCTGCTTTTGAATCCTCTATAATAAAATCTAACCATTGCTTGGTTGTAAAGAGCGGTTTCTTGATATAGGAATTAAATTCATTCAATTGCAATTTTTCATATTCTATCAATTCAAAATTATACATAATATTATCCTTCTATCTCTATCCATTTTCCATCATACTCTTTTAGTGCTGTTCCATAAAAAAAAAGCTTACCATAGCTTTTATAACTATCTTCCGGGAAATGCAAAGCACCAAACTGAAATAAGCCCATGGGCAAAAAATCCTTTTTGAATTTACCTATTTCATTAAAACCATCAAAAATGCTTCCTTCAATTAAATGAACATATCTGTCTTTAACTCCTCTACCTAGTTTCCTTGACAATAAATATTGAATACCTTTTTTTTCAGCGTCAGCCTCTACTGTCGTGCTAAAAATGATTTTATCTGTGCTAAATGTGTAATAAATGCTCGGACCTGGCATATCAAATAGCTTTCTCGATTCCCACTTTCCATTATTTAATGATGCAAAATAAATACCATTTTGCATTAAAGGCGTATCTGTAGCATAAAGAATCCCCTCTTCTAGTGGTAAAGCCACACATGCCCTAAATAACTGACTTCCTACTAACAATGGCTTTACTTCTTTAAATTCATTACTAGCTAGCCAAATACCTGAGCCGGAATCCGAATCTCCTGTCAGTATCAAAAGCCCTTTTCTGTATGGATCTTGAATTATATTATGTATATGATTAATCGTACCTCTAGAAAATTCATAACATTTTTCCCATTGACTTTCCTCGCAATCTATCCGTTTTCTATAAATTGCGACAGGCTCTCTTTGAGGGTTTCCGCTATATTCTCCATATAAAATACAATCTTGCCAATCAGCTAGACCACTTATCTTTTTCATATAAAGTGTGTTGTTCATAGTTTTCACAAAAGAATGTTCTAACTGGACTTCTTCTTTTTTTAAATTCACCTGATAAATATTTCCACGAAACGATAAATTATACTTGTTTCCATCCAGTCTTACTATTCCGCGTGGTTCTAACCGTAGCATCCTTTCTGTAATACGGATTTTACAAAAAATTCTCTGCCAGATATTCAATGGCAGTTTTACTTTCCGTATATTTTCACCAGTTTCAATATCGGTCAAATATATATATCCTTTAGAGTAAGTAAGCATATGTTCTGAATCATGCTGATATAACGGTTTGAAACGGTTTTTTACTGTTTTTATCTGCATAATAATTAATTACTACCTTTCCTCCACACCATTTTATCCACAATCCCCGTATAACTTTGAATGATCTTCACCACCTTGGTACTCACATTCTCGTCCACATAGTTGGGAACCGCCACACCAAAGTCACCATTCTTCTGCATCTCCACCGCCACATCCACAGCCTGCAGCACCTGTTTGGTCGTAATACCCCCCAGAACAAAGTTCCCTTTATCAAGTGCCTCCGGCCGTTCTGTAGAGGTTCTCACACAAACCGCTGGAAACGGCACCCCTTTTGTATTAAAGTAAGCCGATTCCTCCGGCAGCGTTCCGCTGTCCGACACTACACAAAATGCCTTCATCTGCAGATGATTATAATCAGAGAATCCAAATGGCTGCAGACTTCTCACCAGCGGATGAAACTGAAACTTCCTGCTCTCGATAAACTTCTTGCTTCTCGGGTGCGTGCTGTAAATGATCGGCATCTGGTAGGTTTCAGCCATGGCATTTACTGCGTTCATCAGTTCAAAGAAATTTTTCTCGCTGTCTATGTTCTCTTCACGATGGGCCGATAAAAGAATGTACTGCTGGGGCTCCAGCTCTAGTTGTTCCAGAATCGTACTGCTCTCAATCTTCTCCCAATTGCTGCTAAGTACCTCTGCCATCGGCGAACCAGAAACATAAGTACGCTCTTTCGCGGTTCCCTCTGCATTCAAATACCTTCTGGCATGCTCACTGTAGCAAAGATTCACATCAGCGATATGGTCAACAATTCTTCGGTTCGTCTCCTCCGGCAAGTTCTCGTCAAAACACCGGTTCCCGGCTTCCATATGAAAAATCGGAATTTTCAACCGTTTGGCAGCAATCGCCGACAATGCCGAATTCGTGTCACCCAGAATAAGCAGGGCATCTGGTTTCAACTCCACCATAGCCTTATAGCTTTTGGCAATGATATTTCCGATGGTTTCACCCAGATATTCTCCCACCGCATCCAAATACAGATCCGGCTGGCGAAGTCCCAAATCATTAAAAAATATCTGATTCAAGGTATAGTCCCAGTTTTGTCCCGTATGAACTAGCGTCTGAGAAAAATATTTATCACATTTTTTAATCACTTCGGACAGCCGGATAATTTCTGGTCTTGTCCCAATAATTGTCATAAGTTTTAATTGTTCCATGATTGTCTTTCCTCTACTCTTTATCATTTACTTTCAAGAAAAATGTATCCGGTTTTTCCGGGTCAAAACATTCATTGCACCACATAAACGTGATTAGATCCGTGTCACCTTCGTTGATAATATTGTGGGTATACCCCACCGGTATATCTACAACCTCTATGTTCTCTCCTGATACATGAATGCTGACAATCTCTTCTGAACCCGGCTTCCGAAATTGAATCAGTGCATTTCCGCTGACCACCACAAATTTCTCATTCTTCGTGTTGTGCCAATGATTTCCCTTTTCTATTCCCGGTTTTGATATGTTCACAGAAAACTGACCCTGGTTTGCGGTACGGATGATTTCCGTAAAAGAACCTCGGTTATCCTGATTCATTTTCAACGGATAAACAAACTTCTCCGTTGGCAGATAGCTTAAATAGGTACTGTACAATTTCTTGCTGAAGCTTCCATCCGTCATATCTGGAATCTGTAAAGTGGTCCTGGATTTTTTAAAAGAATGCAGCAAATCCACTATCTCACCCAGGGTTACGGAATGTACGTTTTTTACATGGCAGAAATCATCCTGTCCTCTATTTTCTTTCCCAACAAGGGCATTGAGCAGTTCTTCCACCACATCATCAATATATACCAGACTGAGTTTTGTCTCATTTCCGTTCACCTGAACGGGAAGATCATTGACTATGTTATAGCAGAAGGTCGCAACCGCGCTGTTATAATTGGGCCGACACCATTTTCCAAACACATTAGGGAAACGATATAGAAGTACACGGGCGCCTGTTTCCTCTCCATATGTCCTCAATAAATCTTCGCCTTCCTTCTTGCTTATTCCGTATGGATTGTCCAACTCCGCTTGAATGGAAGAAGAAAGCATAATCGGGCAGGTATTCCGATACTCTTTTAAGAGCGATAAAAGCTGTGAGGTAAAACCAAAATTTCCCACTCGATATTCTGCCGGATTTTCCGGTCGGTTTACTCCAGCCAAATGGAACACAAACTCACATTCACCACAGTACTTTCTCAACCGTTCCAGTCCGGTATCCTTGTCATAGCCTAAGATTTCATGTTCCCTCAAACTTTCAAGCTGTGCAATTAAATTCTTCCCGATGAAACCGTCCGCTCCTGTCACTAAAATCTTCATCTACTCCCCTGCCTCCCATGCAGCAATCTCATTGCGAATGTAGTCCAGTTCTGAAAGCTTAGCTTTCACCTGTTCCACATCTAACAAATTCGTATTATTCGAGTTAAACTCACTCAATTCATTCCTACCATGACTCCCGTCCGTAAAATATTTATCGTAATTCAAGTCTCTTTTATCTGCCGGAACACGATAGAAATTCCCCATATCCATGGCATGACCGCACTCTTCGTTGGTCAAAAGCGTCTCATACATCTTTTCTCCATGGCGAATGCCGATTACCTTCACTTCGTTATCTGCGTGAAATAATTCTTTGACCGCCTGTGTCAAAACTTCAATTGTACAGGCAGGCGCTTTCTGCACCATGATGTCGCCTGATTCCGCATGTTCAAAGGCAAACACCACCAATTCCACCGCTTCTTCCAGACTCATAATAAATCTGGTCATGGCTGGCTCTGTAACGGTGAGCGGTTTTCCTTCTTTTATCTGGTTGATAAATAAGGGAACAACCGAACCTCTGGAGCAAAGTACATTCCCGTAACGGGTACAGCATATAGTCGTCTTTTCTGGTGCTACGGTTCTGGATTTTGCCACGATGACCTTTTCCATCATCGCCTTGCTGGTACCCATTGCATTGACCGGATAGGCTGCCTTATCAGTAGAAAGGCAGATTACCTTTTTCACGCCCTCCTCTATGGCCGCCGTCAAAACATTTTCCGTTCCCAGCACGTTGGTTCTAACCGCTTCAATAGGGAAAAACTCGCAGGAAGGAACCTGCTTTAACGCCGCCGCATGAAAGATATAATCGACTCCGTGCATGGCGTTCTTAATGCTGTTTATATCCCTGACGTCACCTATATAAAACTTGATCTTATTGCTGACCTCCGGGTATGCCCGCTGGTAAAGATGCCGCATATTATCCTGTTTTAACTCATCTCTCGAAAATACCCGGATCTCTTTTATATCGGAATTTAAAAAACGGTTCAATACGGCATTGCCGAATGACCCCGTTCCTCCTGTGATTAATAACGTTTTGTCTTTAAACATGATTTCCTCCCTACTGCGTTTATGATAGTCTGATACGATATTTCAACGCTGTAGTTTTCTTCAAGATACTTTCTAGCAAAAAAGCCATATTGGTCTCTAAGTTCTTTATTTAGTAATTCTCTTTCGCATCTAATGAAGTCTTCTACGCTATCGCTGGAACACCATTTTCCAAATCCGCCATCTTCGATGACTTTTCCAATATCCGTGTTCTTATCGGTAGACGCTAATACAGGCATTCCGCACTCCAAATATGAAAGAAGTCTGGACGGAAAATTAGGAATTGTAAATCGGTAATCTAAAAATATTAATCCAACATCACTAGCTTTCACTAATTCTTTATATTGATCAGATGGTAAAAATTTAATTAATTTAGCGTTGTATGGTAGTCTTTCTTGGAAGTATTTATTTAGTTTTAAATACCCTGTTCCATCTCCCACTATTAGTAAAAAAGAATCCATTTCCTTTTCGTTTGCCTCTATGCATTGCATTAAAAAAGGAATCCCTTGTGGCTCTCCGAGGTTTCCTCCATAAATGAACACAACCTTGTCAATGGGTATTCCATAGTGTTTTCTTATTTCACAAATCTCCTGATAGCCTATTACCTTCATCGTCTCCGGTTCAATACTATTAGGGCAGATTTCCAATTTGTTCCTATTCACGAACGGATTAAAGTTGTGCATATAATTGATATTAGCTTGGGACATACATCCGATTTTGTTGGAATAGGCATATAAATTCTTTTCTTTCTTCCTGAAATATCGGTAAAGCCATTTTGTTATCCCCTGTGTTTTTAATACGCCTAAATCGACTGCATTCTGAGGGAAAATATCTTTAAGCATAAGATAGGTGTACGCACCGTCCCGATTCCGTAAAAAACGGAGGGTTTTAATAAACGTAATTGGTGGGGTCGAATATAAGATCAAATCAAATCTGACATTAGGAAAATATTTCTTAATCCCTTTAAGGAACTGTGACTCTAACAAACAGGTTGTAATTCCCTTTTCTATGAAGTTTGTTTTTTGAAAATTTCCAATCTTTAATTTGAGAATTTTCACACCATCTACATCCAAAAGTTGTGTATGAATTTTTTTCTTACGCTCTACTGGGGAGATGATGTAAAGTGCATGTCCATTCTTTTTAAATTCTCTTAATAAATCTGTATATAAATTTTTTTCTTCAAGTGATTCAAAATCTATAATTGTAAGAAATAATATATTCATTTCTATTTTAGTTCTCCCACTCTAATGAATTTTTATTTGCTCCTCCTATTAATAGTTTTCCAAAAAGACTATTCTCCTTTACTTCTCCGAAAGAAAAGATGGCTTCCGGCCACAAGTCTCTAATTTCACAAACACATGGAATCTTCATTTTTTTCGCGATTTGAATTCCAGCCACCAATGTTAAAGGATGGACACTGGAAGCAAGTATTATATCTGGCTTCCCATAGTTCTTTTCTATTATTTTAGACACTGGAAAAAGGTTTTTATAAAAACACAGCATATTTTTAATACTATCAAGCCCATTCCCTTTAGAAATGCTTGTCTTTATAAAAACATAAGGTATCCCATTATCATACTTTTCTATATAATTGCCTTCTCTGATCGGAATGCTCTCTTCCTTATTATGAAATGTCTTTGCGCAAAAACCCCCTTGGCTCATATGCTTTATCTTTTAGTTTTCTGGCAAACCAATAATGTCTTCCTGCTTGATCTCGAAACATATCAGCGGCATAATGGGTCCTGTATCCATATTTTTTTATACATCTAGTTTATTCCTTCTGAAAGGAACTGCAATAAAGTTCCTTTATGTTTTTCTATGTGTTCTAAAATAAAAATGTTATTATCACCTAAAGTACCTTTGCCGGATTTCCTACTGCTGTACACCTTCCCGGCAAATCTGTTATCACCACCCCTCCAGCGCCAACCGTTACATTTTGTCCAATCTTCACATTATTTTTTACACTACACCCAATTCCAAGCCAGCTTTCCTCTCCTATAGAAACCTGTCCTCCTAAATGCGCTCCTGGTGATACATGTGTATAATCTCCGATCACACATTCGTGATCCACGGTTGCCGCAGTATTTATAATGCAATGTTTCCCTATTTTACTTTCGCAATTAATAACGGCATTGGCCGCTATCACTGTTCCTTGTCCAATTTCAACATTTTTTCCTATTACAGCACTAGGATGAACCAATGTTGTATATGATAAGCGATATTGCTGAGCGATTTCTTTTCGGATCTGATTGTTACCAATACCAATAATAAATTTTGCTTTACAAGAATAATTTTGACAGTCCGAAATTTTGCCTTCTATTCTTTTTCCACAAATAATAGTTCCGATAGGAATATTGTCATCAAGCAATTCCACCTTTATTTCCTGCCTGTTCCCATATATTAATTCAATTAAGTCAATAATTACTTTTGCATGCCCTCCGGCTCCAATAAGCACAATTTTTTCTATCATGTTTTCACTCCGGTTAATCTTTTCTCTTAAATTCTTCCATCGTCTCGCACGTACCTGAATGAATTCCGTCTCTCCTTAAAACAACTCTTACCGATTCTACTAAAATATAAAAGTCCATTTTCAGAGACATTTTTCTGACATATAACAAATCCCACCGAAACCGCTCTTCCCAATCAATAGCATTCCTTCCCTTCACCTGTGCCAAACCAGTCAAGCCCGGCCTCACATCATGCCTATGTCTTTGTTCTTCACTGTATAAAGGCAGATACTTCACTAATAAGGGCCGCGGCCCCACTACACTCATATCTCCTTTCAGAATATTAAAGAGCTCCGGCAGTTCATCCAGGCTGGTTGCACGCAACTTCTTTCCAAAGTTGGTTAGCCGCTCTTCATCTGACAGCATGTTTCCGTCTTTATCACACGCATCAGTCATACTCCGAAATTTATACATTTCAAAGATTTTTTCACCTTTTCCTGGCCGTTTTTGACTAAATATAATTGGACTTCCAAGCTTAATCCATACTAAAAGAGCAATCATCAGCATAACCGGCGACAGCATGGCAATTCCCAAAATAGAGAGCACAATATCGAGAAGCCTCTTTACATGTCTGCGATAGCTATAATTCCATTTTTCTCTGAACCTGCTGCTATGTATTCTGCACATTAAGTCCATCAAAACAACTCCCTAATCAGCTTAACTATCCGTTCCATATCTTCGTCCGTATTCTTCACATCGCTCGGCAGGCAAATTCCACGATTAAAAATATCCTCTCCAACGGATACACCATTTACATTTTCCACCTGAATGAAGTCATTCTTGCCATAGACCGGCTGTAGATTCATTGGCTTCCAGATTGGACGTGTCTCAATATTTTCTTTCTCCAGCTTTTCCATAATGCGAAGCGGTGTAATTCCACTGCTGATACAATCTTGATTGAGTGTCATGCAAGACAGCCAGTTGTTGGCTTCCCCATCCGAATTCATAGGATTCATCCGAATCATCGAAATATCGGCAAAGGATTCTTTATATCTGTGATATATATTCTGCTTCTTCTCTTTATAGGCGTTCAATGTGAGCAGCTGACCACGACCGATCCCTGCTACGATATTACTCATGCGATAATTATAGCCTATCTCCTTGTGTTCATAATGTCTGGCAGGCTCTCTTGCCTGCGTCGCCAAAAACCTGGATTTTTTTATCACTTCCTCATCATCCGACAGTAGCATACCTCCTCCGGATGTGGTGATAATCTTATTGCCGTTAAAAGATAATATGCCAAATTTTCCGAATGTACCACATCCTCGGCCCTTATAGGTGCTTCCCAGAGCTTCCGCAGCATCTTCAATTAGCACTGCTCCATGGCGCCCGCAAATTTCCATGATTTCATCCACCTTAGCAGGAGTTCCATAAAGATGAGCTAAGAGTACCGCCTTAGTTTCCGGATATTTCCGGAATCCCTCTTCCAATGCCTCCGGTGACATATTCCATGTATCTTTTTCTGAATCGATGAATACCAATTTTCCGCCTTCGTAGGTAACTGGATTACATGTAGCTGCAAAAGTTAATGAGGAAGATAGCACCACATCTCCAGACCTGATCCCTGCCAGCTTTACCGCCAGATGAAGCGCAGCCGTTCCGGCACTCAGGGCGGCGGCATGTTTGGAACCAACATAGGCCGCCATTTCCAGTTCAAATTCATCTACATTTTTCCCGAGAGGTGCTACCCAGTTAGTATCAAAGGCCTCCTGAATAAAGTTCATCTCCTGTCCATTCATAGTCGGACTGGATAAATATATTTTCTTTTTTTCGTCCATAAAGCAACCTCTTTTCTACATTAAAAAGAGTCTGTTTGTTTCCAGACTCTTTTTGTTCTCATCTATATTCATCAAATAGTAATGTTAAACATCCCTCTCTATTCCTCATCCCCGGCCAGCCGCACTCCCAATTGAATCCGTCTCACCTCACCAAGAAATGGAATCTCCACCACCACAACTCTTTTCCTGAGCCTCTTCCTGATTATCTTCGAAATATATTCATTCAACACACCCTCGGCAGCAACAATCTCTCCAACCGGATCGACCTCTACCAATGATCTCCGAACAATATATTCAGAATCGCTCCCTATCAATTTCTTCAGTAATACTATGTCTTCCCTCTGCACCGACCAGAATACTCCCTCACTGCCTAAAAGTTTTGTCAGCTTCGGAACCCGTTTCAACGCGAAGAAAAAGTCCTCCGGAGTATCTGTCTCCACAAAAACATAAGACGGAAAAAACGGTTCTATATGAACACGACACCGACCTTCAATCCTCCAGACACATTCTCGCTGAATGACAAAGCATCTCTCATAGCTACCTTTTTCCAGCACCTTATCAATCACCTTAACTGTTTCCGCTTCTTTCCCGGTTATTGTCTGAATCACATACCACATCGCCTCAAACCTCACATTTGGGCATGCTCCGCCATTCCGGGCTTATTCCCCGGACTGACTTCTTCTGTGGTCCATCATCGGCCTTCCATGACATAGATCACAGAAAGCATCCCAATTTCTTATCTTCTTCTAAATTTCTTCTGATTTTTCTTTTGTCAAATCTGTTTCCGTTACCCAGCCAGATCCTGCTCCAAACTCACTCCAAACAGCACTGCCTGCGTTCGATTAAACAGTTCCACCTCAACGACAGCGAAACGCTTGTGAAGATTTAATTTCACAATCCTGTTCTTGTAATGCTCAAGAACACCCTCTGCTTGGACAATCCGATTTTCTTCATCTAAAACAATCTTCGTGACTCCCATTACCCGCTGAAGATTCTCTCCACACACATCCTGAAGAAAATGAAGATCCTTTTCTTCAACAGGAGCCAGCATATCTCTGGCATCCCCTATAAACTGAGGAAATATTCTGGCTTTCTGAAGTTCATCTGAAAGTACCTTTGAATCATCCGTTTTTATAAACAGATACCCCGGAAACATCACATCCTCCAAAAGATGCAGAATTCCGCCAGAACGGAACACCTTCACCTTCCTTGGTATCCGGCAGCAACTCCACAAATTATGGCTGACAACCCGTTCAAGAAGTTCTGCTGAATCCTGTTCTCTGCCCGGCACCGTATACAATGCATACCACTGTTCCATAGTAAGCCTCCCCGTCGCTTAACTACTTATTAAGCGACAGATTTTAACTCCCATTAATACTGGCTGTTTGCAATATTGGAAAACCGGCTTAATCAACAAACTATAAAATCCGGAAATTGATAGAAAACTAATGAAAAAATAAGAAATTATTAGGATATATTGCCATTTCTTTTCTTTTCAGGCGGTTGACCATGCCAGAAAAGAATGCTATAATTTACGAGAACTTAAGATTTATGCAAAAAAAGTGTCGCTTAATAAGTAGTTAAGCGACTTTTTCTTGTCTTTTACTACCTCACTGTCTGCATTTTCAAAGAGACAGTTCCACACAAAATGCCTATAACAATTCAGAAAAAATGAAGTTCAAAAAACATTGGATAATTAAAAAGAATGAATGCGAAGCTCTCTAACTCAAAGGTTAAAACTCCCACCTGTCGGAAATCTATTTTGCAAGCAACTGCGTTAAAGAATATTTTTCACGCACCCCCATCAGTTATAACCGCATTTCCGATTACGCCAACGGTAACTTAGCAAATCCATCGTGCAAGGAAGTTTGTACCGGTACAATCAGTTATACACATTATGAACCAAACATTGTCACGCTCCGCATCCTGACTGAACAATATTTTAAACTCGATGACCGAGGCAGCCAATACCGAACCGGCATTTTTTGCTCAATTCCCTTAATCGGCCAACAAGGAGCAGCAAACTCCGCAATCCTTTCACCTCCCGTTAGACACGCAAAATGCGGCAGGATAATTTTCCTTCCGCACTCTCACGATTTGTAACCGTTCAGAGAACGTGAACTGTTACCATTCTTTCACATACTTTTTCATTGCGTTTTGCCCCAATCAACTTTTGCCGAATTTTTTAATCCGTTTTCATTAGTCTCATTCTTTCATCCACTCAAACAGGCTTATCTGCCGTCCCATTCCTGCTTCCTGCTGTTTCAGCCTTCCCGCCTCTTCCCGCTCCAAACAAGTCTCGGGCAGGGCGTTTAGAAACTCCGACTGCTCTCTGTCCGTCACCAGAATCAACTGCTCCTTAGCCCTAGTCATTCCCACATAAAACAATCTCCGTTCTTCCTCTTTGTCCTTTTCCCCCGACTGCCCCTTTATCTCCAGAGGAATCAGCCCTTTTCTGACCCCGCACAGAATCACCACGGGAAACTCCAGTCCTTTGGAGGCATGCATCGTCATTAAAGTAACCGCATCTGAACGGTACTGTTTTTTGCCGGGCCGAATCAAATCTCCCTCTGTGCCAAAGGCAAGTGCATCGGTAAATTCTTTCATATTGCGGTACATGCCGGAAAGCTGCCTCAACTTTTCCATATTCTGATTATCCAGGTTCTGATCGGCAATCCATTTATCCAGAATGTCATAAGGTTTTTCTTTTATCATCAGTGGAGAATACGTTTTTGCGGCTCTTTCAAATGCCGCTTCCCGCTCCGGACCATCCATCCCGTTCCAGAGAAGGCGTTGGCAAAGCTTTGCCAAAAAGCGCTCCTCCCCGTTTAACAGGCTTCTGAAAAAGCTGACACTTCCTCTGACAGCCGTATCAGCCAGAAAATCATCCCGGCCGGCAACGCGGTAGGGTATCCCTTCTTTCCTCAGGCATGTCTCCAAAAATGCCGCCTGACGGTGTGTACGGTAAAGCACTGCAATATCTGAAAAACCGGATAAACGCCCTGTAACCCGTTTTTCCTGCGCATCCAGCATATCGATGCCGCCAATGAGCCGGTTGATTTCTTTTGCGGTAAATATTGCCTCCGCCCTTACACTTTCTGCCGTAACCAGGCGGATGGGACTTCCCTCTGTACACACAGGTTCCAGTTTCCACCTCTGACCCGGATTTTCTGAGATGACTGCCTGCGCCCCCTCAAGGATTGCCGGTACGGAACGGTAGTTTTTATTAAGGGCAATCTCCTTTAAGGAGGGATACTCTTTTTTCAGGTATTCAAAGCAGGCCGGGTCCGTTCCCCGAAACCCGTAGATGGCCTGATCCGGATCCCCTATGACAAAAAGCTCTCTGCCCCCGGAATTCCAAAGTCTGATAAGCTCAAACTGGACGGGATTGACATCCTGGAATTCATCCACCAGAAGGTAATGGAACCGGCGCCTGCCGATTTCTTTCTTTGGCTCTGACTTAAAAAGTTTCAGAGTCTCAAGCAGCAAATCGTCAAAATCACATACTCCCTCTGCCAGTAACCGTTTCTGATACTCAGAAGCCGCTTTGTGAAAAACAGTATTCTCATCCGTATCTTTCCCGGCGCCTGATGGCTCCATCCCCGATTTTTCCAGAGATAAACGCCTCAAAAATCCAGACGGACTCTCCGGCAATCCATATTCCTTTACAATTTCCCCGGCTGTCTCAAGGAGCATCTCTTCCTGCGCCGGAATGCATTCAAAATCATTCTCTTTTAATATTTCCAGGCAGATAGAATGAAATGTACCGATATTCAGGAGACGTACCGTCTTTTTTCCTCCTGTCTGCTTCTCCAGACGCTGTCTCAGCTCCGCCGCCGCTTTATTTGTAAATGTCACCGCCGTAATCTCTGAAGGTTTTACACCTCTTTCTTTGAGCAAGTGCAGAATTCTCGCAGTCAGTGTTCCCGTCTTACCCGTTCCCGGACCGGCTTTAACCGAGACTGCCCGGGCCAAAACGGTAACTGCCTCTTTCTGGTTTTCATTCAGGAATATTTCCCCAGGAAGGTCATGCCTCTCTATTATGATTCCTTCCGGTTCCTTCGATGCAGCCGCCTCTGTGACAGACGCATCCGGCGTTTCTGCCTTACGAAAAATTTCCGTCGGAATCTCTTCGATCACAATATCCTGAGACGGCAAAGCCAGGCTGATCTGCCCGTCCACATTATCAAGTTCCCACGGTTCAAACAACTGAATCGTCCCGTACTCTCCGTCAAATCCCGGCTTTCGTTTTACTTCCCCGCGGCGCAGCCGGCTGATGCCCTCCGCTATCATTGTCCCTGCCGTCAGCCTGATATCCTCCGCAGGTACATTTCTCAAGATGGAAAACTCATCTCCCAGACGTCGGATCATTTCCTGGTACATCCGCTGGACTCTCACACCGGCAGCCGATTTTCCGGTAGACGCGGCGATTACCTCCGGGAGGGGCACAAGACTTTCAAACACTTTTCCATCCGGCCTGAGATACCCTTCCGCCCGATCAGCCAGCTCTTCCACACGGTGCGATACGCCTATCGTCAGTTTTTTTTCACAGACCGGGCATTTTCCGTCAAACTTCCGGGCCTCAGCCGGACTGAGACAAAGATGGCACTTGCGGTGCCCGTCGAAATGATATTTTCCTTCCTCCGGAAAGAATTCAATTGTTCCCTGAAGGCCCTCGCCCGTCTCAATCGCTTTCTTTAGTGCCGGATAGGACAGCTCCCCCTCGATCAGATTGGCCTCCCGCCCCAGTTTGGCAGGCGAATGAGCATCGGAATTGGAGATAAGCTGATAGGAATCGAGAGCCGAAAGTCTCCAGTTCATAGGCGGATCAGAGGAAAGTCCTGTCTCCAGAGCATGAATATAAGGCGTTAAATCCCCAAAGCATTCCTGGATTGTATCAAAGCCGGAGAACGCTCCGAATAATGAAAAATGAGGCGTCCAGATATGCGCAGGAATATAGACGGCTTCTGGACAAAGCTCCAGCATAATCTCAAGGAGATCATGGCAGGGCAGTCCCAGTATGGGCCTACCGTCGGAATGGATATTCCCTATTTGTTCAAGCCTCAGTGACAGCCGCTCTGCATCCTCGAGACCGGGAAGCAGAAGCAGGCTGTGAACCTTTCTAACCCTCTCTCCCTGCTTATATATGGAACTGATTTCTCCTGTTACCACAAATCGTGGAGTACCCGAATCGTCTGTGAGCGGATCGCGTACCCGGTATTCCTCCTTTAACGTGTACAGGCCCTCCTCTGCAGGGACCAGCTTTTCCTTCAGTTCTTCCCTCCATGCCGGATGAGTGAAATCTCCGGTTCCCAATAGCCGGATTCCCTTTTTTCTCGCCCACAGTTCCAGAATTTCAGGCGTGCAGTCACGGCTTGTGGCTCTGGAATAGCGGGAATGAATGTGTAAATCTGCTATGTACATTCTGTTTCTCCTTTATGTGTCTGTAGTATTTCATTTGCCGTAAGCATCCAGTTTGCAATATAACTATAAACAGTATAGCACAAAATCACTTCGGGCCATTCTATTTTTTCCCCTGTTTACATATTTTGATTTGAGGTGTTTATATGCAATCCTGTGAATTTGCCATGACCATAACCGCTCTGGCCTGCAATCTTGCCCAGGGCAAAACTCCGGATGAGATCGCCCTCTATGCCGCTTTTTTCTCCCAGCTTGGAGACACTCTGGCAACCATTGCCGCTCACCAGGAATTTTGTGCTCCCAAGGACTCCGCATCCCCAACCGCAGATGTTTCCGAGTCAATTTAGAAAATACGCCGGACTGCCGGAAATGGAAACCTCCATATCCGACAGCCCGGCGTATTTTTCTGTAGTTTATCTCATGATTCAGCTTACGCTTTATATTCCATCGGTGCCTGCCTCAAGCCGTTTGCTGCCTGTTCCGTATCATTCTTCATGGCAAACTCATTTTTATTTCTTAAGCTGGGTAAGCCTTTCCTGCACCTGCGCCATCATCTGGGTATATTTCTCCAGCTTTGACCGTTCCTCCGCAATCTTCGCCTCCGGAGCTTTGCTTACAAACTTTTCATTACTCAGCATTCCTGTAACGCGTGACAACTCCTTAGCAAGCTTTTCTTCCTCTTTTTCCAGACGTTCAATCTCTTTATCAAGATCCACCAGCTCTGCAAACGGCATATAAATTGCTGCCTGGGAAGTTACTGCCGATACCGCATCGTCTGCAATCCCGGCCTTATCCTTCTGAAGCGCCACTTCACCTGCATATCCCAATGTTGCAAAGAAAACCCGGCTATGCTCAAAAATGCCCAGAATCTCTTCGTTATCGGACACAACATATACTTTCGCCTTTTTGCTCGGCGGCACATTCATGGAAGTGCGGACATTACGGATTGCTCGTACCGCCTCCTTGATAACCTCTACGGCCTTTTCTTCTCCGGCAAAGTTCCACTCTCCTTTGTAAACCGGCCAGGAGGAAATCATGATGGATGGTTCCTCATCCTGAAGGTTACAGAAGATTTCCTCTGTGATAAACGGCATATAAGGATGGAGGAGCTTCAGCGAGTTAATCAGGACGGTCTTAAGTGTCCACAGAGCCGCCGCTTTTGTCGTGTCGTTGTCATCCCAGAGCCTTGGTTTTACCATCTCGATATACCAGTCGCAGAACTCCTCCCAGATAAAATCATACACCTTCTGGAGAGCGATTCCCAGCTCATATCTGTCCATATTTTCCGTCACGTCTTTTGCCAGTGTATTTACTTTGGACAAAATCCAGCGATCCGCCATTGTTAAGTCCGAGAGACTGACATCGGCATCCGGCGCTTTTTCAATATTCATCATGATGAAACGTGTGGCATTCCATACTTTATTGGCAAAGTTCCGGCTGGCCTCGACTCTCTCCCAGTAGAAACGCATATCATTGCCCGGTGCATTTCCGGTCATCAGGGTCATACGGAGAGCATCGGCGCCGTACTTATCAATTACCTCCAGCGGGTCGATGCCGTTGCCGAGTGATTTACTCATCTTACGTCCCTGGGAATCCCTTACCAGGCCGTGAATCAATACGGTATGGAACGGTTCTTTTCCCGTCTGTTCAAGTCCTGAAAATACCATACGGATTACCCAGAAGAAAATGATATCGTATCCTGTTACCAGCACATCCGTCGGATAGAAATACTCAAACTCCGGTGTTTTCTCAGGCCAGCCGAGGGTCGAGAAGGGCCACAGCGCGGAAGAAAACCAGGTGTCAAGCGTATCTTCATCCTGATGTAAATGGGTGCTGCCGCATTTCGGGCAGACTGCCGGCGTTGCCTTCGCCACCGTCATCTCGCCGCATTCCTCACAGTAATAAGCCGGAATCCGGTGTCCCCACCAGAGCTGTCTGGAGATACACCAGTCGCGGATACCCTCCAGCCAGTGGAGATATGTCTTTCCAAAGCTCTCCGGAACAAATTTGAGACGTCCTGACTGCAATGCCTCAATGGCCGGTTTCGCCATCTCGTCCATCTTCACAAACCACTGCGGTTTTACCATCGGCTCTACCGTCGTGCCGCAGCGGTCATGGGTTCCTACATTATGTGCATGGGGAACCACTTTAACGAGAAGTCCCTGGGCCTCTAAATCAGCCACGATTACTTTTCTGGCCTCATAACGGTCCATGCCCTTGTATTTTCCGGGAGCGCTGATTGTCGCATCATCATTCATGATGCAGATCTCTTCCAGGTTATGGCGTTTACCCACCTCAAAATCGTTCGGATCGTGAGCCGGCGTTATTTTAACACAGCCTGTTCCAAAATCCTTGTCTACATACTCATCCGCCACAACCGGGATTTCACGGCCGGTCAGCGGCAATTTCAGCATCTTTCCAATCAGTTCCTTATATCTGTCATCCTCCGGGTTTACCGCAACTGCAGTATCGCCCAGCATCGTCTCCGGACGTGTGGTTGCAATTTCTACAAACCGGTCCTCCTCCCCGACAATCGGATAATTGATATGCCAGAAAAATCCGTCCTGCTCCTCATGCTCTACTTCGGCATCGGAGATGGAGGTCTGGCAGATTGGACACCAGTTGATAATTCTGGAGCCTTTGTAAATATATCCTTTTTCATAGAGCTTTGTAAATACTTCCAGCACGGCATCGGAGCATCCCTCATCCATGGTAAAACGCTCTCTGTCCCAGTCTGCAGAGGAACCTAATTTATGGAGCTGCTTAACGATACGGCTGCCGTAGTCCTCTTTCCACTCCCATGCCTTCTCCAGGAATTTATCGCGTCCCAGATCATGCTTGTCAATTCCCTCGCTCTTCAGCTTATCAATAACTTTAACCTCTGTGGCGATGGCGGCGTGATCCGTTCCCGGCTGCCATAATGCTTCAAATCCCTGCATTCTCTTGTAGCGGATTAAAATATCCTGCATCGTATTATCGAGAGCATGGCCCATATGGAGCTGTCCGGTAATATTTGGCGGCGGCATCACGATTGTAAACGGCTTTTTGTTTTTATTAACCTCCGCATGAAAATATTTGCTGTCCAGCCATTTCTGGTAGAGGCGTTCTTCAATGTCCGCCGGATTATAAGTCTTCTCAAGTTCTTTCATGTGTATCTCCTTTTATTTTTATTGGCTTTTGTTTTACTGCCAATGATTTATTTCTTTTTGATTCGCAAAGCGCATGTTTAAATAAATTTAAAAGATTCTATCACCTGCATGATTTCCTGTTTCAGCTTCAGGTCCGGCTCACCGTCCTCCGGGAAGGTTGCCGTAATAAGATACCCGTCTTCCCCGTCCGATACCAGATAAAGGAGCTGGTTCATCCGGTAATTCCCGGTGCTGTCGGTCATTGTCATGCCAAGCCCGGCCATTTCACCGCTTATCTCACGGATATCCGTTGTCCTGATATCCGGATACGCCTCTCTCAAAGCGTCTACATAACTTCCGGCAAAGGTATCTTTAAAATCTGAAATCATCTCTTTTGTAATTCCGTCTGCCGGGGAAAAAGAAATCCGGACCGTACTGTCTTTTATAAGGCAGAGTTCCCACGCGTCCCCGCTTTCCCCGGGCTGCCATCTCTCTTCATCTGCCGAAACAGTAAACTTGCCGTCTCCGCTTAAGCAGACTCCGTTTTTAAAAGTTCCCGGTTCCTGGGCTGCAGCCTCTTGTTCTGCCTCGCTCCCACACGCCGTGAGCAGTATAGCTATTATCATGAGCACAGCTATCACAGTATTCACAACGGACGCTTTCACCACTCCTGTCGTTCTCTCCGTCATCTGCCGCCTCCCTGAAGGAATAAACCTGCCACTGTCAACTGTGGCCGTTCCTGCATATCACATCTGTTTCCTGACAATACGGTACTCATCATCTGTCTGGTAGTATGGACATTCAAAACGTTGATTTCCAAGAAATGACGCCATCTCATCTTCGTCCAAATCCGCCTCACAGACATAATAGCCATAATCGTCATCATAGACATAATTACCGCAGGATTCACAGCTCTGCGGCCCATCCTGTTTCTTCAAGCCGTCACCTCCTTTACAAAAGCGTTCCGTTTACCGCCGCAGTGCGATACTCCGCGGAGCGGTTTTTAATTAACAGATGAACTTTCCTGTTAAACAAGAAGGAATCCCGCTCGCGGGATCCTCCGCCTGCGGCGGGTCGCTTCGGCGACATTGTTCCCTACCGCCGCAGTGCGTTCCTCCGCGGAGCGGTTTTTAATTAACAGATGAAATTTCCTGTTAATTAAAAAAACCCCTTGCATAAACTTATGCAAAGGGCGAAATATCTTCCGCGGTACCACCTGGCTTCTGCCGAATTCTCTAAACCTTCCGGCAATCTCATTCAGTCCTTTAACGGAGACTATCCGTGATTCCCTACTTGCACTCTGCTTTGGGGCCCCCGGCTCCGAAGCTACCTTCCATCCACACCTTCCCTGAACAGCCTCTCAACCGTTGAGCCGTTCTCTCTGTCGGGGTTGTGTATGTACTCCTCTTCTTCACAGCCTTTTCTTATATACTATGTAATCATAGTGGTTTTTCTCCTGATTGTCAAGCCGGTGCCGTATTTTTTTACGCAGCTCCTGTATAAACAGGGTAACAGTTCAGACAGGCCAGCAAATCTGCTGCGCCGACCTTGCGAAAAGGTAGTGGCAGCAGCTTATTTGAATGGTACCCCATACCAATTGCCAAAGTCCTGTTATTTTCAGCCATTGCCCGTTCCGCTCTCTTCCCTGTCTTCACCCTCCGCACTTCTCTCTTCATCGTTCCTGGTATCTGCTTCCCTGTCATCCAAACGTGTTTCCACTAAATATCTGGGCCTCCGCTTTGTCTCCAGATATATCTTTCCGATATATTCTCCCACGATTCCAATCGATAATAAAAGCAGACCGCCGATAAACCAGATGGAAACCATGATACTGGCCCAGCCGCTTACCGTATTTCCTCTGTAAAAATCCACAACCGCCCAGACCAGAAAACCAATGCTGACAAAAAAGGACGCAATCCCGGCAAATGTAATCAGCCTGATCGGTTTTATGCTGAGGGAAGTAATTCCCTCTATTGCAAAAGCAAGCATCTTGCCGAGAGGATACTTGCTCTCTCCTGCCGCCCTCTCTTTCCTGTCATAATATACAACGTCGGAGGGGTATCCGATCATCGGCACGATTCCGCGAAGGAACAAATTGACTTCCGTAAATTCCTTAAGCCCCTTTAAAGCCCTGCGGCTCATCAGCCTGAAATCCGCATGATTATAAACCGTATTGGCGCCCAGAAGGTTCATTAGCTTATAAAATCCCTCTGCAGTCAGCCGTTTGAAAGCGGAATCGGTCGTCCTCTTCTTCCTCACCCCATAGACAATATCGCAGCCTGCTTTAAAACGCTCAATCATCTGATCACAGGCATCCACATCATCCTGCAAATCCGCATCCAGAGAAATCGCAGCGTCGCAGTGCCGGGCTGCCTCAGAAAGTCCTGCCAGAAGCGCATTTTGATGTCCCCGGTTGCGGCTCAGCTTAAGTCCCAGAAAGTAACCGTCTTCCCTGTTCAGATTTTCAATCAGTTTCCATGTTCCGTCCCTCGATCCGTCATCCACCAGCAGAATACGGCTTTCCTCACCGATAACCCCCGCATTAATCAGCGTCACCAGCTTTTTTCCCAAAATACCGGCAGTCAAAGGCAGTACTTCTTCTTCGTTATAACAAGGCACCACAAAATAAATGATCGGTGCATTTTCCATTTTCTCTCATCTCCTGCTGTCTTTTTTTAAACATACTGCTCATTATATACGAAAACAGATTAAAAAGAAAGGGGGGACTTACCCGAGTCGCCGCCATTTATCAATGCTTTTCTTTGCTGAAAGCCAAAGGAAAATTTTACTGCACCCAAACACCATTTTCATCCACCAAAAATCCGTCCGGCGTTGTGCCTCCGGTAAAGAGTGAGCCATTATCGTCCACATAATACCACATACCGTTGGTCTCCACCCATCTGGTCTTTGCCAGGCCTCCGCTGTTCCGGAAGAAGTACCAGATGCCGTCGATCTGGTTCCAGCCGGTCACCATCTGGCTGTCGTTATTAAAATGATATATCTCATTATTAATCATCATCGATTCATTCCTTGCATATGTACCGTCCGCCTTGACAAACTGCCATATCTGGCCGTTCTGTATCCACTTATTGGCGTCTCTGGCGTTGGCTCCGGGACCGCCGGCCGGGGATGAAGGCGCTGTGCCTCCCGGACCTGTCTGCTGCCCGCTCTGCTGACCGCCGGCCGGATTCTGCTCGGCAGCCAGATATGCAAAGCCGTAATCGAGAAGCGCTTTGGTATCAGTATAATGTGTCTGCTTACTCTTCAGGACGACGGCAATGAGCCTCTTTCCGTCCCGCTCAGCACAGGTGACGAGTGTATTGCCGGCCAGGGATGTGTATCCTGTCTTTCCGCCCACAATTCCCTGATAATATTCACCATTGGCAGGATTCACCATCTTATGCCCCATCGTCAGTTTTCTGACCGTGGGAACCGAAGCCGTGGCCGGAAAATCATAGCTTACGGTGGATGCTATCTGGCTCAACGTCTGATTCTCAAACGCCGCCTTTGCAATCAGCGCCATATCCCTGGCAGTCGTATAGTGATTCGAATCATTCAATCCATTCGGATTGACAAAATGCGTATTGGTACATCCAAGGGAAGCCGCCTTCTGATTCATCAGATCGGCAAAGCCGCTGACGCTTCCGGCCACATGCTCGGCCAGGCCATTAGCCACTTCATTGGCAGATTTCAATAAAAGGGCGTACATACAGTCCTTCACGGAGAACTTGTCCCCGGCTTTAATTTTCAGTGTCACTGCGCCTGCCTCCAGGTTTGTAACCGCATTCTCGGAAAATGTCACCGTATCATCAAGACTGCTGCGTTCCAGCACCAGAAGAGCCGTCATAAGCTTTGTTATGCTGGCAGGATAAAACCTTGTATCTGCATTCTGCTCAAATAAAAACCGGTTATTCAAAGCATCGTAGAGTACCGCCCCCTGGGATGCCACAACCGGAGTCTCCAGAGAACCTGAAGCAGTTCCCTGGGAAGGATTTGTCCCTGCCGTACCAGTTGTCCCGTTCCCCTGGGATGTTGTAACGGTTCCTGAAAGAGCCGGAAGGCGCGAAGGGCTGGATGAGCCGGTCTGGCTCTGCTGCGTCTGCTGCCCCTGCCCCGGATTTTGCCCCGTCTCCAACCCCGGCCCCGCAGAAGGCCCCGTAACATTAGCCGAAACAGTTGAAACCACAGCCATCGACATGGCTATCCCCAGACAAAGCGCTGCTTTAAAATTCTTCCATTTATTCATCCGTAATACTCCTGTATCTCTCATTTTTATAATTGTCGGTAATATTTCCGACTTCATTATAGATATTGAAGCCGTTTTCCCATTTCATACTTTACCATTGTACAGCATTTTCCCATATTACACAATCGGATCCGAAAGTTATAATTATTACAATTTTATTACAGACTAAATGCACGCCCATCTTGTAAAATACCACTGTTGCATAAAAAGCTTTCCTTGTCTTTGATCAGTTATTTTAACCGGACATATCAGCACATATATCCTGTTAAACCGGATATAATCAAGTCATATATATCTTACAATCATATACAGGTGGTGATATAATGTACGAAGAGCTATTTTATAAACGTTTAGTTGAATTACGTCTGAATAAAGGCGTCTCAGCCCGCGATATGAGCCTCTCCATAGGCCAGAGCGCAGGATATATAAATGCACTTGAAAATAAAAAAGGCATGCCCAGCCTGACCGTCCTTTTTTACATCTGTGAATATCTTGATGTCACTCCCTCCGAATTTTTCGATGAGGGAAACGGATATCCCTCCGATCTGAATGAGATTGTGGAGGATCTGCGTCATCTCAACCGGTCCTATCTGCAAAGCATCGGTTCAATCATAAAAGGGCTGCGCAGATGAATTAGTATCCACTAATTTCTTCTGCAGCTGCCCTTCTTGTTGTAGTAGCTTCCTCATTATCCCAGCTTGCAGACGTCCACCCACATCTCATAGCCTGAGCACTGTTCCAGTTCTTCCATCGTCAGTTCTATTGCACTGTTGCTGCTACCGCAGGCCGGAAATACAGTCGCAAACCGCTTCATGGATTCATCCAGATAGACCTTCACCCCTTCATTAATGCCAAACGGGCATACACCGCCCACGGTATGCCCCACTTTTTCCGCCACTTCATCAGGGGAGAGCATCTTTGCTTTAACCGCAAACTGCTCCTTGTACTTATGGTTGTCTATTTTCGCATCGCCCGCCGTGACAATCAGTATCGGTTCTTCTCCGATTTTGAATGACAATGTCTTTGCGATTCTGGCCGGCTCACAGCCAACGGCCTGTGCAGCCAGTTCCACCGTGGCGCTGGATGTCTCAAACTCCAGTACCCTGTCATCAATGCCCCATTTTTTCATATGTTCTTTTGCCCGTTCAATCGACATTCCCGTCTCCTCCTGCTTAAATTGCCGAATCCGTCGATAACGTTTCACGGACCCGGCAATGAATTTTATAAATATTTTCTTCTAAGTTCCGCTGCGCTCTCCGCAACAAGGTATCCCGGTGCAATATCAAATACGGTCTTGCAGCCGCTCTGTCCCTCTGCGTTCATCCTGTAAGCCGCCCGCGCGTAAGAAACGATAATGGAGGATGTAAATTCCGGATTCGAATCCAGCTTCAGGCTGTACTCTATCACATGGCCGTTCTCTTTATTCCATCCTGTTTTTCCACCCCTGAGCACAAATCCCCCGTGAGGCAGACGGGTGTGATCTCTCTTCATCTCCTCCTCCGTTATAAAATGTACGGTCGTATCGTAATCCGAGAAATAATTTGGCATTGTCTTGATTTCATTCTCTATTTTTGCCTTGTCAGCGCCTTCTTCCGCCACGACAAAGCATTCTCTTGTGTGCTTCTGCCTTGTGGTCAGTTCAGGATTTTTGCCGCTTCTCACTTCCTCCAGTGCGCTCTCCACCGGAATTGTATACTGTCTGGCATCCTTTACACCCTCCAGCCTTCTGATTGCGTCGGAATGTCCCTGGCTTACGCCTTTGCCCCAGAATGTGTAATTCTCACCCTCCGGCAGAGCAGCCATCGCATATACACGTGCAATTGAGAACATGCCAGGATCCCAGCCGGCCGATATCACCGCTACTTTTCCGCCCTTTTTCGCAGTCTCATCCACAGCTTCAAAATGCTCCGGAATTTTCGCGTGAGTGTCAAAACTGTCTACCACATTAAACCACTGGGAATACTTCGGCGTCTGTGCCGGAAGATCAGTCGCGCTTCCCCCGCAGAGAATCAGAACATCGATCTCATCCTTCATCTTTTCCGCTTCATCCGCCAAAAGCACCGGAACTCCTTTTGTCAGGATTTCCACTGTTTCCGGAGCACGCCTCGTAAAAACGGCCTTTAATTCCATATCCGGATTCTGTTTCAGTGCGCACTCCACTCCTCTTCCCAGATTGCCATAGCCTAAAATACCGATTCTTATGCTCATTTTTCTTTCCTCCGTCTGTAAATGATTGCCAAAAGGGCATAAAAAGGGAGTGATTCCTCACTCCCTCGTCAGTTGTTCCCTATTATACTATAAAAACATAAATTTTTCCAGATCTATTCTTTATATTCTTTCCACTCGTTTCCCTTACAAACCTTTTACTGCCTGTTTCTGCGCCTGATACCATGTAAGAAGCAGCGGCTCAATCCTCCTGTTCCAGATTGTCAAACAAATCGCAGGAATAAAATTCCCGGATCGACATGTTAAAGCCTTCAGCTATTTTCTGAATGTTGACAATGCCCGGATTTTTGCTGCGTCCATTGAGAATACATTTCAGCGTCGAAAGCGGCATACCCGTCTTATACGACAGTGCATATAAAGTGAGCCGGTCCCTTTTGAGAAGCTCCCTGATACGTTTCACAGTCGCCTCACATATCTGCATCTTATGACCTCCAATCTTTCGTATGAATCTAGTTTATACGAAAAATTGGAAAAAGCAGGGCGATAAATCATACTGAATGTAAGGTTCTGGAAATTTTTTCCATTTTTTACTATAAGGCGGCAATTGACCATTGCCGGTCATTGCCAGCAATCGGATTTTCGTCATCAATCCAGTTCACTCAGGCCTGTATAAAGGTTGTAATATCGACCTTTCTGACGTATCAGCTCCTCGTGATCTCCTCTTTCAATAATTCTCCCGTGTTCCAGAACCATGATTGCATCGGCATTGCGTACTGTGGAAAGCCGGTGCGCAATTACCAGTGTCGTTCTGTCCTTCATCAGACGGTCCATACCGTGTTCGATGTGCTTCTCCGTTCTGGTATCGACGGAGCTGGTGGCTTCGTCCAGAATGAGGATTGGAGCCTTGGACACAGCCGCCCTGGCTATGTTGAGAAGCTGCCTCTGCCCCTGGCTCAGGTTAGCGCCGTCCCCTTCCAGCATCGTGTCATAGCCCTTCGGAAGCCGCATTATAAATGAGTGGGCCGATGCCGTTTTGGCGGCCTGAATTACCTCTTCGTCGGCTGCATCCAGACGGCCATAGCGTATATTTTCCATCACGGTGCCGGTGAACAAATGGGTGTCCTGTAACACCATTGCGATGTTGCGCCGCAGTTCATTACGTCTGATATGGCGTACGTCGGTTCCGTCCACCGTTATCGTTCCTGACTGTATATCATAAAAACGGTTAATCAGGTTGGTAATCGTCGTTTTACCGGCCCCGGTGGAGCCGACAAATGCAATCTTCTGTCCCGGCTTCGCATAGAGGCTGATATCATTCAGGATCACTTTATCCGCGTCATATCCAAATGTCACATGGTCAAGGACCACCTCCCCGCTCACCGGCTCCACCGATACCGCTTCCGTATCATCTGCCGGTTCAGGCTCCGTATCCATCACGGCAAACACACGCTCCGCTCCGGCAAGGGCTGAAAACACATTGCTGATCTGCATGGATATTTCATTGATCGGCCTTGAAAACTGTCTTGAAAAGTTTAAAAATACCGTCAGGCCTCCGACGTCAAAATTCCTGAACACACAGAGCAGGCCTCCGATGCAGGCGGTCAGGGCATAATTGACCTGGCTCAGGTTTCCCATAACCGGGCCCATGATGCCTCCAAAGAACTGGGCTTTAATCTGTTTATCCCTCAAATCGCCGTTTAAATAGCCAAACTCTTCCTCCGCCACTTCCTCATGGCAGAATACCTTTACAACCTTCTGTCCCTGAATTGTCTCCTCAATATACCCATTGAGCGCGCCCAGGGCCGACTGCTGGGCCGAGAAATACTTCTGGCTCCTGCCGGCCACAAAGCCTCCCGCTTTCATCATCAGCGGTATCATAACAACGGTAATCACAGTCAGGTAAATATTCGTATAAATCATCAAAACCAGCGTCCCTATGATACTGAGCGCTCCGGAAAACAACTGAACCAGCGTACTGCTGAGCATGTTTCCGATAGTATCCACATCATTTGTAAAACGGCTCATCAAATCGCCGTTATTATTAGTATCATAAAAGCGAAGAGGAAGCTTCTGCATCTTTGCGAACAGCTCCTCCCTGATCCGCTGCAGCGCATTCTGCGCTATCGTCAGCATAATCCTGGACTGCGTATAATTGGCTGCCACGCTGAGCAGATAAATCCCAGCCATCACGATTAACGCCCTGAACAGACCCGCGCTGTCACCTCTGCTCCCGTCCAGGGGCACGATATAGGTATTGATGATCGGGCGCAGCATATATGAGCCTGCCAGGTTAGTGAGTGTACTCACAATGACGCAGAGAAAGGCCGCCCCCATCCACATTTTATCTTTTTCAAGGTAAGACAGCAATCTCTTCACCGTCTCCTTGCTGTTCTTTGGTTTGCCGCCTCCCCTGGCCGCCATTCTGCCGGGTCCGTGTTTCTTCCTCGGTGAATCGGCAACACGGTTGCCGTAACGCCTTTTGAGGCTCTCTATTCTGTTCTGATCCATCATGCCAGCACCTCCTGTCCGTCCTTCGCTCCCGCTGCTGCCTGCGGCGCATTGCCGCCGTCCTCTTCGTCCCCGCTGTTCCTGCCGTATTGGGTTTCATATATTTCCCTGTATGCCTCGCAGGAACCGAGCAGCTCATTATGAGTGCCCATACCGATAATTTTGCCGTCATCGAGGACAATTATCTTATCCGCATCCTCGACCGAGCTGATTCTCTGGGCTATAATGAATTTTGTCGTGTCCTTCAAAGACGTACGGAATGCTTTTCGTATCTGCGCTTCCGTTGCCGTATCTACAGCGCTGGTGCTGTCGTCCAGAATCAGGATCCTTGGCTTTTTGAGAAGCGCCCTGGCGATACAGAGTCTCTGCTTCTGTCCTCCCGAAACATTGACTCCGCCCTGTCCCATCTCAGTATCGTATCCATGAACAAACGAAGTGACAAATTCATCAGCCTGGGCGCTCTTTGCCGCCTCTCTGACCGTCTCCATACCGGCTTCCTCATCACCCCATTTTAAATTTTCTTCAATCGTGCCGGAAAACAGTATGTTCTTCTGCAGTACCATTCCGACTCCTTCCCTCAGATTTTTCAGGGAGTAGTCCCTGACATCAATCCCGTCTATCAGCACCTGACCGGATGTGGCGTCATAGAGCCTCGGTATCAATTGAACCAGGGATGTCTTTCCGCTTCCTGTGGAACCGATGATTCCCACCGTCTCTCCGCCGTTTACCTGAAGATTGATGTGTTCCAGAACGTAATCACCGGCCTGGCCGTAAGAGAAACAGACATCTTTGAACTCCACACCGCCCTTTGTGACATGAGCGTCTTTTCTGGCCGCATCCGTATCCGTCAAATCAATTTCCGTATCCATTACCTCATTGATTCTCTTTACTGAGGCCATGGCTCGGGAACTCTGTAAAAACACCATTGACAGCATCATCAGCGACATCAGAATCTGTACTATATATGTGGTAAATGCCGTCAAATCTCCGACAGCCATGCCGCCTCCGATAATAATATTTCCGCCGTACCAGACCACGGCGACTGTCGTCACATTCATCGCCAGCATCATTACCGGCATCGTCGCAATGACAATCCGCATGGCTTTTAAGCTGCTTTCCTTCAGGTCGGCGTTCATCTCCTTAAATTTTTTGCACTCATAATCTTCCCGGACGAAAGACTTAACTACCCGGACATTCGTCAGCACTTCCTGTATTCCGTTATTGAGGCGGTCCAGCTTTTTCTGCATAATCTCAAACCGCGGGAATGCCAGCTTCAGTATTGTCGCAATAGCCGCAGTAAGAAGCGGTATCACAATCAGAATAATTACCGCCAGCCGGGCATTCATCCAAAACGCCATAAACAGCGCTCCAATCAGCATCCCCGGCGCGCGAAGCATCAAACGCAGCCCCATCATCATAACATTCTGTACCTGCTGGATATCATTCGTCAGTCTGGTAACAAGAGAACCGGTGCTGAAGTCATCAATATTTTTAAAGGAGAACTGCTGGACCCTGGAAAATACATCCTTTCTCAGATCGCTGGTAAAGCTGATCGATGCTTTGGCTGAAAAATAGGCGCCCAGGATTCCTCCTGCCGCCATCAGCACGGTAGTTAAAAGCATCACAAGCCCAATCTTTATAATGTAACCGGCATCCCGCTGAGCCACTCCATTATTGATGATCATCGACATCAGTTTCGGCAGCATAATTTCCCCGAACACTTCCGTCAGCATCATGAGCGGCCCAATAATAAAGGCGCTGCGATACGGCCTGACATATTTCATATATTTTTTCATATTTTATTCCTCCAATTATTCCTGCCCTGTCTTTATATCACTTTCCTGGAAGAGATATTCCAAATTGAGGCGCACTTTATCCAGATACTCCTCAAACTGATCCAACTGCTCATCAGTAAAACCGGCAAAAAGAGCATTTTCCACCTTCTTAAATATCTTTTCGCTTACCTCCACAACCGCCTGCCCCTTGGGAGTAATGCATATCTGATTGTAGCGGTTATCATCCTTATCCGTCACGCGGCTGATATATCCTCCCTTTTCCATCTTCTTCAGGGAGACTGCAATCGTTGCCGTGGACACATGCTGGCGGTTGGCTATTTCCTTCTGCGAGGCGTTGGGAAACTTTGAAATAAACATCAGGATCTGATGCTGGCTCCGGTAAACGCCTGATTTGTTCAGCTCTCTTTCCAGGTACATCCTGTGCAGTTTATTAGCCATAATATATTTTTCTACCAGTTTCTGGTTGCGTGTCTCCGAACCATCATGAAAATTATCATTCATTCTTTTTCCTCCTTGTTAGCTCTCTAATAATTAACTATATGATAATTAGTTAGTTAACTTATGTCAAGTTAAATTTTTATGAATACATTTATGAGCCATTGAAGACGGCTGTAGTCTGTGATAAAGTATCCTTAACAATGTATGCTTAAACAGGGAACTATTGACAGAGACGCGCAGAATGTCTGTCAGATCGTATAAAGAACGGCAATTCACCGGAATCTGATGAAAAAGAGGGGAAAGAAAATGAAGAAACTGTTTCATAATGAGTCTTTTAAAAAATATATCCTTATCAGTATCATCTGTACAGCGGTTCTGGCGGCGGCCGGCGTGTTCTCTTACCGCCGGCACACCCTCGCGCCGGAACGGACGGTGGAGAAAGTATTAGAAAATATCACTGCCGGTATTCCCGCCCAGACTTCGGATCTGGATGAACTGATCAAGCAATTTGAAACACAATACCAGCCGTATTTTACCAATGAGGCGTATAACCAGGCAGTCCAATTGCGGCAGTTCACTGCCTTCCACAATCAGAACCCTGATTTTGAAGGCTCTATCAATATCTCTTCTCCGGAATTTGAAACTTTGGATTCTTCTTTGGGGGATATCAGCCTGTATGGAACCTTTCAGGTTAACTTTACTCCTGTTGATGGTACCTCATTCACACAGAACTGGAATATTCAAGTCCGGCTGGTTCAGGAGGACGGCAGATGGCTGATACGTTATATGCGGCTGAAATTTAATAAAGCAGGTGAGGACGCCGCCGGTACGGCCAGCGGACGGGGTGGCGGGGTGTGTATATGAGT
>ERZ894236.550-NODE-550-length-42694-cov-30.1621_pt1 | contig 42694 bp, 40 predicted proteins | sample MGYA00380297_ERZ894236 | MGnify/ENA primary metagenome ERZ894236 (study PRJEB32331, sample SAMN06328420) | human gut metagenome | biome: human gut microbiome; feature: stool | host: Homo sapiens | collected 2014-08-04 ... | reverse complement strand
TAGCGCGCCAGATTGTGGCTCTGGAGGCCCAGGGTTCGAATCCCTGTATCCACCCGTATTTCCCCGGAACTTTGGTTCCGGGGTTTTTATTTTTCTAGGCCGATCTGGTATCTCTATATAGCCATTCTATAACAAAAATCACAATTTTCCGGATTGATAGTGAATTGCCGATTATTAAAGAGTATTTATAAGGTGATAAAATAAATAGGAGTAGTCTTATTCATCTGACTTAAAATTGGAATAGGACAATTTTGTGCGAGATTATATAAAATTCAATTAAATATTATATAAAATGTCGATAAATATATGTTATTAGAAAACATATAATAAATAGATATTTATTTTTTCAATTCAGAAACAATGTTGAATAGAATTTTGGAATTTGATTTCTATATAAATTCATATATAATGAAAACGCTGTGACACAATGTTTGGTGAAAATTATATATTAATAAAAATAGAAGTCAGCATTAGGAAATGGTCTTGACATTGAAAAAGGTGAAAATAATATGATTCAGATTGAGAACCTTTCAAAAAGATATGGAGAATTAGAAGTTTTAAATACAATGAGTCTTCACATTCAAAAGGGATCTATATTTGGCATCATTGGACAGAGCGGAGCTGGAAAGTCTACACTCTTACGATGCATCAATGGATTAGAAACATTTGATAGTGGGCGTATTTTGGTAGATGGTATACAGATATCGACAGGTAATGACCGACAGGCAAGGGAAGCACGTCGTGAGATCGGTATGGTATTTCAAAATTTTTCTTTGCTGGACCGTCTGAATGTGTATGATAATGTAGCTTTTCCTATGAAAAGCTGGGGCTATAAAAAGAAAGAAATAGATGAACGTGTGAGGGAACTCATTGGTCTGGTTGATCTGAATGATAAGATCTCAGCCTTTCCGCCATATCTTTCGGGAGGGCAGAAACAGAGAGTTGCGATTGCCAGAGCATTGACGATGCAGCCTAAAGTGTTGTTGTGCGATGAGGCTACATCGGCTCTCGACCCTAGAACCGCCGAATCTATTCTGAATCTTTTAAAAGAGATCAATGAAAAGACGGGAATAACGATTATTGTTGTGGCGCATCAGCTTTCGGTTATCCGGAATATTTGTACGCATATGGCGATTTTGGAGGATGGACATCTCGCCTGTCATGGAGCAACAACGGAGATATTCATGCAGGCTCCAGCGGCGCTGCGCAGATTGCAGGGGAATAGAGAAAATCACGCAAATCTATCAGTTTTGTTTTGTGAACAGGATCAGTTTGTGTTTTCCCGTATGGTCCGGGATCTGGAAACGGATTTTGATATTATGGATATTCAGCATCTTGGTATGGGAAAGGAAGCCCAGATACATTATTCTATCAGGGTGCCAGAAGAAAAATTAGATACCTGTTTAAGCTGGCTCCGCAAGAAGGGGATTTATTGCCAAACGGTAGAAAAGGAGGGGGCAGACAGTGTTTAACTCGGAATTTTGGGATGTCTGGATGCGATATTTCAATCAGTTGATTGCCCCCGCTATTTTGGTAACTCTTCGTCTTGTTGCGGTTACAATGCTTATCTGTGTGGTTTGCGGTTTTGGTTTGGCGTGTCTTATGGTTCTGACCCATCCCAGCAAAGGGCTGCATCCTAATAAAAAGATTTATACACCGATATCGGTAGTAGCTAATTCGATTAGGAGCTTTCCATTTGTCCTTTTGATTGTGACATTAGCGCCGATTACCCGTTTTATACTAGGGACCATGATTGGAGAGGCGGCAGCAATCCTTCCATTAAGTGTAGGAGGAATTCCGTTTGTGGCGCGTTTACTGGAAAATGCCATGTTGGAGGTAAATCCACAATTGATAGAAATGGCAAGATCTTTTGGTTTATCAAACCGTGAAATTCTGGTTCGGGTGATATTAAAGGAATCTGTGCCGGCAATTGTAAATAGCGTTACACTCGCAACGATTAACTGCGTCGGATCAACCGCCATGGCAGGAGCTGTTGGGGCGGGCGGTCTTGGTTCTGTTGCATTAAATTATGGATTTTACAGCTTTAATGATCTTGTTTTGTATACAAGCGTGATCATTACTTTGATCATAGTCCAGCTTATACAGCTGGCAGGAAGCCTTTTGTATCACAGATGTCTCCGAAAATAACCACGTTTTATACATCCTTTATGGATATATAAATAAAAATAACAGAAAGAGGAAGGGAAGAAAGAATGAAAAAAATGATGTCACTGCTTCTGAGCGGAATGATGGTACTTAGTCTGGCTGCATGCTCTGGCTCAGAAACGGCAAAAGAATCAACAAAGGAGGAACCGAAAACAGAGGCAAAGGAAACGGCTGCTAAGGAGAGCGAGGCAGCAACAACCGAAGCAAAAAAAGAGCCAGTTACGCTTAAGATCGGATGCGTTGCAGCAACAGAACCGTGTGTCCAGATCATGAAGGAGGCAATGGAAGGAACTGGATATGAAGTAGAGGTAGTTGTTTTCGACGGAAATAACCTGCCTGCTGAAGCATTAAATGCAGGAGATATTGATGGCTTATTTTGCAATAGCCTTAAATGGATGAATACATTCAATGAGGAAAATAATGCTGACCTGGCTATGGCATTTCCATACTATTTCTCATATGCTGGTTTGTATTCGGCAAAATGGGATTCTCCAGAAGCATTTCCGGATGGGGCGAAGGTGATCGTTTCCAACGGATTAAGCAATATTGATGGAGGCCTGCGTATTCTGCAGAATGCTGGGCTGATCACTCTTGCAGAAACTCCCAGTGAGAATAATTTTTATTCGATTATTGATATTGTAGAAAATCCTAAGAATATTCAGATTACACCGGCGGAATTAACAACAGCAATGTCTAGCATAAATGATGTTGACGGGGTAGTAGCATCGGCGGTTATTGTAAAAGAGTCCGGTGTTATGTCTCCCAGCGAGCATATGGGATTAAGCACCCGTGATCAGATGACTCCGCAGGGATTGATCGTAAGCGGAAAGGATGAAAATGCTGAATGGGTGTCTGTCGCAAAGGAGCAGATGGAGCAGCAGAAGTGGTACGATGCATTTAATGAGCGATTTGACGGTACTTTCATCCTTTATAGTGAGATTGATAAGTATTTTCCGCAGTAACAAGGGGGAATAATCATGTACGGATATGATCAGAAAGCAGTTAGACGCCTTTTAGAGTATGCAAATTGTGCATTAAAATTGGAACATAAAATCGTAGCAATGAAATTCCTGTTTACAGAAGAGGAATTTGAAGCTGCTGATGTTCCGAAGTTATCGGGTAAAATGTCCTATTGCACCATGGTAATCCATGCTGGAGAGGGAGAATCAATGAAGGCTGATATTGATAATTTCGGCTGCTTCGGAGGCGCAAGGGCACTGGGAATTGTAGACGATGACAGATATTACCTGGATGGCAGATTTTTTGAACCAAGGGGTTTATATCAGGATCTGGCAACTGCCAGGGAGGTAACAAGCCATATCCACCGCTGTTCCCATAGGGTAAAGGGCGTTATGGTTCGCCCCTTGGAGGATTTTACAGAAGCGCCGGATGTTGTTATTATTGTCAGCTATCCTAGAAATATCATGCGTTTGATCCAGGGATATACATATCATTTTGGCACAGCACAGGGAATTAAAATGGTAGGTAATCAGGCGATTTGTGCGGAAGCTACTGCTCATCCATATATGGAAAATGGAATGAATATTTCATGTCTGTGCAATGGACCGCGTACAGCTGGAATGAAAGAACATGAAATGGCAATGGGAATTGTGTTTAATCGTTTTGAAAGGCTGATCCATGGTTTATGCATGACGATTACAGCAATCGAACATAATCCGCGGAAAGAAGAAATTATTAAAGCGTTCCAGGAGCACAACATCACAGATATTCCGGTTCGTATGAGCAGAAATTATGGACATCCGTTCTTTAACCGTGATTATCCTCATTTTAAAGAGTGGGATGAAAAGAATCCAAGAATTGACGAAGCGCTTTTCCCAGATATTTTTGCGGATTAGGGATAATAGACCAGATATCAGAAGAAACATAAAAGGTAAGGATGATGCATCTGTTGATAAAACGGTGCATCATTCTTTTTGCAGTGAATATGGTGAATCAGGCAATAATGTTTTGAATTACCGGGTTCTTTATGAACGTGTTGTATTTTTGAGTATTCCGTACTAAAATGTGGGTAAAAAGAAAAAGCCGAGTTCCTTCTTGATGAAAGGAAAACGGCTTTCAGACGCTGGGCCAGCGGGATTCGAACCCTCGAATGCAGGAGTCAAAGTCCTGTGCCTTACCGCTTGGCGATGGCCCAGAGCATAACAAATATAGTTTAACACAGGAACGGGAAATATTCAATAAAAAAGAAAGGAAAAAATACGATATGACACATGGAGAGAAGGCAGGAGCGTTATTCCTGGAGGGCTATAACTGCGCCCAGTCGGTGGTACTGGCTTTTGCGGATGAAATGGGGACCCCAAAGGAGACGGCGGCACGGATCGCCTCGTCCTTCGGCGGCGGCCTGGGACGGCTCCGGGAGGTGTGTGGCTGCGTCAGCGGCATGGCCATTGTGGCGGGAGAGCTTCTGGGATATTCCGGGCCGGAGACCGGGAAGCCAAAGGCAGACCATTATGCGCTGATCCAGGAGCTGGCGGAGGAGTTCCGGAAGGAAAATGGAAGCATCATCTGCCGGGACCTGCTTTCGGGGATCACAAGTGATACGGCTCCGGTGCCGGAGGCACGCACAGACGACTATTATAAGAAGAGGCCCTGTAAGGACCTGGCTGTCTGTGCGGCAGAGATCCTGGAGAGAAAGCTGGAGGAGAGAAAAGCACAGGATCTGGAGAAAAACGGTCAGAAATAAGAGAGGATAAAGAAAGCCGCCGTCATGACGTCCCTCCCTGTATGTGGGGAGAGGCCGCATGGACGGCGGCTTTTATATGGCCTCAGCCGGGAATGGCTGAATGGAACCAGTTACATAACGCCTGCCGGCAGATAGATCCCAACGCCGGGGCCGAAGGGGATTCCCAGAAGCATCCAGATCACCAGGAAGATGATCCATGCGATCTGAAGCACGATGGACATGGGGATCATATTGGCGATCAGGGTACCGATCTTTAAGTTGGGAACGTACTTGGTCTGCGCTACGCTGAGGATCATCCAGATGTATGCGGACATGGGGGTCCAGCAGTTGAACGGGGAGTCGCCGATGCGGTAGCACAGCTGGGTGAAGCCTGGATGATAGCCAAGGAGCATGAACATGGGCACGAAGATCGGTGCAAAAATCGCCCACTTGGCAGAACCGGAGGATACAAAAATGTTGACAAAGGAGCAGAGGAGAATAAAAGCAACACACAGAGGAATACCTGTGAAGCCGACGTTCTCCAGGAAGTCAGCGCCGCCGATGGCTAACAGCGTTCCTAATTTGGTCCAGTTGAAGAGACCCTGGAACTGTCCGCAGAAGAAGCAGAACAGAACATAGGAGCCCATACCGGCCATCTGTTTGGCCATCGCTTTGTTGACGTCGTTGATGTTTTTAAAGCTGCCGGAAACATATCCATAGGAAAGTCCGCAGATGGAAAACAGGACGAACAGGATCGGGATCAGTCCCTTAAGGAACGGAGAGCCTACAAATTTTCCGTTTTCGCCGGCCAGCGGTCCCATAAAGAACAGTACGGCGATCAGGGCCATATAAATGAGAGCTGTGATTCCTGCCGCATGAAGGCCCTTTTTCTGCTGGGGCGTAACTTCATCCAGCTTGGCGTTTCCGGAGCCCTCGTATTTTCCAAGACGCGGCTCGATCATATGTACAGAGCACCATCCAATGACAAGGGAGCAGAGGAAGGTGGATGCGATCATGAAGAACCAGTTACAGGTTGCGTCTACGGCAAAGGTGGTTTCTGGCATGAACGCCTTGATGGCATCATTGGTAAGGCCCTGGAGCAGTGTGTCGGTTCCTGCTACCATCAGGTTCGCGGTAAAACCGGCCTGGGCGCCTGCGTAGCCAACCATCATACCCACAACGGGGTGCTTGCCCACGCCCATGTATACAATGGCGGCCATGGGCGGGATCACCACCATGGCAGTGTCGGAAGCGATGTTGCCGACGGTTCCGATGAACGCTACCACATAGGGAACCAGGGCAGCCGGAACGTTCTTTAAGGAGCTGTTTAAAAGGGAGATGAGCATTCCGGATTCTTCACAGAGGCCGATGCCCAGGGTCATGGTGAAGATCGCGCCGATCACCGCAGTGAACAGGAACAGCCAGCAGAAAAGGATGGCCGGCGGCGGCAGCTTGTTGCAGACAGCTTCAATGCCGTTGATCAGTCGGTCGATCTTTGAAACTTTCTTCGCAGTCGTGTTGTCTTTCATGTGAAAACCCCTCCTATCTTATATTGGCAGAACCACGGACATGGCTCTGCTGATATTCTTATCATACTATGAAAATGACGAAAAAGCCAGGAAAAGTTTATAGAAATTTTATCAATTTAATTTTTTTGTTATAAAAAACAAGAATACCTTTGGGCATTTGTTACAAACTTGCGTTTGGTATGAAACCATGATAAAATAAAGGGGAAATTTTGAAAATAGGGGGATTGCGGTATGTTCTTCGGGGGAAATTTTCAGCTCTGGAAGCTGCACACGGCAGCGGATTATCTGTCGTTCTTTCTGTTCCTTTTGGCGGGGATCGCGGTATTTGTCGTGGCGGCAAAATGCATGAATCGCCGGAGGAACCATGAAACAGCTGTAAATAAAGTAATGAAACGGCTGGGGAAGCTGGGAAAGAAGCCCTCCAGGGTCTATAAAAATGTGACCCTGAAGACAGAGGACGGCGGCCAGAGCCTGGACGGGATCGTTCTGGACCGGGGCGGGATCCGCCTGGTGCGAGCCTACGGGTGGGGGACAAAGATCTACGGAAAGCCCGACGGCGAAATGTGGAGGCGGGAAGACCCGAAACGAAAGGAAGAGTTTAAGAATCCGCTGTTTGAGCTCAATGCGGCTGCGGAGCTCATAAAGAATGCGTTAAAAGACCAGGGGATGGAGAAGATAACGGTAACTCCTCTGGTGGTCTTTGCAGATAATTACCAGATCCCGGAGCTGTATCTGGGATATGGGTCCTGTTCTACCACATATCAGGAATTAAAGGACTGGTATAAGAAGCAGGGGCTCCCAAAAGAGGCTGCGTATGATGTGGAGAAGGCCTCGGCCGCGGTGGAGGGACTTCTGACCGCCGGGACCGGGAACGCGTAATATATAATTTACAGGAGGGGTATTCTATGATAAACGAAAAGAGACTTCTGGACACATTTTTAGAGTACGTCCAGATCGACAGTGAAACAAAGAATGAGAAGGCCATGGGAGAGCGGCTGGTACAGGATCTGAAGGCTCTGGGCTTTGAGGTCCAGACCGACCGGGCAGGAGAGGCCTTTGGCTCCAACGGCTTTAATGTCCATGCATTTTTAGAGGGCACGATCCCGGGAGATCCCACGATCTTCTGTGCCCATATGGATACGGTGGCTCCCGGAAACGGGATCAGGCCTGTGATCAAAGACGGCATTATCGGCACCGACGGCTCCACCATCCTGGCAGGCGATGATAAATCCGGCATTGCGGCCATTATGGAGGCCCTGGCTGTTATTAAGGAAAAGGATCTGCCCCACAGAAGCGCAGACATCCTCTTTACCATCGGAGAAGAGGGCGGAATGAACGGCGCGAAAAATATGGATTATTCCATGCTTAAGGGGAAAGAGGCCATGGTTTTCGATGCGGGCGGAGATACGGGAAAGGTCCTGACCTGCGGACCTGGCCAGATCAAGATAAATGCCACCATTACAGGCCGGTCCTCCCATGCGGGCCTGGCTCCGGAAGCCGGGATCAGCGCCATCCAGGCGGCTGCAAAGGGGATCGCGAAAATGAATCTTTTAAGGATCGATGAGGAGACCACCTGCAATATCGGAACCTTAAGATCTGAGTATGCCACCAACATCGTTCCGGAAAAGGCGGTGCTGGTCGCCGAGGTCAGGAGCCGGGACCTGGATAAACTAAACGCCCAGGCTGCCCATATGAAGCAATGCCTGGAGGAGGCCTGCCAGGAGCTGGGCGCATCCCTGGATATCGACCTTTCCACAAATTATGTGAGCTTCCGTGTGGATAATGATGACGAGCTGGTGAAGCGGGTGTTTGCAGCCTGCGGGCGGCTGGGGATCCCGGCCTCCACAGAAAAGGGCGGCGGCGGAAGCGACGCCAATGTGATGGCTCTCCATGGGATCAAGCCAGTGGTGCTTTCCACGGGCATGACAAAGGTACATACCACAGAGGAGACTTTGAAGGTGGAAGAGTTAAATAAGTGTGCGGCCCTGGTGCTGGACCTGCTGACCAATTAAAGCAATGCCGCCGGAAGAAGAAAGACAGAGGTTTTGAAAATTGGAACGAAAGCTGGAACGAAAACTGGATCTGAGATCCATCAGACGCTCGCCGACGCGGATGCTTCTGGCGGGATATCTTACGGTGATTTTAATAGGAACGGTCCTTCTGATGCTGCCGGTCTCCTCCAGAGAGGGGATCGTGACGCCGGTGACGGACTCGTTTTTTACGGCAGTCTCGGCGGCTTGTGTGACGGGTCTGGTGCGCTTTGATACGTATACCCACTGGTCCCTGTTCGGCCAGATCGTCCTGCTCCTGCTGATCCAGGTGGGGGGACTGGGCTTTATGACGATCCTTTTGTCCGCCCATACCTTTTCGGGCCAGAAGATCGGCCTGTCCTCCCGCATCCTTATGCGGGAGGCGGTGGCAGCGCCCCAGGTAGGCGGCATCGTCCGTATGACCAGGTTCATCCTGAAGGGGACGCTTCTGATCGAGGGCCTGGGGGCGGCGGCCCTGGCTCTTTATTTCTGCCCCCGGCTGGGGCTTTTTAAGGGCCTTTATTATTCGGTATTCCATTCGGTGTCCGCCTTCTGCAACGCAGGATTTGACCTGATGGGTGCAGAAACACCATTTTCTTCGCTGACGGCAGAAGCAGGAAACTGGTATCTGAATTTGGTGATTATGGCACTCATCGTCATTGGCGGCCTTGGATTTTTCGTGTGGCTGGATCTTCTGGATTCCAGGTTCCGGTTTAAAAACCTGAGGCTCCATTCAAAGATCGTGGTTTTTATGACGGCAGTTCTTCTGGCCGGCGGAGCACTGGGGCTGTTCCTTCTGGAGCTTACCGGGGAGGCCTATGAGGGTATGAGCCTGGGAGACAGGATCCTGGCGTCCCTGTTCCAGTCGGTGACGGTCCGGACGGCCGGGTTTAATACGGTGGACCTGGCGGCTCTCAGGGAAGGAAGTATCTTCCTTATGATCTGTCTGATGGTGGTGGGCGGCTCCACTGGATCCACAGCCGGAGGAATGAAGACCACTACGGCGGCCGTGCTAGTTTTGAGCATTTTTTCCACATTCCGTCAGAAGAAAAATGTGGAATGCTTTAAGAGGCGGCTGGAGGACGGGATCACCCGGACGGCCTCCTGTATCTTTATGATGTATCTGATCCTGATCATTCTGTCTACGCTGGTGCTATCTGCGGCCGAGGGGATCCCGGTGCTGACGGCCATGTTTGAGACCACATCGGCCATTGCCACGGTGGGCGTGACTCTGGGGATCACGCCGGAGGTGTCCATGGTGTCCAAGCTGGTGCTGGCCTTTCTGATGATCTTTGGAAGAGCCGGTTCCCTGACCATGCTTTTGGCCTTCGCCTCGGACCGGCCTCCGGTGGCATCGAAAAAGCCCCTGGAAAAGATCCAGGTGGGCTGATACAGCATTGTTAATAAGAGGAGGAAATTATGATATCTGTTCTGATCATTGGACTTGGACGGTTTGGCCGTCATATGGCAATTAAATTCCAGGAGCAGGGAAATGATGTGATGGCGGTGGAAAAAGATGAAACCAGGGCGGATGAAATGGCCCCGGTGATCCAGAATATCCAGATCGGAGACGCCACCAACGAGGATTTCCTGCAGTCTCTGGGGGTGGGGAATTACGATGTCTGCGTGGTAGGAATTGGAGAAAGCTTTCAGACGGCCCTGGAGATCACGGTGCATTTAAAGGATCTGGGGGCGAAGTATGTGGTGGCCCGGGCTACCCGGGATATTTATAAAAAGCTCCTTTTAAGGAATGGGGCCGATCATGTGGTCTACGCGGAGCGGGAGGTGGCGGAGCGGCTGGCTGTCCGCTACGGAACAGCCCGGGGAATCTTTGATTATGTGGAGCTGACGCCGGAATACGGGATCTATGAGATCGAGCTGCCTCACGGCTGGGCCGGCCACAGCATCCTGGAGCGCCAGGTGCGGACCCGCCACAATATCAATATCCTGGCCATCCGCCATGGAAGGAACCTGTTCCCCATGCCGGGGCCGGAGCACGTGTTCACAGAGGGAGAGACTCTGATGGTCATGGGCAGCGAGAGGGATATCAAAGCGCTGATGAGGTAAAAGAAAAGAGACACATAAAAAGAGCTCCGGCATAACCGGGGCTCTTTTCACAAATACTAAAAAGGGGGATGTAAGAGTTACTATGTAAGCTGTATGTAAATCCCTGTCTCATGTGGAGACGGGAAGTGTTGTTAGACGACCCCGGAAGCTGGAACGCGCGTTTCTTCGCCTCCGGGCTCTTGTTTTTGTTTTATGGCTTTAGTATACCGGATAATTGTGACGTAAGTATGGAAAAACTATAAAAGGAAAATAAAGAAACTTAACATTTCATTGCGCTTTGTTGAGAATGCGTAAGAACCGGGACAGAGTGAAGAATTTCAGCAAAAGCGCCGCTTAGAAATGGACAAAGGCGCAAAAATCGAGTATAATACTCTCATGCGCAAAAATGAAGAAGGAGTGGCTCTGGTGCGTAAGAAAAACGGATTTGAAAATCTGGTGCTGATCAGCCAGCTGGGACTCAATGTCCTGACCGCTGTGTTTTTATGCGTGGCGGCCGGCGTATGGGCAGACCGGCGGTTCGGCACCAGCCTTACGCTTCTCTTTCTGCTCCTGGGGATCCTGTCGGGGGGCTTAAGCGCCTATAAAATGGCGCGGCGGACCATCGAGCGGGAACAGGAAGAGAAAGAAAAGGAAGAAAAAGCACGGGAAGAGAACTGGAAAAAGCGGTATGGGACCGGAGACGGTGCCGGCCGGAATAAACGGAAGGGATGGTGACTGTTATGATGAGTGACGAGACAAAAAAACAGGTCATCCTCATGTCCGTGGGCATTGTTCTCCATAACCTGGTGCTTTTTTTAATTTGCCTGATCTGGTTCCGGAGCGTTCCGGTCTTCTTTGGTATCCTTACGGGGATGGCGGCGGCCGAGCTGTGGCTTCTCAGCATGGCTTATTCAACGGAGCTGTGCGCGGCATCGGCCGATGAAGCTTACGCCAGAAAAAAGATGGTGACCCATGCTCTCTTAAGGAGTCTGGCCGTATTTGGAGGGATCGCTCTGATCTGGAAATTTACGGAGATCAATCTTTTATCCCTGGTGGCGGGAATACTGGGACTAAAGACAGGGGCTTATCTTTACCCGGTAGTGCGCAGGATCGCAGACCGGAGGGCCGGATGCAGCCGGCCTGACGGAAAAGACAGCGTATCATAAAAAGAAAGGAGGGCGAAAGAATGGGTGGTGGCAGTGAAGCGGATTTTATGATACATGGTATCATGAAATACCATCTGTTCGGGCAGGAGCTGTGGATCACAACGACGACGGTGGGAATGACTATTATCACCATTGTACTCCTGATCCTGGCCTTTGCCGCGAACAGAGCCATGAAGCGCGCCACAGAGGTTCCCGGCACATTCCAGAATATCCTGGAGCTGGGAGTGGAGATGTTAGAAAAGATGACCCAGGGGATCCTGGGGCCGTCGGCCAGACGGTTTGCCAATTATATCGGCACGATCTTTCTGTTCATCCTGTTCTGTAACTTAAGCGGACTTTTTGGCCTGCGGACCGTTACGGCGGATTTTGGCGTGACGTTCTTACTGGGACTGGTCACCTTCGCGATCGTCCAGTACCAGGGGATCAAAAACCATGGAGTCGGTCACTTCACCGGTTTGTTTAAACCGCTTCCGGTGCTGTTCCCGATCAACCTGATCGGCGAATTTGCAAATCCGATCTCCATCTCACTCCGTCTGTTCGCAAACATGCTTTCCGGTGTGATCATCCTGGGGCTGTGGTACGGGATGATGCCGATTTTCGTTAAGATCGGTATACCGGCGGCGCTGCACGTTTATTGTGACCTGTTTTCAGGCTGCATCCAGACGTATGTATTCTGTATGCTGACCATGGTATACGTAAACGACAAATTGTAATCACAAAAAATTTTATTCAGGAGGTTTTATTATGAATATTTCTGGACAGGACTTTATTTACGGCTGTTCCGCCATCGGCGCCGGACTGGCAATGATCGCCGGTATCGGACCTGGTGTCGGCCAGGGTATTGCCGCCGGCTTCGGCGCATCTGCAGTAGGACGCAATCCGGGCGCCAAGTCTGACGTTACTTCCACGATGCTTTTAGGTCAGGCCGTTGCCGAGACCACAGGTCTTTACGGTCTGGTAGTCGCCATCATTCTTATGTTCGTTAAGCCGTTCGGTTGATTTTTCAGGCTTCCCAGTGAACATAGAAGAAAAGGAGGCGAGACAAAACCGTGGAACGGTTAATCAATTTTGACCCTCAATGGATCAACGATGTGGTGATCACGGGAATCAATATCTTTATCCTGTTCTTTGCGATGTCCTATCTTTTATTCAATCCGGCCAGGGACTACCTGGAGAAGAGGAGAAAGAAGATCGCCGGCGACCTGGAGACGGCAAAGTCCAGCCGGGAAAGCGCTCTGGCGCTTCAGGCTGAGTATGAGGAAAAGCTCCGGTCCATTGACAAGGAGGCGGAGGCCATCCTGGACGAGGCCCGGAAAAAGGCAAAGAAGCAGGAGGCCGAGATCCTGGAGGAGGCCAGGGCGGAAGCCGGCCGGATCCTGGAACGGGCCAGCCGGGAGATCGACCTGGAGAAGAAGAAGGCCCTGGAGGATGTGAAGACAGAGATCGTATCCATCGCATCCCTGATGGCCGGAAAAGCCGTGGCAGCGTCCATGGATGTGAAGATCCAGGATTCCCTGATCCAGGAGACTTTAAAGGAAATGGGTGAGAGCACATGGCAAAGCTAGTGTCAAAGGTTTACGGAGACGCGCTGTTTGAAGAGGCCATGGAAAAGGACGTTCTGTCCCAGTGGTACGAGGAGATCTGTGCCCTGCGGACCATTTTCCTGGAAAATCCGGATCTGGCGCAGTTTCTGAACCATCCGCAGATCGTAAAGGAAGAAAAGAAGAAGGTGGTGGAGGCCATTTTCTCCGGAAAGCTTTCCGAGGGTCTGCTGGGGTTCCTTGTGACTGTCATTGAAAAAGGCCGTCAGAATGACATGATCCCCATCTGTGATCATTTTACAGACCGGGTAAAGGCATATAAAAAGATCGGCGTGGTGAACGTCACCAGCGCCTTACCGCTGTCCGAGGACCAGAAAAAGCGTGTGGAGGAGCGGCTTTTGGAAACCACAGGCTTTGTAAGTCTGGAAATGGAATACGCTGTGGACGAGTCCCTTCTTGGGGGGCTGGTGATCCGCATCGGCGACCGGGTGGTGGACAGCAGCATCAAAACCAGGCTGGAGGAGATCCGCAGGGATCTTATGAAATTACAGCTGGCTTAGGATGCAAGCGGCAGGCTGCAGAAGCGGCAGGCTGCAGACCGTAAATAGAAAGAAGGTGCAGACCTCAAATGAATTTAAGACCAGAAGAGATCAGCTCGGTCATTAAAGAGCAGATTGAAAGATATTCGACAAAACTGGAAGTTTCTGACGTGGGAACGGTCATTCAGGTGGCAGACGGAATCGCACGTATCCATGGTCTTGAAAACGCCATGCAGGGAGAGCTTCTGGAGTTCCCGGGAGAGATCTACGGCATGGTGCTGAACCTGGAGGAGGACAACGTGGGTGCGGTTCTCCTGGGCGATACTTCCAGCATCAGCGAGGGCGACACAGTAAAGACCACGGGACGCGTGGTGGAGGTTCCGGTGGGCGACGCCATGTCCGGACGTGTCGTGAATGCCCTGGGGCAGCCCATCGACGGCAAGGGCCCGATCCATACGGACCGGTACCGCAGGATCGAGCGTGTTGCCCACGGCGTGATCGAGAGAAAATCGGTGGATACCCCCCTTCAGACCGGAATCAAGGCCATCGACGCCATGATCCCCATTGGACGGGGCCAGCGTGAGCTGATCATCGGCGACCGTCAGACCGGTAAGACGGCCATCGCCATCGACACCATCATCAACCAGAAGGGAACCGGCGTTCGCTGCATTTATGTAGCCATCGGCCAGAAGGCCTCCACAGTGGCCTCCATCGTAAAGACCCTGGAGGAGTTCGGCGCCATGGATTACACCACCCTGGTGGTTTCCACAGCCTCGGATCTGGCTCCCTTACAGTATATTGCCCCCTATGCGGGCTGCGCCATCGGCGAGGAGTGGATGGAGAACGGAGAGGATGTGCTGGTGGTCTACGACGACCTCAGTAAGCATGCGGCCGCTTACCGTACCCTGTCCCTGCTTTTAAAGAGACCGCCGGGACGTGAGGCGTATCCGGGAGACGTTTTCTACCTGCATTCCAGACTTTTGGAGAGAGCGTCCAAGCTGTCCGACGACCTGGGAGGCGGTTCCTTAACGGCCCTTCCCATCATTGAGACCCAGGCGGGCGACGTTTCCGCCTATATCCCCACCAACGTGATCTCCATTACCGACGGCCAGATCTATCTGGAAACGGAGATGTTCAACTCCGGCTTCCGTCCGGCCATCAACGCCGGTCTTTCCGTGTCCCGTGTAGGCGGCGCGGCTCAGATCAAGGCCATTAAAAAGATCGCGGCTCCCATCCGTGTGGAGCTGGCCCAGTACAGGGAGTTAGCTTCCTTTGCCCAGTTCGGATCCGAGCTGGACGCCAGCACAAAAGAGCAGCTTGCCCAGGGCGAGAGGATCCGCGAGGTATTAAAGCAGCCCCAGTACCAGCCCATGCCGGTGGAATACCAGGTCATCATCATCTACGCGGCCACGAAGAAATATCTTCTGGATATTCCCACCAGCGAGGTCCTGGCGTTTGAAAAGGAGCTGTTCCAGTATATCGACACAAAATATCCGGAGATCCCGAAGAGCATCCGGGAAACGAAGGAAATGAAGCCGGAGACCGAAGAGCTTCTTAAAAAAGCCATTGAAGAGTGCAAGGCAGCAAGATAAGGCAGGTGACAGAGCATGGCAACCATGAGAGACATTAAACGCAGGAAATCCAGTATCGAGAGTACGGAGCAGATCACCAAAGCCATGAAACTTGTCGCCACCGTCAAGCTCCAGAAGTCCAGGACCCGGGCGGAGAATTCCAGGCTGTATTTCAATATGATGTACAGCACGATCCAGGAAATGCTCTTAAAATCCCAGGGGATCAGTCACAGATATTTAAAACCGGGAACGTCCCCCAAAAAGGCGGTGGTGGTCATCACCTCCAACCGGGGACTGGCGGGCGGCTACAATGCCAACGTGGTGCGCCTGGTGACCGGCAGCGGCCTGAAGCCGGAGGATGTGAGGATCTTTGCCGTGGGACGGAAGGGACGGGACGCGCTGGCCAGAAAGGGCTATGAGATCGCGGCGGATCATTCCGATGTGATCAACGAGCCTCTGTATTCCGACGCCATGGAGATCACAAGGGAGCTGCTGTCTCTTTTTGAAAAACAGGAGATCGGCGAGATCTATCTGGCTTATACGTCCTTTAAGAATACGGTGAGCCAGATCCCGCGGTTCATGAAGCTTCTTCCGGTGGATCCGGAGGCGGCGGAGCTTAAGGGCGGCGCAGAGGGAGAGGGCCTAAAGCCGGACCTCCTTCTTATGAATTATGAGCCCGACGAGACGGAGGTGCTGGACGCGATCATTCCCAAATACGTCAGCAGCCTGATCTACGGCGCATTTTTAGAGGCGGTGGCCAGTGAGAACGGGGCCCGTATGACGGCCATGGATTCGGCCACCAACAACGCCGAGGAGATGATCGAGAAGCTGTCCCTGCAGTATAACCGTGCAAGACAGGGCTCCATTACCCAGGAGCTGACGGAGATCATCGCCGGAGCGAATGCGATCGAAGGGTAAAATTAAAATCAAAACAAGGAGAAAGAGGATGGCAGAGAAAAGCATTGGTAAGATCACTCAGGTCATCAGTGCCGTTCTGGATATTAAGTTTCCCCAGGGCGGACTTCCTGAGATCAATGACGCCATTGAGATCACCAGGAAGGACGGGGGCACGCTTGTGGTGGAGGTTGCCCAGCATCTTGGTGACGATACGGTAAGATGTATCGCTCTGGGTCCCACAGACGGCCTTGTCCGCGGTATGGAAGCCGTGGCCACCGGAGGACCGATCATGGTCCCTGTGGGAGAGAATACGCTGGGACGTATTTTCAACGTACTGGGCGAGCCCATCGACAATAAAGAGAAGCCGCAGACAGAAAAGAAGCTTCCGATCCACAGAAAGGCCCCCAGCTTTGAGGACCAGTCCACGGAGACGGAGATCTTAGAGACCGGCATCAAGGTCGTGGATCTGTTATGCCCCTACCAGAAGGGCGGAAAGATCGGTCTGTTCGGCGGCGCAGGCGTTGGAAAGACAGTTCTGATCCAGGAACTGATCCGGAACATCGCCACGGAGCACGGCGGCTATTCTGTATTTACCGGAGTAGGCGAGCGCACCCGTGAAGGAAACGACCTGTATTATGAGATGCAGGAGTCCGGCGTTATCAATAAGACCACCATGGTATTCGGACAGATGAACGAGCCGCCGGGAGCGCGTATGCGTGTGGGCCTCACAGGCCTTACCATGGCGGAGTATTTCCGTGACGAAGGCGGAAAGGACGTACTTTTATTCATTGACAATATTTTCCGTTTCAGCCAGGCAGGCTCCGAGGTGTCCGCGCTGTTGGGCCGTATGCCGTCAGCCGTTGGATACCAGCCGACCTTACAGACGGAGATGGGCGCGCTCCAGGAGCGGATCACGTCCACAAAGAGCGGCTCCATCACCTCCGTACAGGCGGTTTACGTTCCGGCCGACGACTTAACGGACCCGGCTCCGGCCAATACCTTCACCCACCTGGATGCAACGACTGTTTTAAGCCGTTCCATCGTGGAGCTGGGTATTTATCCGGCAGTGGATCCCTTAGAGTCCACCTCCCGTATCCTGGACCCGCGTATCGTGGGCGAGGAGCATTACCGGGTGGCCCGGGGCGTACAGGAGGTGCTCCAGAGATATAAGGAGCTCCAGGATATCATCGCCATGCTGGGTATGGACGAGCTTTCCGAGGAGGATAAGCTGACCGTATCCAGAGCGAGAAAGATCCAGAGATTCCTGTCCCAGCCGTTCTTCGTCGCAGGACAGTTCACCGGCCTGGAGGGCCGTTATGTGCCGCTTTCCGAGACCATCCAGGGCTTTAAGGAGATCCTGGAAGGAAAGCACGATGATATTCCGGAGAACCTGTTCCTGAACGCAGGAAATATGGATGACGTTCTTGCCCGCGTGAAATAGGGGGTGGGAACATGGCGGAAACGATGAAGCTTCAGGTGATCACGCCTGATAAGGAGTTCTTCCACGGGGATGTGTCCATGGTGGAGCTGAATACCGCAGACGGCGAGCTGGGCGTTTACCCCCAGCATATCCCGCTGACCACAGCGGCGGCGCCGGGCGTTTTAAAGATCCATCAGGACGGCCAGGTGAAAAAGGCGGCGCTCCTTTCCGGATTCCTTCAGATCCTTCCGGAGAAGATGACCATCTTAGCCGAGGTCTGTGAATGGCCGGAGGAGATCGACGGGGCCAGGGCCAATGAAGCCAGGATCCGCGCCGAGAGGCGGCTCACGGAGCACAGCCCGGAAACGGATATCGCCAGGGCCGAGGCGGCGCTTCAGCGTGCGCTGGTGCGGCTTTCACTGGTGGAGGAGCACTAAGAATACGTTCTCCTATCCTGGCCAGGGCGCATTAATCTTTTTGTAAGACGAAATGCGCCGCTGGCGGGAAGCGGATGAGCAGATTGTAAAAATAGCCTGGAGAGACGGCAAATTGGAAACAAAGGCCGTTTTTCCAGGCTTTTTTGTGCATTGGACGGGGAGATTGCGTTGTGGAGGCAGATGCAAAATCAAACATCCGATAAATCTGTTTATATCAGGCACCAGATTCTCTTGAGTTTTCTTGCATCCTGTAAGTATTATAGCCATTTTTCATAGCTTTTTCAAGGGCGCGGCAGGCGAATCTGCTGAAATAAGTGCCGTTTATACTGTAAAATCCATATGTGCTGTATGGCTCTTGACATAAACAGATTTATGTCCTTCAGTGCCGTACTCCCCTGGTTCTTGCTCCCCAAATATATAAGGAGGAATGCAATATGAGAAAGTGCAAGCGGATCGTGTCGGCGATGCTGGCGGTCTCTATGGTAATGGGCATGACGGCCTTCCCGGCACTGGCGGAACCCTTGGGAATCCAGGGCGAGAGCCGTGTGGAAACCGGAATTACGGTGGTGTCCAATACCTATACCTATGGCAACGCTGCAGTAACCTCGTACTATGCCAATGGAAATCCAGTGACCGTAGAAGAGTACGAAGGCAGCACCTATGTCCATCTGGACAGCCATCCGGCCTATGATAATACCTGGGTCAAGGTGGAAGGAAAGGGTAAGGACAAGTATACTGCCATCGTCGGCGGCGGGATAGAAGGAAATCTGCCGTCCACCCAGATTACGATGAAAAGCGGAGCTGTCACATATTTGATCGGCTCTTCCAGCGGAGAGAAAGCAGCGGGAAAGACGTATGATGTGGAGGATGCCCGGATCACCGTGGAGGGCGGCAGTGTAGATATCATTTATGCCAACCGTTCGATATCCAGCGGAAACGGCACGTTCTCCAAGGCCAGTGAACAGCATATCGGAACGGGAACAGTCACCGTTAAAAATAATGCTGTTGTTGGAAATGTTTTCGGGTGCTTTGGCTATACATCCATAGATGATCTGACCATCAATATTGAAGGTAATGCGACCGTAAGGGAATCGGTTATGCCTGGCGCAACGAACGGCACTCTTGCCAAGGGAACGCTGAATGTAAACGGCCCGGGCGTGACCATTGGAGAGGTGGCCGGATGCCAGCGTACTCTGATCGAAAGCCTGGATATGAATTTCATTGAGGGCGAGGTCAAGGGCGTGATTTCTGCTGGCTCCCAGTATAACCAGACGGAAGCGGAGGGAATTTCCCAATGGGGATTTGGCGATATCAACTACGGAATCGTAAAAGATGCGGATCTCTATCTGGGAGAAAACTTTAAGTATCGCGCTGTTTTCGGCGGGTTCCAGTCGATCCAGGAGCATGTAAAAGAATTTTACAGCCGGTTTGCTGGTTCAACAGAAAACCAGAAAGACATCCTTGCTTCTTACGGATTTAAGGAAGACGGAAATCTGGATACGGTCATCCGTATCACGGCAGCATCGAAGGGTACGCCCAGCGAAGATGGAAAATATCCGTACTATACGGCGAATAGGACCGGCGTTCAGTATAAAGGCGTTGTTCCGGATCTTCTTGCGGAACCGGTTCCCGGCGTGACGGTAACCTCCGCACCGGCTTCTGTAACAGCGGATACGGAAAATGTAAAGCTGGAAGTGAATGGGGAGAAGGAGGTCGGGGCAGAAGTAAAACTCCTGGTTCCCATGGCTTCTCCGTCCAATGCCATCCAGTGGGAGAGTGATAATGAATCTGTGGTTTCGGTGGAAGCCTCCAGTGAGGACGGGACCCGGGCGGTTCTGACTGGCAATGACATTGGTGCGGCGGCTGTGACCGCTTCCTATACGGAAACCATCAATGGAAAAGAATATACCGTATCAGATACGGTCCATGTGAGTGTTGGCGGAGATTTCCTTGTGACTGCAGCTCCTGAGACGGCAAAGATCGGCGATATCATTTCCTTTACCGCTTCGGCAAAGAAGGCGGCGAAAACGTCTGGAATGGTTACCGCCACAGCCAGCGACGCAGCATACACATGGACGATCGACGACGGCTCTGTGGCTGAGATCGAGACCTCTGAGCCGAGGAAAATGACGGCAAAAGCTGTGGGCGCAGGAAATGCCACAGCATCGGTCCGGTTTGAGGACGAGGCTTCTGACAACCGCGCAGAGGGCAGCACGTCCTTTACCGTAGAAGCGCCGGAGGTTTCTCTGGCAGTGCCGGAAACGGTGACTCTTGGCCAGACCTTCCAGGCAGAGACAAAGGTTTCCAACTATACTGGAAAGGATCCAGAAGGTTTGGGAATTATTGTACATACGGATTTTGATGCAGAGACTATGGTATCCACCGGAAATGTGGACGAGTATGTGGCCATCGATGTACCGGCAGCGGACGCAGAAGGCCAGATCTATGCCGTTCTTTCCTATCCGGCGGCCAATGGAGAAACAAAAGAAACAACACTATCCAGAAAGATTGCTGTAACAATTCCCCAGGTGGAAACGGAAACGGTTTATCTGGATACGAAGGATAAGAAGGAAGCTAATATTGATCTTCCAGTTTTTGTAAGGAACGTATTAAAACATGGCGGCTCTGTGGAAGTGAAAGAGGAAGACGGAGCGGTCGTAAAGGCAGAAATGGACGAAGCAGCGGCTAAGATCCAGCTGTCTGCGGCAGATAGCGGAAATACAGTAGTCCGCGTGGCCCTTCCCAGCGGAACGGTCCTGGCCTCGTATCCGGTCATCGTCTTTGACGCTTCTGAGGAAGCCAGAGCAGAGGACGGAGGCGCCAGTGTTGATGTGAGCGAACTGACCGTGGAGACACCGAAGCTTCCTGAAGAGGTTTCCGGTGTTGTTTCCGAAGAACAGTTTGCACAGAAGGTGGAGGAGGCTGACCAGTCTGTGATGGATCTGGATAAAAACCAGGCGGTTGTGGGCAATAAGAATGCAGTTCATGATCTGGCTGCGGCAGTAAAGGGCAATGGTCTGCTGGAAGAGGGCGAGCATGCCCGGATCTCTCTGTCACAGACACCCAAGAGCATATCCTATGAAACGATCGTGGAAAAGGATGCGGCCGGAAATGTGACAGGCGTGAAGGTGCTTCCCAAGACCATGGTATTCGAGGTGAACGCCAGCAAAGTCCTTCTGGACGAGAATGGCCAGGTGATCTCTGGAACCCAGGAAGAACTGGATCTTTCTTCCGATAAGCTGGCGAGACGGCTTTCCTTTAGGTTCCGGCTTCCGGTACCGTCTTTGGTGGAGGACCAGTATGCCAATGTGGAGCATGAAGGAGAAAGCATCGGCTAGTATACGATCGAGAACGAAAATGGATATAAGTTCATCACGATCAGCACCTGGCATTTAAGCGAGTTTAAGCTGACGTTTACCAACGAAAAGGAAAAAACATCCTCTGGCGGCAGTTCTGGTTCCTCCTATGGCCGCGGCCGGTGGTATCTGGAGGACAAGGCAGCGAATAAGACTGGCGAGTGGGTGAAGAATGACACTGGCTGGTGGTTCCGTTATAATGATGGAACGTGGCCGGCTTCCAGATGGGCGGAGCTAGTATGGAACGGCGCTTCCAGCTGGTACTATTTCAACGCCGACGGCTATATGGAGACAGGGTGGCTGAACGAAGGCGGACATTGGTATTATCTGCATCCGTATTCCGATGGAACCCAGGGCTATATGTATACCGGATGGCATGAGATCGGCGGCAAGTGGTATTTCTTCAATACCGTAAGCGGCGGTCCGTTGGGATCCATGGCAGCTGGGACAACAACTACGGATGGATATACAGTGGGCGCAGATGGCGCATGGATCAGGTAAAGGAGATCCTTTGGAAACCAGAACATGAGAATGGGATGGAAGAATGGAGATGCGGAGAAATCTGCATCTCCGTTTTTTATATCACCAGGAAAGTTCGCCCTATGATATAAAAAATGCTCCGCTAAATAAAAAGCAAGACATATATTTACAAGAAAATCGAAATAAAATATATTATAGATAGATAAAGAAAAAGCGAAAAAGAAAGCAATTCAGTTAGGAAGGAGTGGATCTGAATGAAAAAAGAATATCACCATGAAACTTTCTGGACCAGGTTTTTGACAGCCGCGTTAGTCGTGTACCTGCTCCGGGTGCTCTTGATAGCCGGGGAGGGAAAAGGAGAGCCGGAGGTATCCGTAGGAAGATTTTCAGTGGATGCTGCGTTTTCAGAAACAAAGGAATTTCTTCCGCCCTCGTATCTGGAGGCGGCCAGAGATCCGGAATTTAAAGAGTCGTTGATCTGTCTGGGATACCAGGAGCCGGGAGCGCAGACCGGGACATACAGGTACTGGTTCCAGTATGCCGGTGAGAGAGCGCCGGAGGTCATTTATGTGAAGCGGCCGCCGGTATACGTTCTCCGGGAAATGGAGCCGGTTTCCGCAGAGCTTTCAGATGAACTTCCGGTGCAGATGGAATATGGAGACGGCACAGGCTGGTTTGACGTGACAGAGGTATCCTGTGTCCAGTCCGGGGAAGGCGCTTATGAGATCCGGATCAAGGCCCATATGCTGCGGGATGCGTACCCGGGGACGGTGACACTGGCTCTTGGAGATGCAGTCCTGGCGCGGAAGCCGGAGAGCTCTGAGGATGAGCGGTACGCGGCGGCCCTGTTCGGCCGGGACCATGGGTATTCCTCGGACACGTTTGTATTTGTGTATGAGATGAAGAACGGGAGTACCTATGAAACAGTAACAGAACGGCTGAGAACGGCAGTGCTGTCTGCCGGGAATCCCTATGAGAAGCAGGAAGAGGCAGAATTGGAGATGGAGGTACAGGGAGGCATCCAGGTCCATCTGGTCCCGGCGGCGTAGAGGCGCTGTGTGCCAGCAGGGGATTTTCCAGCTCACGCTTCTGGAGCTGCTCTGGTGAGGAAACGCAGTCATATCTGCCGGATCATCTGACGTTTGGCAGTACGGGAAGTAATGAGCTGGCTGAACTATGCATAAAAAGTGTCCGGGATTTTTTGAGCAAAAATCCCTCAAAACAGGAAAATTTGGGTACCAGATGCAAAAAAAATCCCCAGTGCCCAAAAACAGGAGAAATTTTGGGTACTGGAGAAAAAAGTCCTGGATCCTGCCCAAACGGGCCGGGCCCAGATGGAATTTCAATGTCGGCAGACCCGGGCGAAATACTGGAAACGCCCCCATCCTGGCGGCCGCCGACAGGCGCGTTTCCGGCTTACTGATCGTTGGTCAGCTTCAGCTTATCAAACACGTAGAATACCAGGCTAAGGATCATTCCGGTGACGCAGGCCAGCACCATACCGGTGAGCTGGACGTTTCCAAAGTTCACCTTAATGCCGGAGAGTCCGGTGACGAAGATCACGGCAGTCAGGGCCTGGTTCCGGTTTTTGCCGTAGTCCACCTGGGAATCCACCAGGATCCGCAGGCCGGAGGTGCCGATCATTCCATAAAGCAGGAAGGAGATCCCGCCGATGACCGGGCCGGGGATGGTCTGGATCAGGGCCGACAGCTTTCCGATGAAGGAGCAGATGATGGAAAATACGGCCGCGCCGGCGATGACCTGGACGCTGTATACCTTGGTGACGGCCATAACGCCGATGTTCTCCCCATAGGTGGTGGTGGGAACGGAGCCGATGAGACCGGACAGCATGGTGGAGAAATTATCTCCGAACAGACTGCGGTGGAGTCCCGGTTCCTTTAGGAGATCGCGGTTTACGATCTTGCTGGTGACCACCTGGTGCCCGATGTGCTCGGAGGTGATGACCAGGATCACCGGAAGGATGATCAGGATGGCCTGGAGATCAAACTTTGGAGCAGAAAAGTTTGGCAGGGCAAAGATCGGAGCGGTCATGACAGCGGAAAAGTCCAGGATCCCGGTAATGGCCGCAGCCACGTATCCGGCGATCACGGCGATCAGGATCGGGATCACAGAGAGGAAGCCGCGGAACAGGACGGAGCCGAATACGGCAAAGCCCAGGGTCACGAAAAATACGATGGCATTCCGGGGATCGATGACTTCATCCAGAAGGCCGGCGTTGCTGGCGGCGCTGCCGGAGAGCTCCAGACCGATGAGAGCCACCACAGGGCCCATGGCGGCGGGAGGAAGGACGATGTCGATCCATTTATACCCCACTTTATAAATGATGAACGCCAGGATACAGCCCACAAAGCCCACAGCCACGAAGCCGCCCAGGGCGTATTCATAGCCCCAGTTGGCAATGACGATGCCGGCAGGAGCCAGAAAGGCGAAGCTGGAGCCCAGATAGGCCGGAGCCTTTCCCTTGGTGACCAGAATGAAAAGCAGAGTGCCCAGCCCGTTCATGAAAAGAACGACGGCCGGGTTGATCCCGAACAGGAAGGGGACCAGCACTGACGCGCCGAACATGGCGAACATGTGCTGGATGCTTAAGGGGATCAGAAGCCGGAAGGGGACCTTGTCCTCCACCTGGATGATCGTGTGGTTTTCCATACGAAACCTCCTAAATATAATTTTTGAGAAAATCATGAAATTTCGTGTTTCATTTTAGCATAAGAAGGCGTTTTGTCAAATAGAAAAATCAGAGGAACAGAAGGAACTGCTGCCGGATACTGTAAAAAATCTCACAGCCAGGTTGACAAAATGGCAGGACCCCTATGATAATAGCTATATAATTAGAAAAAGGATGTTCCGGGACCGGCAGAGGGAGCAGTGTTCTGCCGGATCTCCGCGAAAAGGGAACTGGACAATGGCCGCTCTGAGAATGAACGGCGGTGAAGAAAAGGAGGAGAAGGTAATGGAATTTACGGGAAAACAGATCCAGGAGGCCAGGGAACGGATCGCTCCGTTTGTGGATGAGACTCCGCTTCTGAGGCTTAAGGCACTGGATGCATACCTGGGCTGCCAGGTATATGTCAAGGCAGAGTGTATGCAGAAGACCGGGGCATTTAAGCTCCGGGGGGCCATGAACCGGATCCTGACGCTGACAGATGAGGAGCTTTCTCGAGGGATCGTGGCGGCATCTTCGGGGAACCACGGACGGGCCATCGCTTATGGTGCCAGAATGAAGGGGGCCAGGGCGGTGATCGTAATGCCGCGGACGGCTCCGGAGGCAAAGAAAAAAGCTATTATGGAGCTGGGGGCCGAGGTGGTGCTCTGCGAAGCACCGGAGCGGTTCGAGGTGGCGGAGCGGATCTGTATGGAGAGGGGCAGCACCATGATCCCGCCCTATGACGATTACGATGTGATGGCAGGCCAGGGGACTCTGGGCCTGGAACTGATGGAACAGTGTCCGGAGCTTTCCACAGTCATCGTCCCGGCCAGCGGCGGCGGACTCATCGGCGGCGTTTCTGCGGCGGTGAAATCCGTGTCGGATCATACAAAGGTATACGGGGCGGAGCCGTCGGCCCTTCCGCGGTACACGGAGAGCCTGAAGGCCGGGGAACCGGTGCTGGTGCCCATGAAGAAGTCCCTGGCTGATGCCCTGGTGTCCCAGCGGCCGGGCCTTAAAAATTTCCCGGTGGTGAAGGCGTATGTGGACGGCTTCGCATCGGTGGATGATCCGTTCATGCTGAAGGGTATGGAGCTGCTCCTGATGGAGGGGAAGGTCCTGGCGGAGCCGTCGGCCTGTATCGGGATCGGCGCCGTTTTAGAGGGGCGGATCCCGGTGGGAAAAGAGGATAAGGTCTGTTTTGTGATCTCGGGCGGAAATCTGGGATTTGAACAGCTGGAGATCCTAAAGGACGCAGCCCAGTTCGCTTAACATCTGAAGATCCGCAGCCGTGGAGATGCCGGAGGTGGTCAGCATATCGCCGGAGATGGCGGCATTGGCGCCGGAAAGGAAACAGCTCCGCCCTTTGTCGGGAAGGAGGCCCCGTCCTCCAGCCAGGCGGATGAAGGCATCTGGAAGAAGGAAGCGGAATACGGCCACGATCCGGCGCATCTGGTCTCCGGTCAGCGGGGCCAGGTGTCCCAAGGGCGTCCCGGGAATGGGGTTCAGCATGTTGACGGGAACTGAGCGGATCCCCAGCTCCCGCAGCGAGAGCGCCATGTCCACCTGGTCCTCTGGGGTCTCGCCCATGCCCACGATCCCGCCGCTGCACACTGTAAGCCCGGCGGCCTGGGCGGCTTTTATGGCGGCCAGCTTCTGGTCAAAGGTGTGGGTGGTGCACACATTGGGGAAATTGCTCCGGGAGGTCTCCAGATTGTTGTGGATCCGGGTGACACCTGCTTCCTTCAGCTTTTCATACTGAGACTGGTCCAGGAGACCGAAGGAGGCGCAGACCAGACAGCCGGTTTCTTTCCGGATCCTCTGGATGGCCAGGCACATCCGGTCCACCTCCCTATCGTTTAACTGCCTGCCGGAGGTCACGATAGAAAAGCGGGGAACACCCTGTCTGTGATTCCTTCCAGCTTCCTGGACAATGGTATCAGCATCCAGCAGAGGATATTCCTCTGCGCTGGAAGAAGAATAGGCGGATTGGGCGCAGAACCGGCAGTTTTCCGGGCAGCGGCCGCTCTTCCCGTTGATGATGGTACAGAGGTCGAAGCGGTTCTGGCAGAAATGGAGCTGGATCTGGCGGGCGGCGGAGCAGAGTTCCTCCAGGGGAGCCTCATAAAGGGCCAGGGCTTCCTCCCGGGAGATCATGCCGCCGTTTAAGATCCGTGTTTTCAGTTCCTGGATCATGGTCATAGGTTCAGTCATGGGTGCCTCCTAAAGTAAACTAAAAATTTTATATAGTTTACAATATCATAAAAACAGAGAAATGTAAACCATATATTAAATTTGGTTGACAAACAGAGGGAGGAAAACTGCCTTGACAATCCGGCTGAAATTCCGCAAAATAAGAGGAAGAGAGGGGCTGGAGAGTCTGCTTTTCCGGCCCTGGGAAAATACGGAGGGATGGATGCAAATGGGAAAGACCATGGAGGAAAAGGCGTTCCGGGAGCACGTTTCCTGGGTGATGTTTCTGCTCAGTATCCTGGTGATCTGGGCCCACTCCTATAATGCGGAGCTGTTTTCCGGCGGCGCCCCGGTCACAGAGGGGATCTGGCTGACGGTCCACAGGATCCAGGATTTCTTGTCCGCGGCCCTGGGGCTGACGGCAGTGCCGGGATTTTTTATGCTGTCGGCGTACCTTTTTTTCCGCAGCTTTTCCTGGGAGAAGCTTCCGGCAAAATGGAAGAGCCGGGTCCGCAGCGTGGCGGTCCCCTATCTGGCCTGGAATCTTTTTTATTATCTGGGCTATGTGCTGGCAACCCGCATTCCGGCTGTTTACCGGCTCATTGGAAAACCGCCGGTGCCATTTAACGGGGAGGAGCTTCTGGCGGCTGTTCTTCATTACCAGTACGCGCCGGTATTCTGGTATCTGTATCAGCTGATGTTCCTGATCCTGCTGTCCCCGGTCCTTTACTGGATCATAAAGAACCGGACCCGGGGGCTGGTCTTTCTGGCAGCTGTCATGGCGGCCGTCCATTTTCATCTGGATACCATGCATCCCAACACCGACGCACTTCTTTACTATTCCTTTGGGATCTTTATGGCCGTCCATGGCCGGGAGCTGACAGAGGCTTCTTATGGAAAGGGGCGGATCCTGGCGGGGATCGGAAATGTCCTTATGGCAGCGATCTGTTTCTGGAGGATGGGGAAGCCCGGGGCAGATGTTTTGTGGATCGTCATGTTCCGTTTTTTCCTTCCCATATCCATATGGCTTCTGTTTGACAGCGGACGGATGGGAAAGACCAGGCCGTGGATGCGCCAGAGCCTGTTTTTATACGGGATCCATTTTATCCTGGTGCGTGTTTTTAATAAGGCCGGAGCCCTGGTGCTGGGACGCGTGCTGGACGGGCCGGCCATGGCGGTCTTAGCTGTGGCCTGGTTCCTCCTGCTTCCGGCGGCGGTGGTGGCATCCTCTTACGCGGCGGCCCGGATCCTGGTCCGGTATGCGCCAGCCGTGTGGCGGATCTTTTCCGGAGGGCGGAGCCTGGACTAAGGCTTCCTGAAAAATGAAACAGAGAGGAAATGACAGATGATACTGGAAAAAGAAGACTGGGAGGAGCCAGAGTGCTGCTTCAGACCACATATAGCAGCCGCAGAGGCGGTGCATACAGGGAGCGCGGACGGAGGTCCCTCGGTCCGGGAGGTGATCCAGGGCTTTGACCGGCTCCTGGACCGGGATGCCAAACGGGAGGCGGCCATATATCTGGAGGACTGGATGGCCCGGTATGAGGAAGCCGGGGACTGGGCATCCCAGATCACTATATTGAATGAAATGATGGGCTTTTACCGCAATTCCGGAGAGAGGGAAAAGGGCCTTGCGGCGGTGGAAAAGGGGCTGGCCCTGGTGGGAGATCATGGGCTTTCCCAGACCGTCACCGGCGGCACCACCTGTCTCAATGCCGCCACTACCATGAAGGCTTTTGGAAAGGCAGCAGAGGCCATGCCGTATTACGACCAGGCCTTTAGGGCCTATGGCGGGAGCCTGCCGCCGGGAGACTACCGGTTCGGAGGCCTGTTCAACAACATGGCCCTGGCCTGGGAGGACCTGGGAGAGTATAGAAAGGCGGAGGCATATTATAAGAAAGCCATGGATATCATGGAGGCGCTGCGGCCGGGAAGCCTCCTGGAGATCGCGGTCACCTGGGTGAACCTGGCGGTGCTGTATGAGAAGGCGGGACGGGAGGAGGAGATCGACGGATGTCTGGAAAAGGCAGTGGAGATCTTTCGCTCCGGAGAGGTTCCCAGAGACGGATATTACGCGTTTAATTGCCGGAAATGCGCGGAAACATTCGGACATTTCGGATATTTCAGAATAAAGAAGGAACTTACCGAGGCGGCGGACCGGATCTATCGGGAAGCCGGAGAGGAGCCGGGGAGATGACAGATGGAAAGAGCAGTGGAAGAGCGGCAGATATGGAGCCGATAGAGGAAGGACAGGACAGGGGAAACGTTATCAGGGGCCTGGAGCTTTCAGAACGGTTTTTTGGCGAATACGGCCTGCCCATGCTCCAGGAGCAGTTTCCCCAGTATATGGATATGATCGCCGCGGGAGTGGCCGGAGAGGGCTCCGACTGCTTTGGTTTTGATGATGCCATATCCCGGGACCATGATTTTGAGGCCGGCTTCTGTCTTTGGATCCCGGACCGGCTGGAGCATGAGCTGGAATTTAAGCTGTCCCGGGCTTATGGGAAGCTGCCGGAGGAGTATCTGGGAGTGAGGCGGGAAAAACAGAGCCTCCTTGGCGGCGGACGCCGGGGCGTTTTGCTCACTGGAGAATTTTACCGCCAGTTCACAGGAAGGCCGGGAGCGCCGGAATCCCTGATGGAATGGCTGTATACGCCGGAGCACAGCCTGTCCTGCGCCGTCAATGGAAGGGTGTTTTACGACGGATGCGGGGAGTTTTCTGCCGTGCGCCGGGAGCTGGAGGACGGATACCCGGAGGACGTGCGTCTGAAGAAAATGGCGGCCCGGGCCGTCCTTATGGCCCAGTCGGGGCAGTATAATTATTCCCGGTGCTTGAGGCGGGGGGAATACGGAGCCGCCGCCATGGCCCTCCACGAATTTGTTTCGGCAGGGCTTTCCATGATCTTTCTTCTGAACCGCAGGTACATGCCGTATTACAAATGGTCGTTCCGGGCCGCCAGGGAGCTGCCGGTGCTCCGTGAGGCTGCTGGGGAGCTGGAGCGGCTGCTGACAGGGGGAGCAGCCGTGCCGGGGGATGCGGCTGGCGTTTATGAGCCAGGGAATACGGAACCAGGGGACAGAAATGGCGTCCGTGGATCCGTGGAGAAGGAAGCAGAGGACACAGAGGGATCCTGCGGACCAGCAAAGAAGCGGCTGGCTGGCGGCCCGGTCCGGACAGAGGAGAGGATCGAAATGGTCTGCCGGGCTGTGGTACAGGAACTGAAGCGCCAGGGCTTGACCGGCGGGGACTGGGATTATCTGGAGCCCCATGCCATGGAGCTGACGGAGCGCATCCGGGACGGAGAGCTTCGGAACCTTCATGTGATGGAGGGGTAGGGAGCCGTCGGCCAGGATCCGGTTTCGATTTCTCTCTTAGCTGGAGACAGCAGCGGCAGGCAGCTGTCTCCAACTCCATCAGTCCCCGGGCTTGCGAGATCTGACAAATGAATATAAACAGATGACCAGAACGGTAAAAATACCAACGGCCGCAGCGCCTGTCTTCCAATTAAAAGTACCACCCGGATACGTGATTCCGATACCGCCATGGCCAAACAGGCCAGCTTTTCTGGATGCCCGTGCAAAGTCGCTGTAATTATATAATGGCATACTGCTGTCATTCTCTTCATTTGAAGCAGAAAGCAGATCCGTATTCTGAGCTGCCGTGGGCCAGTTACCCTCAAAAGCACGGGCTGCTGACGGTTCAGCAGGTATTATGAATTCAGCTTTTTCTTCGCTGTTAAATACGATCGCTGTGGGATATCTTATTCCCGGGATACCTGAAACGATTTCATATGTATAGTTTCTGGGATCATATCCCGCATGCTTCAGTGCATCTTTAACGGTTTCCGCATAGTTTACAGTCTGGCCATCAAAGATATGGATTGCGCCAACATGCCATTGATTTAAAATTTTTTCTAATTCTGTCTTTGCATCTTCTGGAACATCTTCAGAAATATCTTTCCCTGTTTCTGAATGGACCAGGCCATGATTCAGGGAATCCAATATTTCATCGTTCAGAGACAAGATTTCTGAATATTCACGGTCATTCCTGTCTATCAGATGTTCCATGGCGTAAATATTAAAGGTTAATACATTTATCATTAAAATAACAGTAAATACCCCGGATAATTTTTTATTCATGCTTTGCCCCCTCTCATTTGCATTATATCAGTTTTTAGTATCATGCCGCAATAAAACACTGAAAATCAACGCCCGATTTTCAGCGAAAAAACACTTGCACTCAAAAATAAACTATGCTATACTTATTTAGCTGTTCTAAGGGAACAGGTATATAAATAAACGTGACTGTCAGTCATGTACCAAAAAATAAAGAGGTGAAAATCATGAAAGAGGGAATCCACCCAAATTACTATCAGGCCAAGGTCGTTTGCAACTGCGGTAATGAATTTGTAACTGGTTCTACCAAGAAAGACATTCACGTAGAAATCTGTTCCAAATGCCATTCATTCTATACCGGTCAGCAGAAGGCTGCTTCCGCTCGCGGACGTATCGAGATGTTCAACCGTAAGTATGGTGTGAAAGCAGACAAATAAGGTTTGATAAAGCAGGGTTGAGCTTTTGGATATTTCTGAAAACTCAGCCCTTTTTGTTTACCCGGAGGCCAGGCGGAGTGGGAACGCTCCCGGCAGGCCCCGGAGGCAGACGGGCCGGAGACGCGCGTCTGCGGGATCTTACAGACATGGAGGTTTAAAATTGAAATATTCCGGTATCGGGGGACAGGCAGTCTTAGAGGGAATCATGATGAAAAATAAGGATACCTATGCCACCGCCGTCAGAAAGCCTGACGGGGAGATCGTGATCCAGAAAGACACATATGTGAGTATGACGGAAAAAGTGAAATTCTTTTCCCTTCCGTTTGTACGCGGGATTTTCAGCTTTGCGGATTCAATGATCCTGGGGATGAAGACTCTCACCTGGTCGGCCAGCTTTTTTGAGGACGATGAAGAGGACGAGGCTCCGGGAAGATTTGAAAGCTTCCTGATCGATAAATTCGGAGAAAAAATGGAAAGCGTCGTTATGACGGCGGTGATGATCTTTTCCGTGTTCATGGCCATTGGGATCTTTATGGTGCTCCCGCTTCTGATCGCCGGCTTTTTCCGCCGGTTCATCCAGTCGGAAACGGTCATGGCAGTACTGGAGGGAGTGATCCGCATTGGGATCTTTATCGCTTATATTAAGATCATTTCCAGGATGGATGACATCCGCCGCACGTTCATGTACCATGGCTCCGAGCACAAATGCATCAACTGCCTGGAGAACGGGCTGGTATTAAATGTGGAAAACGTCCGGAAGAGCTCCAAGGAGCACAAGCGCTGCGGCACCAGCTTTCTTCTGATCGTCATGGTCATCAGCATCCTGTTCTTTATGGTGGTCCGGGTGGACACCATCTGGCTCCGGATCGTCAGCCGGATCGTACTGATCCCGGTGATCGCGGGCGTGTCCTATGAGGTGCTACGGTTAGCTGGAACCAGCAATTCAAAGATCATGGACATCATAAGCCGCCCCGGCATGTGGATGCAGGGACTGACCACCAAGGAGCCGGACGATTCCATGATCCAGGTGGCCATCGCCGCTGTGGAGGAAGTGTTCGACTGGAAGAAATACCTGGAGGAGAACTTTCCGGAAACGTATCCGGCCGGGTATTTTGAAGAGCAGGAGAAACTGGCATGACCTGGGGGGAGCTGTTAAAACAGGGCCAGGAGCGCTTAAAGAAGGCCGGGATCCAGGAGTATGAGCTGGACGCCTGGTATTTGTTTGAACAGGCATTTTCCATGAGCCGGGCCAGGTATTTCCTGGATGCAAAGGAGGAGGCGGCGCCGGAGGCTCCGGCCCTCAAGGCTTATGAGAACGGCCTGGAGCGGCGTTCCGGCCGGGTGCCCCTCCAGCATATCCTGGGCACACAGGAATTCATGGGCATGGAGTTTTTTGTCAATGCCCATGTGCTGATCCCCAGGCAGGATACTGAGACGCTGGTGGAAACTGTGTTAAATGAGCAGAAAAACAGAAATATTTCTGTGCTGGATATGTGTACCGGCTCCGGCTGCATCGCCGTCAGCTTAAAGGCCCTGGGCGGATACGCCCGGGTGGCAGCGGCAGACATTTCTTCCGAGGCCCTGGAGGTGGCAGAAAAAAACGCCGGAACGTATCCGGTGGAGTTTCGCCAGAGCGATATGTTCGCTGCCTTTGAGCCGGGAAGGGACATGTTCGATGTGATCGTTTCCAATCCGCCCTATATCCCCAGTGAGGTGATCCGGGGCCTGGAGCCGGAGGTGCGTGACCATGAGCCTCTGGGAGCCTTAGACGGGAAAGAGGACGGCCTGTATTTTTACAGGATCCTGGCGGAGCAATGCGGGGATTTCTTAAACCAGGGCGGTTCCGTTTATTTTGAGACGGGTCACGACCAGGGGGCGGCGGTGAAGACGCTTTTAGAGTCCCATGGATTTCAGGATACAAAGGTGATAAAGGATCTGGCGGGCATGGACCGGGTAGTGCGCGGAACGTGGCCGGGGCAGATCCGGAAATAAAGAAGGAGGTTTCCTATGTTCGACCGTTTGGAAGACATTGTTAAGCATTACGAAGAGCTGATGTTTGAGTTAAACAATCCGTCCGTGGCAGAGGATCAGAAACGATTCCGGAAACTGATGAAGGAACAGTCGGATCTGACGCCGCTGGTGGAGACATATAAGGAATATAAGCAGGCAAAGCAGGACGTGGAGGACAGCCTGGCCCTTCTGGAGGAAGAGAGCGACGAGGAAATGCGGGAGATGGCCAAGGAAGAGCTTTCCGACGCGAAAAAAAGGATCGAGGAGCTGGAGCAGCAGCTTAAGATCCTTCTGCTTCCCAAGGACCCCAACGATGATAAGAACGTGATCGTGGAAATCCGCGCAGGCGCAGGCGGAGACGAGGCGGCCCTGTTCGCTTCCGAGCTGTACCGGATGTACGTCCATTATGCAGAGCGCCAGCGCTGGAAGGTGGAGCTGATTAACGTCAGCGAGAGCGGCATCGGCGGCATGAAGGAAGTGGAATTCATGATCACAGGCCAGGGCGCATATTCCAAGCTGAAATACGAAAGCGGCGTACACCGGGTACAGCGTGTGCCGGAGACTGAGTCCGGCGGCCGGATCCATACGTCTACGGCCACTGTGGCGATCATGCCGGAGGCCGAGGAGTTTGACGTGGTCATCGACGAAAAGGATATCCGCATCGACGTGATGCGTGCCTCCGGAAACGGCGGCCAGTGCGTAAACACCACTGACTCTGCGGTGCGTCTGACCCATATTCCCACGGGAATCGTGATCTACAGCCAGACGGAGAAATCCCAGCTGCAGAACAAGGATAAGGCGTTCCGCCTGCTGCGTTCCAAGCTGTATGACATGGAGCTGGAGCGCCGCCAGAATGAGGAGGCCGAGGCGCGCCGCAGCCAGATCGGCACCGGCGACCGGTCCGAAAAGATCCGCACCTACAACTTCCCCCAGGGACGTGTGACAGAGCACCGGATCAAGCTGACCCTTTATAAGATCGACTCCATCATGGACGGCGATCTCCAGGAACTGATCGACAGCCTGATCGCCGCAGACCAGGCGGCCAAGCTGGCGAAAATGAACGAGAATTAAAAATGGATATGGATATTTACCGCCGCATCGGTCTGGTATGCAGCCGGATCCCCAGAGGGAGGGTGGCCACCTATGGCCAGATCGCCCTGCTCTGCGGGAAGCCGGGGAACTCCAGACAGGTGGGATACGCTTTGAAAAAAGGGCTGGCAGGAGAGAACGTGCCGGCCCACCGGGTGGTGAACGCCGCCGGGATCCTGAGCGGGGCCGCTCATTTTGCGTCCATGGATCTCCAGTGCCTTCTTCTGCGGGAGGAAGGCGTGGAGGTGCTGTGGACCCCTAAGGGATGGAAGACGGATCTGAAGCGTTACGGATGGAAAAATACCATGGAGGAGGCCCTGGAACTGAACCGGGCCTTTTTTTCTATGAACATCTGAATCTCGGAAAATCAGAAGGATTTAAAGAAATCTTAAAGATAATCCAATAGGTTTGTAACATCCGGCCTTTCAATCATCTGGGTTTTATGCTATAATGACGCCATATATACGGGGAAGGTGCGTCCTTTTTTAGCCGTGGGAAAATTTTAGCCTCCGCGGCGGACGCTTTTTTCCGGAAAAACGGACTAAAACAGCAGAAAATGAAGGAGAACAGATATGAAAGGTATCATTCTTGCCGGCGGCAGCGGCACACGTCTTTATCCACTGACGAAGGTGACTTCCAAACAGCTTTTACCCATCTATGATAAACCCATGATCTATTATCCCCTTTCCGTTCTGATGAACGCAGGGATCCGGGATATCCTGATCATCTCCACTCCCGATGATACGCCCAGGTTTGAAGCTCTTTTAGGCGACGGCCATCAGTTCGGCATCACCCTCAGCTATGCGGTGCAGCCCAGTCCCGACGGACTGGCCCAGGCCTTTATCATCGGCGCAGATTTCATCGGAAACGATTCTGTGGCTATGGTCCTGGGAGACAATATCTTCCACGGCCAGGGCTTAAAGAAGCGCCTCAGGGAGGCGGCTGCCAGGGAAAAGGGAGCCACTGTATTCGGATATTACGTGGACGATCCGGAGCGGTTCGGCATTGTGGAATTCGATAAGGACGGAAAGGCTATTTCCATTGAGGAGAAACCGGAAAAGCCCAAGTCCAACTACTGCGTCACCGGCCTGTATTTCTACGACAACCGGGTGGTGGAGTATGCGAAAAACTTAAAGCCCTCTGCGAGAGGCGAGCTGGAGATCACGGACTTAAACCGGATCTATCTGGAGAGCGGCGAGCTGGATGTGACGCTTTTAGGCCAGGGCTTCACATGGCTGGATACGGGAACCCACGAATCCCTGGTGGAGGCCACCAACTTTGTTAAGACCGTGGAGACCCATGAGCACAGAAAGATCGCCTGCCTGGAGGAGATCGCCTATACCAACGGCTGGATCACCAGGGACGAGGTCATGGAGGCCTATGAGATCTTAAAGAAGAACCAATACGGCCAGTATCTGAAGGACGTGGTGGACGGCAAGTATATCGACAAGCTGCCGGGCCATGCGGACCGATAAAACATTCCTGGCCAGAAAACGCAGGATCTTCCGGCCGGAAAGCCGGAGAACGGCGTGGATTTGAAGAAAGCGAATAAGGAGAAACAAAAATGAAGATCATCGTAACAGGCGGCGCCGGTTTCATCGGCGGCAACTTCATCCATCATATGGTAAATAAATATCCGGAGTATGACATTGTCAACCTGGATCTGCTCACCTACGCAGGCAACCTGGAGACCTTAAAGCCCGTGGAGGGAAAGCCCAACTATAAATTTGTAAAGGGCGACATTGCGGACCGGAAATTCGTATTCGATCTGTTTGAAAAGGAAAAGCCCGATATGGTCGTAAACTTTGCGGCTGAGAGCCACGTGGACCGCTCCGTGGTGGATCCGGAGAGCTTTGTGCGTACCAACGTTATGGGTACCACCACGCTCTTAGACGCATGTAAGGAATACGGGATCAAGCGCTATCACCAGGTATCCACCGACGAGGTATACGGAGACCTGCCTCTGGACCGTCCGGACCTCTTTTTTACCGAGGAGACTCCGCTCCACACCTCCAGCCCCTATTCCTCCAGTAAGGCCAGCGCCGACCTGTTCGTCATGGCATACCACAGGACCTTTGGTCTGCCGGTGACCATTTCCCGCTGCTCCAACAACTATGGCCCCTACCATTTCCCGGAGAAGCTGATCCCGTTGATGATCAGCCGCGCCCTGGCCGACGAGTCCCTTCCGGTATACGGAACAGGCGAGAATGTGAGAGACTGGCTCCATGTTTCCGACCACTGCGAGGCCATCGATCTGATCATCCACAACGGCCGGGTGGGAGAAGTATATAATGTGGGCGGCCACAACGAGCGCACCAACTTAGAGGTTGTAAAGACCATCTTAAAGGCCCTTGATAAGCCGGAGAGCCTGATCAAATTTGTAACGGACCGTCCGGGCCATGACCGCCGATATGCCATCGATCCCACAAAGCTGGAGACCGAGCTTGGCTGGAAGCCCAAATACAATTTCGATACCGGGATCCAGCAGACCATCCAGTGGTATCTGGACAACGAGGACTGGTGGAAGCACATCTTAAGCGGCGAGTACAGCAATTATTTCGATAACATGTATGGAAAGAGGCTGGGTGAGAAATAATGAGGATCTTAGTAACAGGCGTCAAGGGCCAGCTGGGCCATGACGTGGTAAATGAAATGGTAAAACGCGGCCTGGAGCCCGTGGGAGTGGACCTGGAGGAGATGGACATCACCGACGCAGGGGCCTGCCGGAGGGTGATCACGGAATCGAAGGTGGACGCTGTGATCCACTGTGCCGCTTATACGGCTGTGGATGCGGCCGAGGACAACGTGGACGTATGCAGAAAGGTCAACGCAGACGGCACCAGGAACATCGCAGAGGTCTGCCGCGACCTGGATATCAAGATGATGTACATCAGCACGGATTACGTGTTCGACGGCCAGGGGACCCGCCCCTGGGAGCCGGATGACGAGCGCCATCCCTTAAACGTATACGGTCAGACCAAATACGAGGGAGAGCTGGCGGTGGAGGAGCTGGTGAAAAAATTCTTCATCGTCCGCATTGCCTGGGTGTTCGGCGTCAACGGAAAGAACTTCATTAAGACCATGCTCCGTATCGGAAAGGAACGGGGCGCGGCCACGGTGGTGGACGACCAGATCGGCTCCCCCACCTATACCTATGATCTGGCCAGGCTCCTGGTGGATATGATCCAGACCGAGAAATATGGCCGGTACCATGCCACCAACGAGGGCTTATGCTCCTGGTATGAATTTGCCTGCGAGATCTTCCGCCAGGCGGGGATGGACGAGGTAAAGGTAACGCCGGTTCCCACCAGCGGGTATCCGGCCTCCAAGGCGAAGCGGCCCATGAACAGCCGGATCAGCAAGGAGAAGCTGACGGAAAACGGCTTTGAGCGGCTTCCGGACTGGAAGGACGCAGTGGGCCGTTATCTGAAGGAGATTACCTGGTAGGATAAAAGATGGGCGAGGCCTCCGGCAGAGGTCTTCCTGGCTTCCATCTGCGGGAGCTGAGTCATAGAATAATACAGGGATCAGGAAGGAGGGGGGAAACCTTTTTTAGGAGGATGAGAAAAATGGGAAAATATTTTGGAACAGACGGCTTCCGGGGAGAGGCCAACGTGGATCTGACGGTGGAGCACGCCTATAAGGTGGGCCGCTTCCTGGGCTGGTATTACGGGCAGAAGGCCAAGGGAGAGCGGTGCCGCATCGTGATCGGAAAGGATACGAGACGGTCCAGCTATATGTTTGAGTACGCCCTGGTGTCGGGCCTGACGGCTTCGGGCGCAGACGTATATCTGCTGCACGTGACTACCACGCCCAGCGTGTCCCATGTGATCCGTACCGAGGATTTTGACTGCGGGATCATGATCTCTGCCAGCCACAATCCCTATTATGACAACGGCATCAAGGTCATGAACGGCAGCGGAGAGAAAATGGAGGAGTCGGTTATCCTGGAGATCGAAAAATACCTGGATGGGGAGATGGGAGAGCTTCCCCTGGCAAAGAGGGACCAGATCGGCCGCACCCAGGATTTTGCAGCCGGAAGGAACCGCTATATCGGATATCTGATCTCCATTGCCACCCGTTCCTTTAAGGGGAAGAAGGTGGGGCTGGACTGCGCCAATGGAAGCGCTTCCTCTGTGGCAAAGAGCGTGTTCGATGCCCTGGGAGCCGATACCTTTGTGATCAATAACGAGCCCGACGGCTTAAATATCAATACGGACTGCGGCTCTACCCACATTGGACGGCTCCAGGCCTTTGTGAAGGAAAACCATCTGGACGTGGGCTTTGCCTACGACGGCGATGCAGACCGCTGTCTGGCGGTGGATGAAAACGGAGAAGTGGTGGACGGCGACCGGATCCTTTATATCTGCGGAAAATATATGAAGGAGCAGGGAAATTTAAGGAATAATAAGATCGTAACCACAGTCATGTCCAACCTGGGCCTTTATAAGGCTCTGGACCGGGAGGGCATCGGCTACGACAAAACGGCTGTGGGCGATAAATATGTGTATGAAAACATGTCCCAGACTGGAAACTGCCTGGGCGGCGAGCAGTCCGGCCATATTATTTTCAGCAAATACGCCACCACCGGCGATGGGATCCTGACCTCCTTAAAGATCATGGAGGTGATGCTGGAAAAGAAGGAGACTCTGTCCAGACTGGCTTCCGAGGTGACCATCCTGCCCCAGGTCCTTAAGAACGTGCGTGTGGCCGACAAGGCGGCCGCCCTGGGCGACGAAGACGTGAAGCAGGCCGCAGCCGATGTGGAGAAGGCCCTGGGCAGCGACGGAAGGCTTCTCTTGAGACAGAGCGGAACTGAGCCGCTGATCCGCGTCATGGTGGAGGCCGAATCCACGGAGATCTGCGAAAAGTACGTGGACCAGGTGATCGGAGCCCTCAGAAAAAAAGGCCACGCAGTTTCATAGAGCTGCGGCCCTCATAAATAGTCCCGGCATAGCTCCCATAATCAAAAGATATGGGAGCTTTTGTTGATATAACAGAAATCAGATGCTATAATGTGTTTTACATAAAATCTGAGCAGAGGACTGATGGATATGGGGTTAGACCTAAGAGCGTAACACAGTTTATCGTAGAGAAATACAGCGTGATTTACCGACTCCGGCCTTAATGTGGTTCAGAAAGTAAAAACGCCAGTACAGGACTTAAATGGAGGAAGCAGATCATGAAAAATGTGGAACGATATCAGAGAGTACCGGTGGTCCATTACCCGGAGCGGGAATGGCCCGGAAAAGAGATACAGAAGGCGCCCGCATGGTGCAGCGTGGATTTAAGGGACGGAAACCAGGCCCTGGTGGAGCCCATGGTGGTAGAGGAAAAGATCGAGATGTTCAATCTCCTGGTGGAAATGGGCTTTAAGGAGATCGAGATCGGCTTTCCTGCGGCTTCCCAGATCGAATTTGATTTTTTAAGACAGCTGGTGGAGCGGAATCTGATCCCCGATGACGTGATGGTCCAGGTGCTGACCCAGTGCCGGGAGCACCTGGTGAAGCGTACCTTTGAGGCCATCCAGGGGATCAAAAAGGCAGTGGTCCACATTTACAATTCCACATCCACCTTACAGCGGGACGTGGTATTCCACATGGACCGGGAGGAGATCAAAAAGATCGCCACAGACGGCGTCGCCATGGTAAAGAACTATATGAAGGACCATGACGGAGAGGTGGTACTGGAGTATTCACCGGAGAGCTTTACGGGCACGGAGCTGGATTTCGCCCTGGATATCTGCAACGCGGTCCAGAGAGCCTGGGGACCGACGCCGGAGAACAGGATGATCATGAACCTGCCGTCCACGGTGGAGATGACGACTCCCAATGTGTATGCAGACCAGATCGAATGGATGAACAGGCATCTGGAAAACCGGGAAAGCATTATCTTAAGCGTTCATCCCCACAACGACCGGGGAACCGGAGTGGCGGCCACAGAGCTGGCGCTCCTGGCCGGTGCGGACCGGGTGGAGGGCACCCTGTTCGGAAACGGGGAACGGACCGGAAACGTGGATATCCTGACCCTGGCTTACAATATGTTCTCCCAGGGCATCGATCCGGAGCTGGAGATCTCTGATGTAAAGCGGATCGCAGAGGTGTATGAGCGGTGTACGAAAATGCACATCGATCCCCGCCACCCCTATGCCGGAAAGCTGGTGTTCACCGCCTTCTCCGGTTCCCACCAGGACGCCATCAATAAGGGCATGCACGCACTTTTAGAGCGCCAGAGCAAGGTATGGCAGGTGCCGTATCTCCCCATCGACCCGTCGGATATCGGCCGGGAGTACGAGCCCATCGTCCGTATCAACAGCCAGTCCGGAAAGGGCGGCGTGGCCTTCGTCATGGACACCTTCTTCGGCTTCAAGCTGCCCCGCGGCATGCATAAGGAATTTGCCGACATGATCCAGAAGATCGCCGAGCGGCAGGGAGAGGTGGCTCCCGAGCAGATCATGGAGGAATTCCAGAAAAACTATCTGGACCGGAAGGAACCGTACCACTTCAAAAAGTGCAAGATCACAGATTTCGAGTCTGCCGGAGATTTCACCACCGTGGCCGTGGTCACATATACCGACCATGGAGTGGAAAAACAGTTTGAGGGCGTTGGAAACGGCCCCATCGACGCCGTCCAGCGCGGCCTGGAGGAAGAGCTGGGCATCAACATCAAGGTCCTGGATTACAGCGAGCACGCCCTGACCTCCGGTTCCGGAGCCCAGGCGGCCTCCTACATCCACATGATGGACCAGGACCGGAAGCGCGTCACCTACGGCATCGGCATCAGCTCCAACATCACCCGCGCCTCCCTGCGCGGCATCTTCAGCGCCGTCAACCGCTTATACGGAGATAATTGACAGATTCCTTACATTTACATACCCCTTCTTATGGACCGGAAGCTCCCCCCAAAAAGCTCCCGGTCCCTTTTTATGCCATAGGAAAGGGCGTCCTGTGACAAAAAAACTCTGTGGAGCCTGACGTCAGAAAACAATGACTGCATGATGGTTCCATGGTATAATGTCCATGAAACGACATTATACCACCTGCTGTTTTAGGCAGAAAAAAGCATACAAAAATGATCAAACATACAGACCAGGGAGGATCAAATGGAAAAGAAAGTTATAAGAAGCGGCGTATTTGTAAAGATCATCGGCATCATCACCACAGCCATATTTTCACTGGTCAGCCTTTTCCTTGCCATAACAGGAAACATCATGGCTTCCATCTGCTTTTTACCATTTGTGGCGCTGGGGATCCTGCTCCTTCTGGCCTATAAAAAAGAAAGGATCCTCGTGGAAGAGGACCGATTGACCTTTTTCCATTTATTCAAACAGCCGAAACAGGTAAAATACAGCGATATCCGATGCCTGCTCCTGGTCCCTCTGGGAAGCCGGACACAGATGGTACTTGTGGACCGGCAGTATAACCGGCTCGTCACGCTGGACTATGCGCTGGCCGATCTGGAAATATTGTTTGAAGCTCTCCTGGAAAACGACATTCCCAGCGTAGATCTTGGCGAAATGACAGAAAAGGGAGAAAACGTATCCCAATACATAAATGCATTAAATGTCATGGAGAAAAACCATTACAGATCCATTGCAGACGAAACAAAAACAATGGAGAGCCTGTCAGAAGGAAACGAGCCCTTTCACATTGCCGGAGCAAAGAAATTTTTAAAGGCAGCAGGCTGGATCCTGATACTTCTGAATGCAGCGGCCTTCCTGGCAGGCGGTAAGCTCATGGTCGCTATCTTTCTTTTTGTACTTCTGGCCGCCTACGGGATCTACCTCTGGTATTACCCATACATCTATATAGAAACCACCACAAAAAAAGGAGAGCAGAACGCGCTCCAGATGCCGGTCCTGGGTCCTGTGATCGCAATGCTTTTATGCCTGAGTGTCTCAAAAAGCTTTGATTACGATCTGGGAAGCCTGCTCAGGATAACCGTTTACCTAACCGCCCTGCTGTCCGTTCCATACATCATCAGATCAGCAGGAGCAAAGGTGCCCCAGAGACTGTCCCGGAAGCTATCAGTTATTCTGGCTGTCCTTGTTATCTCATTCACGGCCACATTTCCCCTGAACTTCCTGCTGACCTTCGACAAATCGGCCCATGAAACCATATCCGTTACAGACAAAGACATAAGCACCAGCGGCAGCACCACCGATTACTATCTATACGGAAACTGGCACGGAGAACAAACAAAATTTAAGACATCCAGAAGCGTATACAACAACACAGCCATCGGAGACACAAGAAGGATCTGCCTGAGAAAAAGCGCCCTGGGCCTAAAATACCACACAATCCACCAATAGATCCTGCCC
>ERZ894236.530-NODE-530-length-44115-cov-113.573_pt1 | contig 44115 bp, 45 predicted proteins | sample MGYA00380297_ERZ894236 | MGnify/ENA primary metagenome ERZ894236 (study PRJEB32331, sample SAMN06328420) | human gut metagenome | biome: human gut microbiome; feature: stool | host: Homo sapiens | collected 2014-08-04 ... | reverse complement strand
GTGTAATCCCTGAAAATACAAGGTTTGTAACAAAAAATGAGGTAGTAAACTTGACACTACCTACAAAATCAAGGAGGTGTCGTTATGAATATTCGTCCATCCGCAGCAATCCGCCAGAATTACAACGAGATTGCCGATATGTGCAGAAAGACCGCAGAGCCAATTTTCCTTACCAAGAACGGCGAGGGGGATTTGGTTGTTATGGATATTGAAACCTATAACAGACGGGAAAAGATGTTAAAGCTCCGTGAAGAGCTGCTTGCCGTTGAGGAGGACAGGATTGCAGGAAGAAGCGGCTGCACTCTTGACGAACTTGACGCTTATCTCGATGAAGTAATTGCCGAGGTATAGCGTATGGCGGACAGCAAGAGATACAAAGTTATTGTTTCCGACAGGGCAAAAAGAATGTTGGGAACACATATCTGCTTTATGGCACAGGTCAACAAGCAGGCAGCGGCAGCAAAAAAGAAAGAAATTATGACCGCTATGCGTTCCTTTTCCCAGATGCCGCAGCGTTTTCCGTTTTTTGAGGAGCTGTATATCACGCCGAATAAGTACCACAAGATGTTTATTGAAAAGTGGTATCTTGTTCTTTACCAAATCCAAGATGATACGGTATATGTGGAATATATCCTTGATTGCCGCAAGGATTACAGTTGGCTTATCCGATAACAAGAAAATAACGAAACAGGAAATCGTCATTTCATAAGAGGTGGCGGTGCCTCTGTTCCACATCGTCCCAACGAGCAGGAATACCCGCCTCATGGTGTTGATTGTCAAGTAGAATTGCCCCACTTTTTCGTTGAATTTGACCCACCATAGTACCAGACAGTGAGGTTGCTAAGGTGGATATTTTTATTTTCCAAGCCTATAAGAATTGCCGTCAGTTCAAAGAAACTGGCGGCAATTTAATACATGAACTTGTCAAAACGGCAGTTATACATTCTAATATGACCAGTCTGACAAGCATGGCTTCACAGGAAGCAGATTGAAACAGAATGGTTACAAAGCAGATTCATGTTTAAGCTATGATTCTATTATAAAATCTCCCCATTGCTTTCAATTACCTTTTTATACCACCAGAAGCTCTTTTTTCTGTACCTTGCCAATGTGCCATTTCCATCATTGTCGCGGTCTACATAGATAAAGCCATACCGTTTTTTCATCTCCCCTGTACCGGCGCTGACAAGATCTATGGGGCCCCACATGGTATAGCCCATCAGGTCTACGCCATCCTCTGTGACTGCGTCTCTCATTGCCTTGATATGATCCCTCATATATTCAATGCGGTAATCATCAATAACAGTCATCTCTCCATTTTCGCCCTCTACCAGTTCATCAACCGCGCCAAGCCCGTTTTCTACGACAAAGAGCGGCTTTCTGTAGCGGTCATAGAGAGCATTGAGGGTAATCCTCAGTCCCATTGGATCAATGGGCCAGCCCCACTCGCTTGCTTTCAGATAAGGATTCTTCAAAGAAGCGAAGATATTTCCCTCTATCGTCTCGTTCACCTTTGGATCAGCGCTTGCACAGCGGCTGTTGTAGTAGGAGAAGGAGACGAAGTCAACGGTATACTTCTTTAAAAGTTCTAAATCCCCATCTTCCATAACCGGCATAATCCCCTCTGCCTCAAGCTGCTTTAATGCATAAGGAGGATATTCTCCATGAGACTGGACATCAATGAAGAAATAGCTCCGGCGGTCTGCGCACATGGCAGCCCAAACGTCATTAGGCTGACAGGTATGCGGATATGTATTTCCGGCAGCCAGCATACAGCCAACCTTATTTTCCGGGTCCACCTCATGGGCAATCTTAGTTGCCAGTGCACTGGCTACCAGCTCATGGTGCGCTGCCTGATATTTGATCTGCTTCTCATTTTCGCCTTCCTCAAAGCAGAGTCCCGCACCCATGAAAGGAGCTTCCAGGATCACGTTGATTTCATTGAAGGTCAGCCAGTATTTTACAAGCCCCTTATAACGGCGGAAGATCGCATTGCATAAATTCTCATAGAAGGAAATAAGCTTGCGGTTTCTCCATGCGCCATATTCCCTGACCAAGTGCATCGGGCAGTCAAAATGTGTTATCGTAACCAAGGGTTCAATTCCATATTTGCGGCATTCCTTAAATACATCTTCATAGAACTGAAGACCTGCCTCATTAGGCTCCTTTTCATCTCCGTGCGGGAAAATGCGGCTCCATGCAATACTCATGCGGTAAACCGTAAAGCCCATCTCGGCAAAGAGGCGGATATCCTCCTTATAACGGTGATACATATCAATTGCGTCTTTTGAAGGATAAAAATGCTCGTCATCAAAATCAAACATTTTTTTCTTTCCTGAAATAACAGCCATTCGGTCGGAGCCAACAGGGGATACGTCCACATTCGCAAGTCCGCGTCCGCCCTCGGAAAAGCCTCCTTCACACTGATTAGCGGCAGTTGCGCCGCCCCATAAAAAACCTTTTCTAAAAGCCATTGTATACCTCCCGTATTATTGTATTTATAAAAGGGTTTTAGTTGGAATACTGTTACTGGAAATACGTTTATTTGGAAAGCTCACGTGCAACCGGATCTTTGATCGCCACGCCCGCAGCCTCTAATTCCGCAATTTTGTCTGCAAACAGCGGAAGGTATTTCTTATGCGCAAGGAGCAGCTCATTAATGATCTTCACGGCAGTTTCTCCAGATACGATCTGCGGATTCAAAATAAATGCCTGGAGAAGTATGCCATAATCTCCGGTAACAGCCGCTTCTTCTACACAGAGCTCCATGTTTTTCATACACTGAAGCCATCCTCTTTCAGCAGGATGTAAGGTTCCAAAGGCGATCGGCCGCGCGCCAGCCGCGCCAATAAAAGCAGATACCTCAACCGCGCATTCCGGCGGAAGATCCGGAACAGCTCCGTTATTTCTTGTAGTAACAACAATGTGCCTGTTCAGGTTTGCATAGATGGATGCAATGGTATCACAGGCGGCATCTGAATAATGGGCTCCGCCCCGCTTTGTAAGCTGTTCAGGCTTATAATCCAGCTTCGGATCCTTATATAATTCAAACAGCTCTGCCTCTGTCTTTTTCACCTGCTGTCCACGTGTCCCAAGCTCCGGATCCTTATATTCTTCTAAACAGTGGTTCAGCATCTCCTCCTGCCTGTAGTAATATCTGTGATATCCGCAGGGGATCATGCCCATCGTATCCAGCTGCTCTTTAAAGAAAGGAACATCAAAGATGTTAGCAGGCAGTCCGGTGTCCTCGCCCTTATATAAGGAATCTATGATCTCCGGCGTCACTTCTTTTCCGTTTTCGTCAAAAGCCTTATGCCAATGGAAATGATTAAGTCCGGCGAATTTGTAGGTAAGCTGGTCTAAGGTTTTTCCGATCCGCTCAGGCTCCTTCATCATTGCTCCTATAGGAACATTGCACAGGCCAATAACCTTATCCCATTTGCCATATCTCATAACTGCTTCTGTAACCATTCCGCTTGGATTGGTAAAATTGATCAGCCATGCATTGGGGCAAAGCTCCTTCATATCCCTGACAATATCAAGAATCACAGGAATGGTTCTCAGGGCCTTAAAGATACCGCCCGCACCATTGGTTTCCTGTCCCAGCATTCCATAGCTCAGCGGAATACGCTCATCCTTAATTCTTGCATTTAAAAGGCCGACGCGAAATTGTGTAGTAACGAAATCGGCGTCTTTCAAAGCAGCTCTCCGATCTAAGGTCAAATGGACTTTAACATCATAAGGGGACGCATCCCACATGCGCTGCGCCATGGCGCCAACAACTTCTAATTTTTCCTTACCGTCTTCAATATCCACCAGCCAGATTTCCCTGACAGGCATAATATCATATCGCTTAATAAAGCCTTCCATCAGCTCCGGAGTATAGCTGGAGCCGCCTCCGATCGTAACGATCTTTACAGGTCCATTCATCTCTTCTTTCCTTTCCGTTTATTCGTATACAGTATAAAACAGAACGAGTCTTAAGCTCATACATTCATTCGTTTATACACATCGATAAATTCTTTTGCAATGATCCGAAAGCCTTCGGCGCTCATCAACTGGTCCTCGGCATGGATCAGCAAAAGACCGCTTCCGTCCAGTTCACCGCTCGCCTCCATAGAAAGAAGAGAGGTGTGTTCAGTGTGTCCCTGATTGAATGAAACATCGCCTTCCTTGATCATGCGCTCAGCATCCTCAAATTTGCCTTCCTTTGCGCATTGGATTGCATTAATATAGTAAGAGCGGGCAGCTCCTACCTGAGCAACGATCTGAAAACATTTCATAACCAATTCATCTGTCATTTTTGCCATAGTCAAGTCTCCTTATTTTATTCCTACCAGTCCTCATCATCGTCTTCGCTTTCGGCTGCAGCCTTTTCATTTTCCAGAGCCGCCAGATCCAGCTTGCGGACAAAGGGAAGGTATATGACAACCGAGACAACTATCATTACCACCTGAAGAAGCGCTGTACGCCAGCCTCCCGCAATCAGGCCTGAAATGATAGGCGGGGTCGTCCATGGAACATAAACTCCACTGTACATGGGGCAGAGCCCTGTTGCAATCGCAAAATACTCTATAATTCCGACTACTATTGGAGTCATGATAAATGGAACTGCCATAAGCGGGTTCATAACAATGGGCAAACCAAAAAGAATTGGTTCATTAATATTGAAAATTGCAGGGACTGCAGAAATCTTTCCCAGTGCCTTAAACTGTTTGGATTTTGCCAGGACAAGCATGTACAGCACAACTCCGATTGTAATGCCGGCGCCAGTAGCCTTGACAAACAGCTCCATAAACTGCTGAGTTACGATACGACCGCCATTTGCCTGTGTCAATGCCAGTCCGGCATCCAGAATTGCCTGATTGCCTTGGTAATTTGCCTGCAGAATTCCATCAAGTATCCCGCCAACGATCGTAGAACCATGAACACCAAAGAACCACAGGAAGGATACAACAAAGGCATAGCCAATAACACCTCCCAGAGAATCAGTAAGTCCTTGCAGCGGAATCTGAATAATCGCATAAATCTGCTCAATTACCGTAACTCCCGCAACAATATCACAGACTCCATGAAGGACGGTTGCGCCGGAAATGATAACAAAGGCAGGAACCAAAGCAGAGAAGGCATTGGTAACGCCGACGGGAACTCCGGCAGGCATCTTGATACGGATATTCTTTTTCAAAAACCATGAGTAGATATATCCAACTAAAAGGCCGCAGATAATAGCGCCAATCATACCCTGTCCGGCAGTCCAGGTACGATTGATCACATTGGAAACCGTTCCAATAACCTCACCCGCATCATTAGTGACGGAGACAGAGGAGGGCTGGAAGATCAAAAACGAACCCAGAGCGATCACTGCTCCGCCGAGAGGCTCCTGTTTTTCCATCAGGATGTACTGATAGGAAATTCCGAGAACGGCAATAATGGCATTGATATTAAAGGTAGCCATGTATGCCTGGTTCAGTATGTCGATCAGACCGTGGTCACTTAAAAAGGCCACAACTGCCGGAACCGGGAAGTTTGAAAGGATCAGAGCCACAGATCCGACGATGATCAGAGGAATCGTATAAATCATTCCCTCTTTTACAGCGGTAACAGGCCGTGTATTTACAAACCACAGGATTTTTGGCAGAAGTTTCTCCTGTATCCAATTATTCATAGCACATCACTCCTCTAAAATGATTAGATTATTTTGAATTTTTTACCAGTTTATAAGCGAATTTTAATACGTTCATACCATTACAGGTTCCATAATCCGCCATAGGGATAACATCAACCGGAATGCCCTTAGGCTCACATAATCCTTTTGCCTTCCCTAACTGAAAACCAATCTGAGGACCTAACAAGGCTACGTCTACACCGTCCAGACGAGCCTCCATCTCACTAATCGGATAAGCAGCAATCTCTGCATCCTTTCCCTTTTCTTTTGCAGCCTCTTTCATTTTTTCAACTAAAACGCTGGTAGACATTCCAGCAGCACAGAACAAACGAATTACCATACTATTACCTCCATATTATTTTTAATGTCTGTGTATAATCGCGATTACCTTCATACAGACAACTATAGCAGGGAGATGGCAAAAACTCCAACGAAAAAAATGCCGGAATAAATCCGGCATTTTCTGGATAAAAACAAACAATATAAAAATCATCTATTTTTTAGCAATTGTATAAAGGTACTGTAAAAAGGCGATTCAATCAGAGCTTCTACCGCTGTTTTATTTAAAGAAAAGCGGGCTGTTGTTTCATAGAACAGACGCCGCATCTCCTCTGAATCCCCTGTTCGTCCAATAGAGATTAAAAGCACTACTTGTACAGGAGAGCCGTTCCAGGAAACAGGCTCTGGCAGAATAGCCACATAAGCAAAGGAATGTTCAGAAGCAATATGCAGGGGATGAGGAATCGCAATTTGTGTGCCATAATTCATTTGAATCAGCTGTTCTCTTTCCATGACTAATTCAAGGAAATCATCATCTACCTTTTCCTGACTCTGGATTACCTTATATATATTAGCTAAAACCTCTTGCTTTGTATTTCCGGATATATGTGGAAGAAAACGTTCCGGCCGATAATAAGTGCAGATCGCACGCTCAATATCATTAAGGGTCAGTGTATCTGCCACCTTACGCTTGTTCTCGTCATCAAGGAAATGTTCAATTTCAATAATGGGGACCGGAACCTTTCTGGTGATTGGAACTGTTGTTAAAATAAAGTCAATTTGGGAAAAATTAAAGCTTTCCAAGGCTGCCACATCACAAACCCATATATTGTCCAGATATTCGGCAAATTCCTTCTGATATTTGTATTTTAACAGCTGAGATGAGACTTTTCCGCTACTGCATATGATTAATATATTGGAACGTCTTTTACACTGCTGCTTTTCCAGTGCAAGCTGAAAGATCAGAGCAAAGTATCCAATCTCATCTTCTGGTATTGGTCTTTTATATATATCAGACAATACATTTGCTGCGATTCTGGCTGCCTGGTATGCAAGAGAATAATTTTCCTTGATCTCCTGAAGTAATGGATTTTTCAGGGGTATTTCATAACGCATCCGTATATCAAAAGGAACGAGGTGCTGATTCAAAGTCATGCGAATGTCAAAGTCATTCAGGATATCAAGATGGTATTCGTTGCTGATCAGCTGAAGTATACGAAGGCTTAGCTGATCGATGTTTTCAGGGATAACAAAATTTACAGCATTTTCAACCAGGTTGCCGTCAGTCCGTTTTCCTGTCATAAGACAGATCAGGAGAAAGGTTTCCTCGGTCTGCGTATGATTAATGCCGCCCAGCTCAGAAAGATAGTCAAACAGTTCCCTAATAAACAGCTTATCTGTAATTTCTATATGCAGACAGTCTGGTGGGGGGGGGGTGATTAATGACAGATAGTTTCCTGATTTCATTCTCTTATAGGCGACATAGGTATAGCTGACAAAATTATCAAGCGAAATTTCAGATAGAAAAATACCATATCTGGAGGTCAGGCTGTAAATTTTTTGAGCCAGAGAATCAATCTCCTGAAGCTGGCGGCTGATATTAATCCCCCCAAAGCCACAATGTTTTACAAAAGAATTTACGATTAACTGTCGTTTGTTAAATTCATTTCCTGAAATCCTAATCCCATAGTTCGGTCTGCGTTCGATTGAAAGGTGATATTGTTTTAAAGTTTCTTCAATGGATTTCAGACATTTGGACAGAGTTGTTTTGGATACATAAATAAAATTACATAATTCTTCTGTCTTTATATAATCCTGTTTAAATATCAGGTACGCCATCAGATAGTCAACACGCTCATTCTGACTATTCGGAATGCATAAATTACAAAGAAGTGAATTACAGTATTCTTCAAAACACTGCGGCTCCTGTATTATCAAAGAATATCCATAATGCGGTTTAGAGAGGATTACAGCGCCATGCTTCATAACAGTCTTTTTTAAATCATTAAGCGCAAGGCGAACAGTTTTTTCGCTTACAGATAACTTAGCAGCAAGAGTTTCTGCAGTTATAAATATTCCAGGCTTCATAAGCAGGAGCATCTCATGTATTTTTTTCTGAGTCATTTGTAGTCATCCTTTTCCAATCAGGCTTTCCACCTGCGCAAGCTGCTTCTCCAGTTTGGCCCGTTCATTAAGGGCGTTTCGTCATCCTCCGGCGATTCCGCCGCTTTGGGCGCAGCCCTAGTATAATAATGGTGTAGTCGATAGGGACTACAGGTTAATAGTTACAAAGTCCGATCTCATTGACGTTTCCTCCTTGGGAACAAGCTCCAGATGGCAAAACCTCTTAGAAAGTCTGTCAATCCATTCGGCGGTGATTTATGTTTTGGCTGGAAGCCTTTCAAGATCATCCATGCCGACCCTCTGTCGAGAAACCTCGCTGTCTCAAAAATAAAAGAAGCACAAGAGACGTATTCTCTCGAAAGCCGATAGCACAAATATGAATATAAGGAAACTACATAATGACAAATTCGATTCAAAAAAAGATGCAAATAATAATAATCCCGGACCAGGTTGCTTAGGTCAACGACTCATAAAATGAGCAGAATACTGTTTTTGTCAAGAAACAAATAACCTACAAAGGATGATGTCTTATAGAAAACAGTATATACCATTCAAAGACTCTTTGCAACCACTTATGATGGCTCGCCGGAACCAGAACGGCCAGAAAACTTATGGAGAGCTGTTTTTCATGTTCTGTGAAGATATACAGGACATGGAGCTGACCACTGCTATCAAGAGCTTGATGGCTTTGTTTGTGGAGCAGATAAGCAGTCTCTCAGCCGGTATCACAAATATCGTAAAATATGATACCTTGACTGTGAGAAACGCCTTATTAATTTGCTAAAGTCACAGGCGCCGGAAGATATCTTCCGGCGCCTCTTTTTTCCATGTGCAGGCGGATTTTACTGATAATCAAATACGTTAATCCAGCTTTCCAGCAGTTCCTTTTCCTCAGGACGATTGTAAGCCAGCTGGGCAGCTGCCACAATGGGAAGCCAGCCCTGTACATAGCGCTTTTCTGTGCCCGTTTTAACACAGAACAGATCCATGTACATATCAGCTATCTTCTTATCCTTCAGGCTCAGAAGCAGATAGGTTCTGGCTACATCGGCACTTGCGTTGCCCTGGGAAGCATGTACCCAGTCAACCAGGTACCATTTGCCGTCGTCGCCTACGATGATATTAGATGGGCAGAAATCGCCGTGGCACAGCTTGGTGTGCTTTGGCATGCCGTCCAGCCTTGTAAGCAGCTCGTAGCGCAGGTTTTCATCCAGCTGTTCCTCGGATTTAAGGGCGCGGATGGTCTTTTCCTTCAGCTTGTTTAACAGTGGGCAGGCCTGGGCAAAAATCAACAGGTGTAAATCAACCATCTGCTCCAGATACTCCCCTGTCTTGTCAGGATTTTCTTCCATCAGCTGCTGAAGGGTCTTGCCCTCCACAAATTCCCTGGTAATAGACCATTTGCCATCGATTACAGATACCCCCAGAACCTTAGGAACATTCAGGGCTTCAATGGTTTCCACACGTGCGTTGCACAGGGCTTCATTGAGAACCTCGGCTTTTGGGAAGCCTTCGCAGAATTCCTTGATGGCAGTGCTTCCGTCACGGTAAACGGATTTTGTTTCGCTACTGGAAATTAATTGTTTTGCCATAATTATACTCTCCTTCCACACATTATAAACGGTGCTGCGACAGGTAATCCATCGCACTGCCTTTATTCTACTACAACATGACTGAAAAGTACATACCTAATTTGATAAATTTTTAACGTACTTTTAGGCATTAAAAAGTTCATATTTCTTAAAAACGGAAGATAGCTGTTCCGTATGCAGGAAGAGGATAGGAGAATGAGTAGGGCTGTCCGTCGCATTCGCTTTTTGAGGATGAGAAGCACGGAGCTTCTGCTGCCTTGTAAGCACCGTGATTATCCAGGAGCAGGGTGTACCTGCCGCGCTTTGGAACACCTACACGGTAATCCGGTCTCTCCACCGGAGTAAAGTTTATAATGAACATCAGGTTTTTCTTACCCGTCTCATCCCGCCGGATGAAGCTGAAGATACTTCTGTCGCCGTCATTGGCATTAATCCACTGGAAACCGTTCCAGTCATTGTCCTGGCGGTAAAGGGAAGGATACTTTTTGTACAGATGGAGCAGGTCCTTCACATAGTTCTGAAGCTCCCTGTGGTCAACCTCGTCCGTGAGGTACCAGTCCAGGGAAACCTTTTCATCCCATTCATGGAGCTGGCCGAAATCCTGACCCATGAACAGGAGCTTCTTGCCGGGATGGCCCATCATGAAGGTGTAACCGGCCTTCAGATTGGAAAACTTGTCCCTGCCAAGGCCGGGCATCTTGTTAATCATGGAGCATTTCAGGTGAACCACCTCATCGTGGGAAAGGACCAGGATATAGTTCTCACTTGTAAAATAGGTGAGTCCGAAGGTCATGCGGTGATGGTTATACTTGCGGAAATAAGGGTCTAACTTCATGTATTCCAGGAAATCATGCATCCAACCCATGTTCCACTTGAAGGTAAAGCCCAGTCCGTCCTGTTCGGGATGCTCCGTCACCTTGGGCCAGGCGGTGGATTCCTCGGCAATGACAAGGGCTCCGTGGTTGCGCCCCTGGACCACTGTGTTCAGATGTTTGAAGAACTCTATTGCTTCCAGGTTCTGGTTGCCGCCGTGTTTGTTGGGGACCCACTGGCCCTCCTGTCGTCCGTAGTCCAGGTACAGCATGGACGCCACCGCATCCACCCTGAGGCCGTCCACGTGGTACTGCTCCACCCAGTAGAGTGCATTGCTGATGAGGAAGTCCTTGACCTCGTTCTTGCCGTAATCAAATACCTTGGTGCCCCAGTCCGGATGCTCACCCTTCCTGGGGTCCGCATATTCAAAAAGGGGTTCTCCGTCAAAGTCAGCCAGGCCATGGGCATCCTTGGGAAAGTGGGCCGGAACCCAGTCCAGTATGACGCCTATGCCGTTCTTATGCAGGTAGTTGACAAAATACATGAACTGCGCCGGTGTACCATAGCGGGAGGTAGGGGCAAAGTATCCCGTCACCTGATATCCCCAGGAGCCGTCAAATGGGTGTTCCGCAATGCCCATCAGCTCTACATGGGTATAGCCCATCTCCTTTACATAAGCTGCCAGCTCATGGGCAGCCTCTGTGTATGTATAAAAGCCGTCCTTTTCAGGCCTGTCCCGTTTGCGCCAGGAACCCAGATGCACTTCGTAAATGCTCATGGGCAGCTTTTGTACATCCGCCTGGGTCCTCTTCTCGATCCATGCGCTGTCAGTCCAGGAAAAGCCCTGGATATCGGCTGTGACAGAGGCTGTGCCCGGACGGTATTCCGCGCTGAAGGCAAAGGGATCTGCCTTGTAGAGAATCCTGCCGGACTGGGTGGTAATGGCAAATTTATAGAGCTCTCCCAGCTTCATGCCCGGATTAAAAATCTCCCAGATGCCGGATTCGGAGATTCGTTCCATGGGGTTGGCCTCCGGATTCCAGTTGTTAAAATCGCCTACCAGATGGACCTCTCTTGCATGAGGGGCCCAAACAGCGAAGTAGATGCCTTCCTTTCCCTTGTATGTCTTGGGATGTGCCCCTAATTTCTGGTAAATTTCATAGTGTGTGCCTGCCCCGAACAGATAGCAGTCCAGGTCAGATATGAAACCTGTGGCAGAAGCCTTTTTCTTTGAAGATGCTGCAATGCGTTTTTTAGCTACCATATCAGTTCTCTCCCTTGAGTTTCAGGACAGCTCCCCAGTTGCCCTTTAATTTTATGTGGACCTTCCCGTCTGAAATGGGGAGGCGGTCTCCGGGTTCCAGAAGATTGACTGCCTCGCTGGCCTGAATCGGAACAGGGATGGCCAGCGAGGCCGGCTCATCGTCATTGTTTACCGCGGCGATAATGACAGAGTCCTCACCGTGTCTGGCAAATGCATACTGGCGGTTGGTCAGCAGCAGTTCCTGGTAACGGCCCGTGTGAAGCGCCTCCTGCCGCCTGTGAATCTGTCCCAGCTGTGCAATCAGGTCCGTAAGCTCACAGTGAAGTTCACCTTCCTGGTCTATGGAGATGGCGGGACGCAGCGCCTCATCGCTGGTGTTGGTGCGTTTTCCCTCAACGCCCCATTCGCCGCCGTAATAGACGGATGGGATGCCGGGCAGTGTGAAGAGGCAGAGGTATATGGGGAACAGGTGCTCCCTGAGCTTAAGCTTTGTGGCAATCCTGTCCTCGTCATGATTGTCCACAAAGGTGTAAAGCTGGCGTCCGATGGCCTCCAGCCGTCTTACGTTGTGGGCAATTTCAAAGAAGTTGTGGTCATTGAAGCCGGAGTAAAGGCTTTTGTGAAGTTCGTAATTGGTGACGGAGTGAAGCATCTCACTGTTAACCCAGCGGCTGTAGTCCCCGTGGATCACCTCTCCCATAAGCCAGAAATCTTCCTTCATGGACTCTGTCTTGCTGCGCATTTCCTTCATGAAGTTGAAGTCCAGCACATTGGCGCAGTCCAGGCGTATTCCGTCAATGTCAAACTCATCAATCCAAAACCGGATGACATCAAAGAGATAGGATCTTACATCCGGGTTAAAGAGGTTCAGGCAGGGCAGTTCAAAATGTCCCTGCCAGGCTTCGTATCCAAAGGAATCGCCGCAGGGGCTCTGCCAGTCAAAGTTCACTCCCTTATACCAGTCCTTATAGGGGGAATCCCAGCGCTTTTCCTGTATATCCTTAAAGGCAAAAAATTCACGTCCCGTGTGATTGAATACGCCGTCCACAACCACCTTTATGCCCTCCTGGTGGCATTGGTCCACAAATTTTCTGAAAGAATCGTTATCGCCCAGACGCCGGTCTACCAGTTTATAATCCCTGGTATCGTATCCATGACTGGTAGATTCAAAAAGCGGGCCTATGTAGACGGCGTTGCAGCCCAGGGACCGGATGTGGGAAATCCACTTGTCTAATTCTTCAAAACGGTTGGTTACTTCGGTTGCATCATTGTGTTTGGGGGCTCCAGTCATCCCCAGGGGATACATGTGATAGAATACTCCCCGCTCATACCAGGTGCTCATGTTGTTTTCCTCGCAATCTTTATGTAGTCATATGTTACAGCGCCCGGAGGGGGATAGTACTGTGAGTACTAATCCTCCTGGCTTTTAAATTTACGCAGCAGGAACTGGTAGCGCAGCTGCGCCGCGTTCAGTTCGTAGATATAGCAGTCTATCAGGGTAGGGTCCACGGCCTGCTCAAAGTGGTTCCTGGCGGCTTCGATGGCACATTTTGTGCGCTCGATTTCCACGCGCAGGCGGATGAGTTCAGGTCTGGGACGCCGCGCCCTGGTCACGGCGGACCTGGCGGCAGCTGTCTCCCTGACTGCTTTCATGATGTCAAACATATGCTTCATCTCCCAGATATTGATAGAAATAGTATATCTGGAAAATGCCATCTTATGCATGCGGGCCGGCGGAATTAAATTTTAATGCAGGCTGTCAGTACAGGAATTCCTCCAGTCTGTATCCCAGCTCCATCAGCCGGCGGTTGGATTCCCTCAGAGTGAGGTAATAATAGTTGGCCGTGCCTTCCTGGCGTACGCCCACGATGCCCGCATCCTTTAATATCTTGAGGTGATGGGATATGGCCGGGCGGGAAAGGCTGGTCCGCCTGGTGATTTCATTTACATTGAGGCCGTATTGCTCAAACTGGGTGGGGCCGGGTGTATTCCTGCTGTCAAGGGCTTCCTCTGTCAGTACCTCTATGATGGACAGACGCATCTCATCGCCCAGGGCAATGAACAGCGGCATACAGGCATGAAAGCGTTTCTGTAATTCCTGGGCAGTTGTCATCTGCCACTTCCTCCTTTGGTTTAAAAATTTGAACCAACTTTATTTTATCATGTATAGGGAGGAAGGTCAAGGAAATCGGGGATGAAATGATAAAATTCACCCTTGACATTTGCCGGAAAATCCTTCATAATGGAACAACATTCAACACAGTCTATTTCATGACAGTCTGATTAATTTCAATGGTTTTATTTACATCAATAGTTTTGAGTTGCCTGGCTCAGGCAGAAATTTCCTCAGAAAAAAGTGACAGATGGAACGGAGAGAGGAGGTAGTGTATTAATTTTACATTGTTTTATGTCATATGCATTATATGGCATGATGGCCTATTGCGCCCTTATGGATATCAGGTATTACCGGATACCTAACAGGGCCCTGGCAGCCGTGGCGGCGGCAGGGCTGGCTGTTTCGGCGGGGGCCTGCATGTCCGGATCAGGAAGCGTTGGTTTTTGGGCGGCAGACACGGGCTTTTGGGCAGCCGCGGCAGAGTGTGTTGCTGTTTTTATAATTCGGCTGGCGTTGGCGGGCGCAGCCGGTTTTCCATTTTTCCTGCTGCGGATGGTGGGAGCCGGGGATATTAAGTTCATGGCCCTTGTGGCAGGCTGTTTTGGCCTGGAAAGAGGATTTTGGTCCGTGGTAATTGGTTTGTGTCTGGGAGCTGTTCTGGCTCTTGGAAAGATGCTGCGAGAGGGCAGCGTCTGTCAAAGATTCTTGTATTTGGCTGCCTATATCAGGCGTTTGATTCAGAGTAAAGAAATAGAGGCGTATTACTGCCCGGAGCGGGATGGGTATAAGTGCGTAATTCCATTGGGAGCCTGTTTTTTTGCAGGGATTCTTATTACAGCGTTGTGGAATGGATGAGTGATGGGTGTTAAGGTGCTTGTGCACCAGGCAGAAACGAGGTGAGAAGTGAATATATGGTAAAGATTCTGGCAGTCTATGACGCTGACCCCGCCTTTGGGGAACGGCTGGCAGATTATGTGAATCAGAAGGAAAAGATTCCGTTTACAGCCATGGCATTTTCCAGCCTGGACAGGCTCAGAGAATATGGGGAAGAACATCCCATAGAAATCCTGCTGGTAGATGAGTGCTCCCGGACGCTGGTGGGGGATGTGAAGGCAAAGCAGATCATGGTGCTGTGTGACGGGGAGCTGGTGGATGGGCTGGATGTATTTCCGTCCATCTACAAGTACCAGTCCGGGGACTGTATCATGCGTGAGGTGCTGGCTTCCTACTGCAGCCGCCCTGTGGAGCCGGCGCTGGCCCTTCTTGGGGCCAGGGCCTTGGTCATGGGAATATATTCCCCTGTTAACCGGTGCTTTAAGTCCTCGCTGGCCCTGACCATAGGGCAGGTGATGGCAAAAAAGGAGGCGGTGCTGTATCTGAACCTGGAGGAATACTCAGGATTTTCCAGGCTGATTAACAGTGAGTACAAGGCTGATTTATCGGATGTGCTGTATTTGTACCGACAGGGAGGGTATAACTGGATGAAGCTAAAGTCTATGATCAGCAACTGGGGAAATATGGATTATATACCTCCGGTGCGATATGCGGAGGACTTAAGCCAGGTGGCGCCGGAGGACATGGCGCAGCTCATAGACAGGATTGCAAGGGAGAGCGGCTATGACAGGCTGGTGTTGGACGTGGGCCAGATGGGAAGGGGAGCTCTGCCCATTCTCTCCATGTGTGATGTGGTGTATATGCCGGTCAGGGAGGACTATATCTCAGCTGCCAAGATAGAGGAATTCGAGGAGTACCTGGAGGAAGCAGACGATGCCGGGGTCAGGGACAGGATTCAGAAACTGAGACTGCCCAAGCATACGTGTATTGTGAAACGGGAGGGGTACCTGGAACAGCTGATATGGGGGGAGATGGGGGATTATGTGAGGCAGCTTTTGGACGGGAAGCAGCCGGAGAGGTAGGGGATGGAGGAGAAGCAGGAATAAAGGCCAGGGAAAGCAAACAAAAGGAAGAGTGAGCCATGGAAGAGAGGGAGAGTACAAGGAGGAGGAGCCGTGATGGTGTGCGGCGGGTCATAAGGGAGCGCATCATGGAAGAACTGCAGGAAAGACACCATATGGACGACGGGGAACTGCTGGAGATGATTGACAGGGCCATAGGCGAGATGGGGCAGGAAATGTTCCTGCCGTTAAAGGAACGGCTCTGGCTGCGGGGAAGCCTCTTTGACAGCTTCCGCCGTCTGGATATCCTGCAGGAGCTTATTGACGACAGCTCCGTATCGGAAATCATGGTTAATGGGGCAGGAAAGATATTTATGGAGAAAAACGGAAGGATGGAATTGTGGGACAGGAATTTTGAGAAGCCGGAACAGCTGGAGGATATCATACAGCAGATTGTAAGCAGGGTCAACCGTGTGGTGAATGTATCCTCCCCCATGGTGGATGCCAGGCTGGAGGACGGCTCCAGGGTCCATGTGGTGCTTCCGCCAGTGGCCCTGGATGGTCCGGTTGTAACTATAAGGAAATTTCCGTACCCGATTACCATGGAAAAGCTGATTCGTTTCGGAGCCATAAGCACGGAGGCTGCCGGTTTTCTGGAGCAGCTGGTGGAGGATGGATGCAACATGTTCATCAGCGGAGGGACAAACTCCGGGAAAACCACATTCCTAAATGCATTGTCATCCTTCATACCCTCCGGTGAGAGGGTAATTACCATTGAAGATTCAGCTGAACTGCAGATAACACAGGTTCCAAATCTCGTGCGCCTGGAGACAAGGAACGCCAATACGGAGGGGGAAGGGGAAATTACCATGAGCCAGCTTATCAAGGCGGCCCTGCGCATGAATCCCAACCGTATCGTAGTGGGCGAGGTGAGGGGGAAGGAGGCCCTGGACATGCTCCAGGCCATGAACACAGGCCATCCCGGCAGTCTTTCCACGGGTCATGGAAACAGCCCGCGGGACATGATAAGCAGGCTGGAGACCATGGTGCTGATGGCGGCGGACCTTCCGCTGGCAGCAATCAGGAGCCAGATTGTGTCAGCTCTGGACATCATGGTCCATCTGGGACGACTGAAGGATGGAAAGAGAAGAGTTTTATCCATTATGAGAATAGGAGGTTTGCAGAATGGAGAGGTGGAACTGGAACCATTGTTTGAATATGACGGGAAGGAGGACCGGCTTCGTCAGAAAGGGGCCGGGACACAGGCGGGACCTTGTTAGGCAGGAGATTGCCAGGAGTAAACCGGAAAAGAGGGCTCCCAGGGCCCGGCCTCCCGACAGGGTGGATTACGGTACCTATCGGCTTACAGCCAGGGAGTGGCTGTTATACGGAGTCTGCGGGGTGGGAGTCTGCGGGCTGGCATCCTATGTATTTTATCGCAGTGCGGCGGTGTTCCTGATTCTGATGCCCTTTGGAGCCTGTTATCCTTTATACAGGAGGGAGGATTTGAAGAAGGAGAGGGCCAGGCGGCTGGAATTGCAGTTTAAGGAGGGAATCCAGGTGCTGTCCTCCTTTCTCAGCGCAGGGTATTCTTTGGAAAATGGACTCACCCTTAGCATAAAGGAGCTGGAAGTACTGTTTGGGAGGCGGGAGATGATTACAGAGGAGTTCCGGATCCTGTCCGATGGAATCCGGATGAACCGTCCGGCAGAAGAACTGTTTATGGATTTTGGCCGGCGCAGCGCATTGGAGGATGTGGACAATTTTGCCCAGGTCCTGTCCGCGGCTAAACGAAGCGGAGGTGAGCTGGTGGAAGTCATCCGCCAGACAGCGGGAATTATCAGGGATAAGGTGCAGGTTAAGGAGGAGATACATACCATGCTTGCCTCCAGGATATTTGAACAGAAAATTATGAATCTGATACCGTTTTTGATTGTGCTCTACATTGACCTTACATCCCCTGGATTTTTCAGCGTGATGTACGGCACCTGGATTGGCCGGGGGGTGATGACCATGTGCCTGGCAGCCTATGCGGGCGCGTTGGTTATGGCCGGGAAGATACTGGACATTGAGGTGTGAAAGGCAGGTGGAGCGGACGATAAAGATGAGAAACAGACCTGGGGGAAGGCTTCAGGCCTGGATTGGGCGGAAACAGATCATATGCCTGGCAGCTGGCCTTTTCATGGGAATGGCGGCACAGCTGTGGCAGCGCACAGACAGTGATCTTTTGGAAGGCAATACCCTGGCCAGGGGAAGCTACGGACAGGGGGATCAGACATACAGCCTGATGGTGGAGGGTCTTGGGGAGAAGGCGGTTCCTGTGGAAATGGTCCTGTCAGAACGGGTATATACGAAACAGGAGGCCCATAAGGCATACGAGGCCGTGATGGAACAGCTTCCGAAACTTATATTGGGAAATAATCCGTCTCTTGAGGATGTAAGGCAGGATCTGAACCTGCTTACATACCTGGACAGCTATGGAATAAGGCTCAGGTGGGAATCAGATGAGCCGGAGCTTCTGGATTCCTTTGGTGAACTGCATGTGCGGGAGATGAAACAGAGGGGGATTGACGAACAGGGAATCAAAATCAACCTGCATGTGCGCATGACAGAGGGAAACTGGCCGGAGGAATATGAACTGTCTGTGTGTGTGAAGCCGCCGGTGATTACGGAACAGGAACAGACGGAGAAAGCGTTTGCTGAATTTCTTAAGAGGGAGGATGAACTGCAGTCCTCCACAGCTTATATGAAGCTTCCGAAGGAATATCAGGGACGGAGCCTGAAATACAGTCTGCCGGAAGAATCTGTCTTTGTTCCTGTGATGGGATTGGGAGCGGCAGGAGCCGTCTTATGTTTTCTAAAGGACCGAGCCGAACAGCAAAACAGGGCAGAGGCGAGAAAACGCCAGCTGGCACTGGATTACCCGGAGGTATTGTCCAGGCTGACCATCTTTCTCGGCGCCGGTATGAGTATCCGGACAGCCTGGGATAAGATTGCCCTGGAATATAAAATGATGGTGGAGCAGGGAAGGCGCAGGAAACGGTATGTCTATGAAGAAATGTATGAGACCAGCTGCCAGATGAAGGGGGGAGTGCCGGAGGGCAGGGCATTTGAGGAGTTTGGAAGGCGGTGCGGGCTCCAGTCTTATATGAAGTTAGGAGGTCTGCTGGAGCAAAACCGTAAAAACGGTTCAAAGAATCTCAGGAATCTGCTGCGTACAGAGATGACAGATGCATTTGAACAGAGAAAACACCAGGCAAGGCGCCTGGGGGAGGAAGCAGGAACAAAACTGCTGCTTCCGCTGTTCATACTCCTGTCAGTGGTCATGGTCATGATAGCTGTTCCTGCGCTGATGGAATTCAAGTAAAGCATAAGGAGGAGAGCGATGGAGTTAGGAAAGGAATTAAGGGAGTTCTGTAAGGATGAACAGGGAGTGGGGGTGATTGAGCTGGTGTTGGTATTGGTGGTGCTCATAGGCTTGGTCATTATCTTTAAAAAGCAGATAACCACCCTGCTGCAAAATATCTTTAAGGAGATAAACAGCCAGTCTAAAGAGGTGTATTAATGTGCAGGAAAGGTGAGATTACGGTATTCCTGGCAATGATACTGTTCAGTGTCTGTGCACTGCTGTGTGTGATCGTGGAATCGGCCCGCACAGCAGGCGCCAGATGCTATCTGCGGATGGCGGTGGACTCATCCGCAGATTCCCTTATGGCCCAGTATCACCGGGAACTGTGGAATAAATACCGGATATTGGGTCTTGAGTATGACAAAACAGAGACGCTGGAGAAGGAGTTCAGGGAATTTATGAGGCCCTATATGGAAGCCGACAACTGGTATCCCATGAAGGCGGACCAGATTCGGATCACAGATATGACAGGCCTTACCCAGGGGGACGGGAGATATTTTGAACAGGAAATACTGGATTATATGAAGTACGGGCTGCTCGATATGGATTGGGACGAATTGGATGAAGCAGGTGCAGGAGAGCTATTGGTGGCCTGGAAGGAGGGTAACAGCGTTAATCGCGTCTCAGAACTATATTCCGCCCATTCCAGGGAAGCTGTAAGAGTTGAAAAGGCGCTGGAGATAATTAACAGTACGCTTTTGGCCCAGAGGGAACGGTGGGAACAGGGAAAGGATTGCCTGGAGCAGCCGGATGGAGGCAGGTTCATTTCCCAGGCCAATAAAATGATACGGGAGCTGGAACGGATTCCGGGCCAGGTAAAGTCTTATGAGAAAAGGGCGGATGAACTGTATGTGAAACTGGCAAATAGCAGAGAACGGTTTTTGGAGGAAACCAGTGACCTGAGCGGGGATGTGCGGGCTGCGCTGGAGGAGGAAATCAGCCAGTATGAGTCATATGCGGCCCAGGACGGACAGCGCCGCAGGGAGGTTGAGGCACTGACAAATCTGAGCCGGGACAGGATTCAGTGGATTGGGGATGTGATTAATATGGCGGAGGAGGTAATGGAGTATATCAGTAACTGGGAGCCGGAGGATGAGGACGATGAGTTGGACGAGGCTGCCTTGTGGCAGCCGGTGAGAGCGAGCTGGTCCCAGTATGGCATGCTCTTGCTGGGAGTGGAATTCGGGGTCCGCGATAAGGAAAAGGAAGGTTTTCTGGAACAGGTAGGAAATATGGCAGGGAAAGGGATGCTGGAATTGGTATTGCCGGAAGGAACCGTTGTTTCCGGCACAGACCTCAGGCTTTCCGGCACACCGTCTGTTCAGAGGAAAACAGACGGCGGTGGATTGAAGGAAAAAGACCGGGATGGAGATTCCCAAAGCACCGGCTTTTTGACCGGAGCCAGGACACTGATACAGCGTCTGATTATAGGAGAATATGATATACGTTTTTTTAAAGGGTTTAAAAAGGAGATGCAGAAGGGGGAATTTTATGAGCTGGAATACATCATTCATGGAAAGAAGAAGGACAAGGACAATTTAAGCGGTGTGGCGGCGCGTCTGGTTGCCTTTAGAGAAGGACTCAATCTGATACATATCCTGTCAGATTCCGGAAAACGCCAGGAGGCACGGAGTCTGGCTCTGACCATAGTGGGAGGGACGGGGATCCTGCCTCTCGTATCGGTGGTGGCATTTTTTATCATGGCAGTATGGGCCCTTGGAGAGGCGCTGCTGGATGTGCGGTGCCTATTGGAGGGAAAAAAGGTACCGGTCTTTAAGACGGTCTCCGACTGGAAACTGGATTTGGCCGGACTTTTGGAGATGGGAAGGAGTGGGAGTCTGATTGATGGGGAAGGAGGCGGTGATGGGAGCGGAATTGATTATGAAGGTTATCTCAGGATACTTATCTTCGGCGGTTATGATACGGACCTGGTTTACCGGATGATGGATGTGATGCAGATTGTTACAGCAAGGAAACAGCCGGGATTTTCTCTGGAAAACTGTGTATGTACGGTGAATGCAGAAGCTCTTGTCAGTGGAAAACATGTGTTTTTTTCAAATGGAGTGTGGAAAAGCCGGGGACCGGAAGATGGTTACGCATATGATACGCGTATGGCTGTAGCCGGGAGCTACCTGGAAGACTATAAAAGCCCATAGAAATGAGAACTGCAGATTTTTCAGGAATGGGGAAAGGAGGTTCATGATGATGCCCTTTTTTCTGGTGCAGAATAAAGAATCAAAATCGTATTGTCCAGATAACAAAACAGCAAATAAAAATACAACCGCACCTCTCCAAGTACGTAAATGCTGTCGCCTGTTCCATGGAAAAGGGGCATTATCATGGAACTCCTGTCAGATGCAGGGGAGTCTTTCCATAGAGGCAGCCCTCAGTCTGTCCCTGTTCCTGTTCTTAAGTTTCTGCCTCATTATGCCCATGAAGATGCTGGACCGTCAGAGACAGATACAGGCTGTAATGGAATCCGTGGGGGAGGAACTGAGTCAGTATGCCTATGTGGAATACTGTTTTCGTACCGCAGAGGAGGGCAGTGCAGAGGTGGATGTGGGGAGGGCAGAGGATACAGCCTCATCCGTCCTGGCAGCTGCATATGCTTCCGCCAGGATATTGGGAGGGATTAACAGGGAGTGGGTGGAAGCTGTATCATTTGAGGGAACGGATATAGGGACGGATGAGATGGTCCATATAGTGATGAGATATAGGATGCGTCTTCCCTTTTCCGTATTAGGAATTAACAGCATTCCCGTGGAACAGGTATGCAGCCGCAGAATGTGGAACGGAGCGAATGGGGGACGTTTTGGAGATGGTGACAAGGATGGGGGCGGAGAAGAAGATGAGACAGTATATATCGGAAAAAACCCCACCCGCTACCACCGCTTAAGGACCTGCCATTATCTTTACAATGATTTAAAAGCGGTGGATTTTGGTGTTGTGGGGGAACTGCGGAATGAATCAGGAGGAAGGTATTCTCCCTGCGGGACCTGTGGTGCTGGAAACGGAGGTACAGGAAGCGGCAGTACGGGGAGCGGCAGTACGGGAAGCAGCGGTATGGGAAGCGGCAGTACGGTTTATGTCATGCCATATGGCACAAGCTTTCATCTTTCTAAAAGCTGCCGGTCCATCATTGCGTATGTTCAGGCAGTTCCATTGTCGCAGGTGGAATATTTGGGGGAGTGTTCTTATTGCATAGGAAAGTGATGTGGGGACGGGGGTGTGGTTTGTTTGGGGATATTTAATGGTGATTTGACAGAACAGTTAACAACAGGACATGAAATAGCAGGAGTAATGCTGCGCTGCGGTTTCCTTATGACGCTGTTAATTGGAGCGTGGCAGGATATGAGGAATCACAGGATAAAGCTCAGCCTGATTGTGATATCGGGAGCCGCAGGAGCCGTTCTGCGATGTATGTATATTATGCTGGATACAGCAATCATATATCAGGATTCCGGATACCAGCTGCCTTTTGGTTTGGTGGCTGGTCAGCTTAAGGATACAGCCATGGCCATGGCTGTAGGCGGAGGACTGCTGTTTCTTTCCTGGATAACAAACGAGGCTGTGGGAAAAGGAGATGGATGGTTTTTTCTGATATCGGGCATTTATCTGGGGGCAGTGAAAAATCTGGTTTTGCTGGCAGGCGGTTTAGGTGTTTGCTTTTTGCTATCCATGGTTTTGATGTTTAAAGGGATTATACAGGGAACAGACAGGGGAAGGCCGCGCATTCCTCTTCTTCCATTTCTGATCCCGGTGGGAATCGGGGTGATGTTCATATGAAGGGAAAAACGCTTAAGGGAAGTCTTACGGTTGAGGCCGCATGGATTATGGCCATGGTATTGCTGTCCATATTGGTGATGCTCCAGCAGGCAGGCCGTATTCATGATGAGGCCAAGGCCGCCATGGGCATGCATGAGGCGGTGGAAAAGGGCCGTCATGGAAGTGTGAAGGAACTGGAAGCCTCTGTGTCCGGGGCGCAGGAACATATGGGCCGTCTCTTATTCTTTCCTGACTGCTATCTGATTATAAAGGAAAAAGGACAGAGGATATACGGAGAAGGCAGAGGAGGAAAATGGAAAAGGGAGATTGAGGCGGGAAGGTTCCGGCCGGAGACATTTCTGCGTAAAATTACTTTAATTGAAGGACTGGTCAAAGAAGATGGATATTAGCTACAGGAGAGAAGCGAAACGCAATTACCTGGTAGCGGGGATGGCAGAGACCACAGCCGGATATGAAGCCAGAATGCTGGCCCACAACGAGATTCGCGGACTGTTGAGGATGTACATAACATACCAGGATGGACAGCCCTCATATTGTTATGACATTACTTCCAGACAACCGTTAAGCCGTCTTCTGGAGACCCGTTTTATAACCAGGGATGAGATATGCCAGTTATTAATTCAGATACATACAGCATTGAATGGTATGGAGGAATATCTTTTAGATGCAGGCGGTGTCCTGCTGGAACCGGAATATATTTATGTGGAGCCGGAATTATTCCAGACCGGTTTGTGCCTGGTTCCCGGCGTTCAGGGTAATTTCCAGGAGAAACTGAGCCGTCTCCTGCAGTATATTCTGAAGAGGATAAACCATAAAGACAGGGAGAGCGTAGTCCTGGCTTATGGACTTTATCAGGAGAGCCTTAAGGAAAACTGCGGAATGGATGATTTGCTGGGGCTGATTGCGTCAGAACGGCGGAAGGGGAAGAGAAGGGAGTTATTGAGGGAGCCGGAGGGAGATTTTGCGAAGCAGGGAGGAATACGGGGAAAGGAATATTGGGAGAAGGAACGAAAGGGGGAAGATGAAGAGGAACAGGGGAAAGAGGCGGATACAGAGCGGAACGAAGTACGAAGTGATGAAATGCGAAATAATGAAGCACGAAATAGAGAAAAAAATAAAACCTCAGACGATGCACGAGGTAAAAAGCTAAATAGAAAACAAAGTAAAGGCCCTGGCCGGACTGAATCTGAATGGAAAGGAACCGTTTTTATACGGCAGTTTATCTTGTGGCTGTCAGTGGCAGTACTTTGTCCATCAGCACTGTGGATGTTCAAAGGGATGACAGCGGTCTTTGATAATTGGAAAATGTTAGCAGCAATAGATGGAGGCTTACTGGCTATACTGTCAGCCACGAATATATATGGGCTGTTCATTGGACATAGGGCTGCAAATGGAGATGAAATAGACTCAGATGAGGAGCAGGACCCATGGAGAATTTTGTATGAGGATGAAGATGACGAAGACGAGGATTTGGGCATTCAGCCGTCTCAGGCGTATACGAATAAGGATAAAAATGAATGTTTCCAGAAAATGCCGGAAAGCAGCGCCGAAGAATGCTTCCAGACCGTTCTTTTATCAGAACGGCCGGCAGAAGGGGAAGAGGTCCGGCGTTTATCTGCCCTCAATGGTTCGGATGAAGACATTGTAATATCCTATTATCCCTTTGTGATTGGTAAACACAAGGATTTAGCCGATTATGTGCTTCTTAAAGATACAGTAAGCCGCTTTCACATAAGATTAGATGAAGACAATGGGAATTATACCGTAACGGACCTTAACTCTACCAATGGTACCAGGGTCAGAGGTCGTTTGCTGGAGGCAAACGAGACAACACAGCTGGAGCCGGGGGACCAGATATTTATGGCTGACTGCGGATATGTTTTCTATTAGCTGCACACAGCAGCCCTGTGAATGTGGTCGCAGAAATAGCAAATAGCACGGGGAGGGGGAATAAAAAATAACTTTATTACTTCAAAGCCACTTAACAAGTCCCTTAAAGTATGTTAAGATTATATATCATTGAGGATGTGAGGAATACGGATGGTTACAGGCATAAACAGGAACAGACCATATGTCAATATTGCGCTGGTAGCAGTCAACGTATTGGTATTTCTGTATCTGGAGGCCATCGGCTCCACGGAGGATGGCGTATTGATGGTAAAACATGGTGCTGTATTTGCGCCTTTTGTTATCCTTGGTGGAGAGTATTACAGGCTGTTTACTGCCATGTTTCTGCACTTCGGAGTCAGCCATCTGGCAAATAATATGCTGGTTCTGCTGGTACTTGGCGAGAAGATGGAAAAGGCGTTGGGTCATATCAAATATTTGATATTTTACCTTGCCAGCGGTGTTGCTGCCAACGGTATATCCCTGGCTGTCCAGGTACGGACAGGGGCGGCCAGTGTGTCGGCGGGAGCTTCAGGCGCAATCTTCGGTGTGGTAGGCGGTCTGGTCTATGTGATTGCCATTCATCATGGTCAGTTGGACGGACTAACCAACAGGCAGCTGGGTTTAATGGTTCTACTGACGCTTTATCATGGGTTTACTTCAGCAGGGGTGGACAATGTGGCTCACATAGGAGGCCTGATTTCCGGCTTCATTTTAGGTATCCTGCTTTATCGGAGAAAACATGCTGCCGGAATTTCCGGTATGGCTGGATAGAATGCAGGCTGTGTTAACCGCAGCGGAAGGAGGATTTTCAGAATGACAGATGACAATTGTATTTTTTGTAAAATAGCGGGCGGGGTGATTCCGTCAACCACTCTGTATGAGGATGAGGATTTTCGCGTGATTCTGGATTTGGGACCGGCGTCCAGAGGACATGCCCTTATCCTTCCAAAACAGCATTTTGCAGATGTATGCGTACTGGACGGGGATACAGCCGCCAAGGTACTTCCTTTGGGTGCCAAGATTGGCTCTGCGATGAAGAAATCTCTTGGATGTACGGGATTCAATCTGGTTCAGAATAATGGAGAGGCAGCCGGGCAGACTGTGTTCCATTTCCACATGCATGTGATTCCAAGATATGAGGGAGGTCCGGCTATGGTCAGTTGGATTCCGGGAAAGGCTTCGCCGGAGGAATTGACAGAGGTTGCAGATAAAATCAAAGGCTGTCTGTAATTGCAATGAAGATTGAGAAGATGGATTCAGAAGATAAGAAACTGTTTGAGGAAATGTATCTGGAATATGAGGTATACCTGAGAAGGATAGCTTATGTCGAGGATATTCCTTTGGATTATATTGAGGATGTGGTACAGGATACATTTGTCTCATATGCCCGCTATAAATATTCCCTGGATATGTCCGAGGAAAGTAAGAGGGCGCTGCTGATACGTATTCTGAAGAGCCGGTGTATGGATTTTCACCGAAAGATGAAGTACAGGAGCTATGGGGAATTGGACGAAGAGGTATATAACAGTGAGGATTATCCGGCACACGATAAGGCTGCCAATCTGCCGGATTATGTAGTCAGCAAAGAGAGATGTCAGGCGCTTCTTGGGGAAATCGAGAGGATGCCTGAAAACTGGCGTCAGGTTGCGACGCTCAGATTGATAGAGGGACGGCCGACTAGGGAAGTATGCGCTATGCTGAATATTACAGAAAAGGCATGCTATTCCAGAGTCAGCCGTATCAGGAAGTATCTTGAGGAACTGCTAAAAAGTGATAATTGGCCCTAACGTTGTTTCACACATGATTCAATGAGAGATACAACTGTTTTAACAGCATTGTTCAGACTGCTTCGCTCCATGGCCTGTATATAGGTATTGCGGTTTAGGTATACATCGTTAATCGCATCAAACAGGGAGTTATCAGACAATGCTTCCTCCTCCAGAACCTTGCTGAATCCTTGTTTTGCAAAGGAATTGGCATTGAGAATCTGGTCTCCGCGGCTGGCCGCGGCTGACAGAGGGATGAGCAGATTGGGTTTGCGCAGTGTCAGAAGCTCGCAGATGGAATTGGCTCCTGCCCTTGATATGACAAGGTCGGCTGCCGCAAAAAGATGCTTTAGGGGAGCATCAACGTATTCATACTGTACATATCCGGCTGTTCCAATCAGACTTTCATCCAGATTGCCTTTGCCACAGATATGTATTACCTGATAGCTGGGCAGAAGCCTGGGGAGGATATTGCGGACCGCTGTATTTACGGCTACGGAGCCCAGACTTCCGCCTATGACAAGAAGTACAGGCTTGCCGGCAGACAGATGGGCGTAAGTGAGCCCGGACAGCCGGTCGCCCCGGAGCAGTTCCTCACGGATAGGGGAGCCTGTAAGTACGGCCTTGTCAGATGGAAGGTACTTAAGTGTCTCCGGGAAGTTACAGCAGACTTTATGGGCAGAGGGAATGCAGATTTTGTTGGCCAGGCCTGGCGTCATATCGGATTCGTGTATGATGACAGGTATTTTATAGTGCTTGGCAGCAAGAACCACGGGAACTGCAACAAAACCGCCCTTAGAAAAAATCACATCCGGTTTATGGCGTTTTAAGAGCCGTCTGGCCTCCGCGTAACCCTTGACAACGCGGAATGGGTCGGAAAAATTCTTGATATCAAAGTATCTGCGCAGCTTGCCAGAGGATATGCCATCATAAGGAATGCCCGCATTTTCAATCAGCTTGCGTTCCATACCCTGGTATGAACCGATATAGCGAATTTCGTAGCCAGCCTCCTTCAGTGAAGGGAGCAGGGCTAGATTGGGGGTAACGTGTCCGGCAGTACCGCCGCCGGTTAAAATGATTTTTTTCATAAAAACCTCCTAAAGAATATGAAATGCTGGTGAATCCGGCATTCATAAACGTCTACTATTATAGTAAGCATTAAACGCAAAAAGTCAACCCTAAAGGCAAAGGGAACTTTAGGAGATTTGGTAAACAGAGGTGTCACGTGGGAGATTATAAAAGAGATTCAGAACAGGACAATTCTATGGACTGCCCGATTTGGGGAACGGATGATATATCAGATGAAGAACTGTTAAAAGAATTTGAAGCAGTCAAGAATATGACCGTCCCCCTTCCCATTCCGTCCCCATCATCAGATGAGTTTGAAAAAATCTGGGCAACGATACAGGAAGAAAGGGCTGAGTCAAAGAATGTACCGGAATCCAACCAACCAGAGCACCCCAAGGTTATCAGACCGAGGTTTGGCTGGAAGCGGTTGGCTGCGATTGGTTTAATTGCCTGTCTTGTGGCAGGGAGTGGATGTATGGTGGCTATGGGGACGAAGTCGTATTTTTATCGGGAGAAGCAGTTGGGGGATGGACAAGGTATTTTTGTAAATGATTCATTTAAGGCCGAGGTCAATGGAGAGGATGAGGCATATGAGGCTATTGATAAGGAGCTGAATATCAAACCTCTTAAATTGGGATATATACCACCTGACATGGATTTTTTAGGATTATATATAGAAAATGGAATAGCATATATGAAATTTAATTATAACCAAGAAAATGTTTTTTTAATACAATCGAAGTACAATAAAAAAGTTTCATATAACTATAAGGATGATTCCCAATATAAATTTAATATTTATAATAAATGGATTGGAGAGAATTTAGATATCCATAGAGAAACGCTGTCAGATGAAAAATTGAGATATGATACATCAGTAGTATTAGATGGCTCATATTACTCTATTTCAGGTGTCATGGATGAATCTGTGTTTCAACAAATTGTGGAGCGATTAACATTCTAAACCCCTATTCCTGCACACTTGGCACCACCATAAATGAAATTGTACAGGCGATAGGTTATTGAATATATCTTTTTCATTGCTTATACTGTAATTAGCGGCGGCAAAGATCGTTTTCTTTTGGGGCCTATAGCCCGTATTCTAAACTGATTTTAGGTACTCTCATTTGCACCACCACCTGTCCAGCCTCTTACGGCAGAAGGACGTACAGTAAAATGATAACAGACAGAGTACCGTGCCGTAAATTTTACAATGGAGGTGCCTTTATAGATAAAATTTACGACAATTGTTGTGGTATTGATGTGCACAAAAAGCTCATCGTTTCCTGCTTTCGAAAGGGCAACAAGCAGGAAATACGCGAGTTTGGTGCAACAACCAGAGAGCTTCTTGAAATGGTTGACTGGCTCAAAAGCGGCGGCTGCGAAATGGCCGCTATGGAGAGCACTGCATCTTATTGGAAGCCTCTGTATAACATCCTTGAATCCTCAGACCTGAATGCTATGGTGGTCAATGCCCGCATCCGGCACAGTGTCGGATATCAATGGCAAAAGCGCACGCAGTATTTTAGAATACCTTCTTACTGGGGCGTCCATTGACGAAGCAAAATACGATGATATGTATCAGCAAAAAATCATTGCCCATAATCTCAAAGCCACCAAAGAACAGATCATAGATGACCTCAATGGTGTCATGAGTCCCCTGCAGCGCCGTATGATGAAAGGACTGCTGGCACATCTTGACGAGCTTAACATCCACATCAAAAATCTGGATGAGGAGATCGACAACTTTATGAAACCGGAAGAAAAACAGGCGTCTCAGGCAATTCAGGACGTCTCTGGCATAGGGAACACCAGCGCACAGGCTGTCATTTCGGTTATCGGAACAGACATGGGCCGTTTTCCTACAGACAGGCATATCTCTTCATGGGCAGGGTTATGCCCCGGCGATAACGAGAGTGCCAAAAAACGAAAATCCGGTAAAACCAGAAAGGGAAACTCTCTTTTGCGGACAACCCTGATTACCTGTGCACATTCGGCTGTCAAGAATAAAAAATCCTATTTCCATGCACAGTTCATGAGGATCAGTGCCCATAGGGGATCTAAACGTGCCTATGTCGCAGTTGCCCATTCCATGCTCATAGCCATTTACCATATCCTCAAAGACGGAGTTGTTTTCAAGGATCTTGGAGCTGATTATTACAACCAATTCAACAAGGAACGCAAGATCAATGCGTACCTGAAAAAGTTAAAAGCACTTGGCTGGGAAGCCCCGGTAGTTGCCGCCTGAACCTTCCAGATAAGTTCAAGAAACTCTTATAAGCTTGACAGGGGTAGTTTGCACTTTTTTTGCTACCCGGAAGGTTATGTTTCACAGTAAAGGAGATATACTAATGAAAAAGTATTTAGTTACATTTTTAAGCAGTATTCTTATTTTGTCTATGATGACAATGAATGTTTATGCTAAACCATATAACCCAAATGACTATACCTCGGTGAACGAGGTTTCTGAATTATTACCAGTATCTATACGACAAAATAAGGTTTCTGAATTTGCTAAAGCAAGGGGAGATTTTTTCATGAGAGCTGATTTAGCAATTTCTGATGAAGGTAATGGGGATATTGGTGTAGTAGCCATTGGATATTTAGCCATATCAGTAGATGAGGCATACATTACAATATATCTGGATAGATGGGATGAAACATCCGAACGTTGGAGACAGGTAAAATATTATGATGCTGAATATTATGCAAAAGATTATCCTGAAGGATTGGATACCCCTACAGTTAACATAACCTTTAAAAATCAGGAAAAGGATTATTATTATCGGTTAAGAGGTGTCTTCACAGCCGTTTATAATGATAATTTTGAAAGTTTTAGCCCAGTTACAGCTGGAATTTTGATTGAGTAAATATACAAATTGTGATAAATAATATACCAAAAGGAAAGGCGAACTATATATTCCCCTTTCCTTTAGCATTTTTACAGCCCTTTAAACTGTTTCAACGCCCTAGCCAACTGATCCGGACAAGATGTAGGCCTGGGACCGCACTGGATTCCGTCCAGTCTTCGGATAGCCTCATCCACGTCCATGCCTTCTATGAGGCGGGACAGGCCCTGTGTATTGCCGGAGCAGCCGCCTACGAACTGGACGTTGGTCAGTTTATTATCTTTTACTTCAAAGGATATCTCCCTGGAACAGACCCCCTGTGTTTTAAATCTCATATGTATTGCCTCCTGTAATAAATTCATGTATATCCGATTATGCCTTATGCAAAAGATAATGTCAAGTGAGAACAGGCTTTGAACTTGAAAATCTTCAGGCATCCTATATAATAGAAGAATAGTACAAGACAGAAGGAGGTAAATATGCTAGGAATTATTGGAGCCATGGATGAGGAAGTGGCTATGATTAAGGCGCAGTTGACAGATGTGCAGGTGGAGACAAGGGCTGCCATGGACTTTTATAAAGGAAAGCTGGAGGGGAAGGAGGTAGTCGTGGTCCGCTCCGGCATCGGCAAGGTCAATGCAGCTGTGTGTACCCAGATTCTGGCAGATATATATGGTGTAACAGGTGTGGTGAACACGGGAATTGCCGGTTCACTGAAGGCAGAAATTGATATCGGGGACATTGTGCTTTCCAGCGATGCACTTCAGCATGATATGGATGCAACCGGATTTGGCTATGAACCGGGACAGATACCCAGGGTGGAGACACTGGCTTTTAAGGCAGATGAAGGTCTTATACATCTTGCTGAGGAGTGTTGCTCCAAGGTGAATCCGGACATCCACACCTTTGTAGGACGTGTGGTGACCGGAGACCAGTTCGTTTCTGATAAGGGAAAGAAAAAGTGGCTGACTGATACCTTTGGAGGATATTGTACAGAAATGGAGGGGGCAGCCATTGCCCAGGCCTGCTATCTTAACTCCATCCCTTTCCTTATCGTGAGGGCTATTTCTGATAAGGCAGATGACAGTGCCTCAGTAGATTACCCTGCTTTTGAGGCTAAGGCCATTGTTCACAGCGTGAATCTGCTTACTGAGATTGTACGTTCCTTTTGAGCAGATAACCGTGAGGCTCAGCCGTTATGTTACATATGAGAACGGCAGCAGGGAGTTCCGGCTATTCCTTCCGGCAGGAATGGCTGTTTACTGGGGTATGAAAAAGGCTGGACAGGGAATCCGGTCAGAAGAAGCATGTAGCCGGGAATCCGGCCAGGGAAAGCATCCGGATACAGAGGGAGAATCCTGGCGTATACCTTAACTGTATAAAGAAAAATCTCACCTATCAGAATCGTTTTTTAGGAGAATTTGGCGAACGATTCTAGGGACTCTCAACTTCCCAAATCAAAATCCGTTGCTATAATAGACTTTACCGGGAAACGCCTGACTGCAGGGGCGTTTCCCAAACCAGGCAGCGGCTGCAACCAGCAGCACGGGCCAAAAAATAATATAGAAACGGGATGGAATCCGGTAAGAAAGGGGAGCTTTTACTATGATGAGCTTTTTACAAACAGGAAAGGCACTGTACGTGCTGGCAGCAATCTGCCTGGCTGGAGTATTTACCAGGCTGATGGCGGGAAGCTTCTACAAACGATTAATTAAAGAGAGCACCAATATGGCATTGACCAAGAACAAATATCTGCGCGGATTGAAACAGAATGCAGAGGATACATATCGTATGAATCAGGGAATGAATAACACACGCGTTTATCTGGAACGCCAGATGTACAGCCTGCGGACCTTTGGTATGTCCGTCAAGGGACTGGACAACCTGTCAGGGCAGCTGACACTTCTCTGCTTCCTGGCAGGCGGCGGAGCAGCATTTCTCTCTTATTGGTTTAGAAGTGATAACTACTATATTGTATTGTACGGTACCACAGGCATCCTGGCCGGCATGTTTACCATGCTGGTGGATTACGGAGTTAACCTGGAATCCAGGAGACAGCAGCTTCTTACCTGCCTCCAGGACTATCTGGAAAATGTGATGTGGCCGCGAATGAACCGGGAAGGCACAGCGGAGCATGTGCCTGCCGTTACAGCCGAGGAGGACCGCAGGGAGCCGGCTAATCTGCGTTCCATAGGAAGAGACCGCCGTTCAAATAGTAATAACAGAAGGGGGCTGGAGCAGACTGCTGCCAGCAGGGAAAAACAGGAAGAGAAGTCAAAGGATAATTGGCTTCAGGATTTAAATCCGGAACAAAAAAGAATGTTGGGGGAATTGCTGAAAGAATTCATTTCCTAAATATGCTGACATCAGGAATTTATTTCCATGGTCAGAAAGAAATGGTATTATAAGGGAAATTATGTTATAATTTAAGAGATAAGCGGCTTTACCGCAGCACTGATAGAATCATGGGCATATGGTCCATGGACATAAGAAAAGGAGAGCGCGAGTTATGGGAAAGGAAGTTATGTTTGATTATTCCAAGGCAGCAGGATTCGTTTCTGCGGAAGAGATGGCCAACTTTAAGACCACAGTCATGAGTGCAAAGGAGACCTTGCTGGAGAGGACTGGTGCCGGTAATGATTTTCTGGGATGGATCGATTTGCCGGTAGATTATGATAAGGCCGAATTTGCAAGGATTAAGAAGGCGGCAGAAAAGATTCAGAATGATTCTGACGTCCTGCTGGTTGTAGGTATCGGCGGCTCCTATCTGGGAGCAAGGGCAGCCATTGAATTTCTGTCACACAGCTTTTATAATGTGTTACCCAAGAGCGTTCGCAAGACACCTGAGATTTATTTTGTAGGAAACAGCATCAGCAGCAAATATATCCATGACTTAAAGCAGGTACTGGACGGCAAGGATTTCTCCGTCAACATCATTTCCAAGTCAGGCACTACCACAGAACCTGCAATCGCATTCCGTGTATTTAAGGAAATGCTCATTGAAAAATATGGCAAGGAAGAAGCCAACAAGCGCATCTACGCAACCACTGACAAGGCTAAAGGCGCCCTTAAGAACCTGGCAGACGAAGAGGGATACGAGGAATTCGTTGTGCCGGATGACGTGGGCGGACGTTTCTCCGTATTGACGGCTGTAGGCCTTCTTCCAATTGCAGTAAGTGGAGCGGATATTGATAAGTTGATGGAGGGTGCTGCTTCAGGCAGGCAGAAAGCCTTAGATGCACCTTATGAATCTAACGCAGCCCTCCAGTATGCGGCTGTGCGCAACATCCTGCACCGCAAGGGCAAGGCAGTTGAAATCGTAGCCAATTATGAGCCAAGCCTTCACTATGTGTCCGAGTGGTGGAAGCAGCTCTATGGCGAGAGCGAGGGCAAGGACCAGAGGGGCATTTTCCCGGCGGCAGTGGATCTGACCACAGATCTCCACTCCATGGGACAGTTCATTCAGGACGGAGCACGTATCATGTTTGAGACAGTTCTCAATGTTGAGGAATCTCCTGCTGAGATTCTTCTGAATAAAGAAGACGTGGATACCGACGGCATGAATTACCTGGCAGGGAAGAGTGTGGATTTTGTAAATAAGAGCGCTATGAACGGAACCATCCTGGCTCACACCGATGGCAATGTACCCAACCTGATGGTTAAGATTCCTGAGCAGAACGAGTTCTATCTGGGAGAGCTGTTCTACTTCTTCGAGTTCGCCTGCGGCGTCAGCGGATATATCCTGGGCGTGAATCCATTTAACCAGCCAGGCGTGGAGAGCTATAAGAAGAACATGTTCGCATTGCTGGGTAAGCCTGGATATGAGGCTCAGAGAGAGGAACTGCTTAAGAGGCTGTAATGATGGGACGGGTCCGCGGGGGCTGGTCAGTCATACCATATAATCTTAGTCGGATGAAAGCTATATAAAAATACGGCGCAGAGAAAAGGCCGTCCTGCTGATGGGGTGAGTCAGCAGGGCGGCTTTTCGATCCCCGGATGTTTGGGAGCGCTAGGTTTGGGCCAGCCCGTGTCAGACCCTGCGAAGCTTAAGCTCCTTCCTGCGCTCACTTTAGTCCTGTCTTAACTGCCGTATCACAAAAAGCAAGGTATATACGGCCATGAAGCCTGACACAGCAGGCGCTATCAATCCGATGACAAACAGGTTATCCGGACAATAGGTGTAAGCCAGCCATATGAGAGGCATTCTGAGGGCCAGGGCGCCGAAACAGCAGCTGACCATGGTAAATACTGTCTTGGAACGGCCATTCATGAAGCCGTTGAGACAGAATACAAAGGAAACAGCCAGATAATCAAAGCTGCAGGAATGGAAGAAGGGAATTCCCGCCTCTATGATATCAGGATTGGTGTTAAAGAGACCAATCATGGTCTGGGGAGACAGTTGGGCCCACAGGAAGAAGACAGAGGATGCCAGTACCGCAAATCCAATGCCGGCTGCCAGGGACTGCCTTGCCCGTTCCGGCTTCCCTGCGCCGTAGTTCTGGGCCGTGATAGCTGCCAGGGCGCTGGCAATGGAAGTGGCAGGGAGCATGGCGAACACGTCATATTTGCTGGCAATGCCAACTGCGGCTGCTGCATTTACCCCCAGACGGTTGGTGACCGAGGTCAGATAAAGGAAGGACAGCCGCACCATGCATTCCTGAGAGGAGATGGGAATTCCTACCACTGCCAGCTCCTTCAGCCTGTCCCTGTCAATGCGCATGTTCTTAAGGCTAAAGGTAAATATGAACTTCCTCCTGTTAAGGTATACAATGGAGCATATCATGCTGATGGATTGGGAGAGGACGGTTGCCAGGGCTGTACCGGCTACACCTAATCCCATATACTTTACAAAGATGATATCGCCCGCAATGTTGAGAACACATGACAGGGCCACAAAATACATGGGCCTGCGGGAGTCGCCGTATCCCCTCAGTATGGCACTTATGGCATTGTAGCCGCAGATGAAAAATATGCCGCAGAAGCATATGGTCACATACTGCCTGGCCTCATCCATGGAGGCGGCCGGTGTCTTTAAGGCAGCGAGTATGGCGTCCCTGAAAATCAGCATCCCAATGGTCAGCACCAATGCCGCAATTGCAAATACGGACAGGGTGGTCCCGATGGTGCGGCAGGTCCTTTCATCATCCTTCATGCCGGTATATTTTCCCACCAGAATCGTGCCGCCCAGAGTCAGGCCGGATACCATGCTGGTGATGATTTGGGTTACCTGGGTTCCGGTGGACACCGCGGCCACGCTCTCCGGCGTACAGTACCACCCGATGACCATCAGGTCCACGGCACCATAAAGGGCCTGTATGACATTGGCAATCAGAAATGGGACGGAGAATGCCAGCAGCACGTGAAATACATTGCCCTCGGTCAGCAGATTGTCGTTTTTCATGATGAATCTCTCCTCAATATAACATTTGATAAGAATAAAAATAAACCCTCCAGTAACTGGAGGGTCAATATGAAATATTTATTTTATCGTATTTTTTGAGAATGGAATCTGTATTTCCGTTACATACCGGGACGTATCATTGGTAAAACCCGCATCAATCAGAGTGATTTCCACGGAATCCCCGCAGCAGGAATATCCCATCTGATTCATATACTCCAAAAGCAGTACATAGTACTGTGACGCTTCCTGATGGGTGCCGGAGAATCTCACGCTTACATAATCCCCGGCCTGCAGATATTGTTCCTCCCCCTGATAGTGGTCCTCCTTCTCAAGAAGTACGAAGATACCTGAAAATGATTCAAATTTGCGGGCCTTCAGATTGGCAGAGGACAGGGAAACGCCTACCTTGCCCAGAAACATCACAGGTTCCAGGGTATTGGCTCTTTCCAGCTCGCGAAGTGAGAATTCCAGGTCCTCTCCCAGCTTGATATCCTTCCTCAGGTACGCAATCTGTCTTTTGTCAAAATGGAGGGTCCTGATTTCACCGCATTGTGTATGAATGGCATCCTCCAGGGCTTTGAGACGGTATTCCAGCTTCTGTTCAATCTGCATCAGTTCGCTGATTTTTGCCTGGGTTTCGTCCTTCTGCTCTTTTAACAGGCCCAGCATGATATCCACGTCCCTGTTTTCAAAGAACAATGCGATTTTCTTAAGGGATACACCCAGGGCCCGGAGATACTTGATGGTATTCAGGCGTTCAAACTGACGGGTGGAGTAATAGCGGTATCCGGTCTCCGGGTCCGCTGTCTCAGGGTGCAGGATGCCAATTTCGTCGTAATATCGCAGGGTGCGTATGTTGATGCCGAACAGTTCGGCCATTTCTCCGATTGTGAAAAGGTTTTTCACGTTTTATTCTCCACTTTATTCTTCAATTACCTGAATCTCCAGGAAATCAAAATCTACGGATTCAATGAAATTATCCTGCGTGAATCTGGCTTTGTCATGATACTTAAATTCCTTTACAGTAGAGTCCAGCCAGATGGGTTTTTCCAGATCAAATTCATAACAAATAGAATCCAGGGAATCAAAGACCATCTGAGTTCTGGATAAGGAATGGTCAGATATGCAGACCACAGTATCTTTTAGCAGATGGTTGTCTTTCATTAATTTTCCCCACATTCTGAACATAAAGCTTCTCCTTTCGCAAACTATTGGCGGACATATAGGTTTCTGATGTTTTAGTATAACATCTAATCCGGTGTTTTAAAAGTCATTTTTTGTATTGTTTACAATACCTGGAAGGCGAGGTTTGGGTGTACTGGTTAAATACCCGTTCAAAAAGGGAATGTAAATAACAGTACATTCTTCGGCCATATTTGAATTTTTTGTAACATCCCTTGCCCGTGGGGATTATTTGTAGTAAGCTATACGTAATGATAAACGTTCCCATAAGGAGGAAATGCAGGTGGGACAGGCAATTACGGATTATGTAAAGTTCCTGGCAGATGCCAGGGATGCGGTGTACCGTCTTAACTGTGACCAGAATACGGCCGGCCAGCTGGCGGACGAGGAAGAGATGAAAGAGCGGGAGCTTGAGACTGCCAGGAAGGCTGTGTCTGACTCCGTGAACCAGACTATTAAGAAGCGTTTGGATGAGATTAATTCCAGCTATGACCAGGAGATTGGAAAAGGGCAGGAACGTCTCAAGAAGGCCAGGGCAAAACGGGAGAAGGCCAAGAGCCAGGGGGTAAAGGAACGGATTGCCGAGGAGACCAGCGAGCTGCGGGAACACAACCGTGACCTGAAGGTCCAGATGAGGACATTGTTCCAGAAGAACCGGGTACCCGCCTGGTGCGGGACCACATTTTATTATGCTCTGTACTATCCCAGAGGGGTCAGGGAAATTATGATTTTCCTGCTTACCCTGGTAATCTGCTTTTTGGGAATTCCGTGCGGTGTCTATTTTCTGATTCCCCAGAGGGTTATCTGGTATCTGGCGGCTGTGTATTTTGTGGATGTCATCCTGTTTGGCGGGCTTTATGTGATGATCGGCAATAAGACCAGACTCCGTCATCAGGATACACTTAAGAGGGGAAGGGATATACGCAACCACCTGAGGTCGAACCAGAAGAAAATAAAGGTCATTACCAGAACCATTCAGAAGGACGGCAGTGAGGATTTATATGACCTTGAAAAATATGACGATGAGATTGCCTGTGTTGAGCAGGAGCTGTCGGAGATTGCTTCCAGGAAAAAGGACGCTCTGAGTACCTTTGAGAATGTGACAAAAACCATCATTACAGATGAAATCATAGCCAGTCATAAGGATAAGCTGGACAGGCTCAGGCAGGAGCTGGACGAAGTGTCCGCGAATCTTTGCAGTCTGGAGAGCAGTATCAGGGAACAGAATATACGCATAGCAGATATATACGGTCCATACCTGGGGAGGGAATTCCTGCAGCCGGAAAAACTGGCCCAGCTTTCCAGAATCATACAGGCTGGTTCGGCGTCTAATATTACGGAGGCCATTAGGATGTATCAGGATGCGGGGCAGGATGAGGGACGGTCATAAAATTTTAAATATAACAGCTATGTAAACAGGTCCTGTAGATTGCAGGACCTGTGTAATTTATGGCGCGGCAGATGTAATTATAATAAACAGAGGAGGGCGCACCAGGTTGAATATACTATTCGTAGTGCCATATCCGGAATTAGAACCGGTAGTACAGGAGGTATACAAGGAATATCCTGAAAAGAACAAGGTCACTGTGGAGTTTAAAGTGATGACGGTTGATATGGTTCGTCAGTACAAAATGGAGAGGGAATATGATGTTCTTGTAGGGCGTAACTTTACTCTTGAAGAGCTGAAACGCCAGTATCCCACTAAACCCGTTATTAATATCCCAATTACAGGTTACGATATAGTTCAGGCTCTCTACGAGGCCAAGAAGATGTATCGCTGCAGGAAGGTGGGAATTGTGGGGCGGTTTTTTCATATGTATCAATATGAACACATGGAAGAAATTACCGGAGTGGAAACTTCCTATCATCCGGTTGAGCGGGGACATGATTTGGAATACTGTGTTGCCGAGGCAGTGAGCCAGGGGTGTGACTGTATTATTGGCGGCTATTCCGCATATCTGTATCTCAAGAACGGCCCTATTCCGGTAGTGACTATAAAGGTCAGCCGTGAAACCATTTTCAATGTGTTGGAAGAAGCGGTTCATATTGCGGAAGGGGTGAAGAAGGAAAAAGAAAAGTCTGAGCTTTTCAGAATCATTACCCAAATTTCGAATGCAGGAATTTTTTATGTTAATGATAAGGGACAGATTGAGATAGCAAACAGAGAAGCAAGAAAGCTGTTCCCAACTGTGCAGACATTACTGGGAATAGGGGGGGGGGGCTTATCTGAGGCAAATTGCTCCGTTTATGCAGGAGGAAGCGGAACGCTGTTTTGAGTCTGGTGAAAGCATAGTGGACAGAGTATACCTAAGGGAAGGCACTTCTCTTTCCACTGATTTCCTTCCCGTAAAAATAGGAAATTCCATGCCGGGGCTGGTGGTCAGTTTTATGAATGCCTCAAGAATACAACAGATGGAGAATCAGATACGTCGTCAGATGAGCGATAAAGGATTGGCTGCGCGGTATACATTTCAGGACATTATTCATAAAAGTGATATTATAGATAAGACCATTGAAAATGCCGGAAAATATGCGGGAGTATCCTCCAATGTCCTGCTGGTAGGGGAAACCGGAACCGGAAAGGAGCTTTTTGCACAGAGCATACATAATGCCAGCAGGAGAGCGGGAAATGCTTTTGTGGCAGTTAATTGCGCGGCATTGCCGGAAAGCCTGTTGGAAAGTGAATTATTCGGTTATGTAGAGGGGGCTTTTACAGGTTCAAAAAAGGGCGGAAAGATGGGATTGTTTGAGATGGCCCATAAAGGCACACTGTTTTTGGATGAAATAGCAGAAATTCCTTTGACATTTCAGAGTAAACTGCTTCGTGTGCTGCAGGAACGGGAAGTGCGCCGTGTGGGCGGTAATTCAGTTATATCCGTGGATGTACGGATTATTGCGGCTACCAATAAAAATCTGCAGAGACAGGTGAGCGAGGGGAAATTCCGGCAGGATCTTCTTTATCGTTTGAATGTTCTTAGATTATACATCCCTCCGCTGCGGAAACGGAGTGAGGATATCCCGCTTCTCTTCCATTACTATCTTCAATATTACAGTAATCAGTTCGGTTATGAAATGCCGATTCTGTCCCAAGGAGCGGAGGAGCTCATTAAACGATATGCCTTCACAGGCAATATCAGGGAGCTTAGGAATATAGCTGAGCGGTTGAGTGTGGTTCATAGCGGATTTATGATAACAGAAGAAGAAATGGCGGCGGCACTGGGGCAGGATGATATAGAAATAACTGAGTATTCAGAGCGGCCGGTGACAACCGGTCCCTCCTATATGATGTATGCAGAAGGCAAAAGGGAGCAGGAGAAACAATACATTCAGCGCCTGTTAAGTGAACACGGATATAATAGGAGCGAGACAGCAGGAGCCATGGGAATTGACCGTTCTACTTTATGGAGAAAAATGAAAAAATATGGGTTGCAGTAATGTTGCGTTGCAAAAAACATCATAAGCAACGAATTATTACCACAATTGGGAAAAAATTAACAAAATGCGGAAAAGATGCTCATTTTGATTGATATGAGCATCTTTTTTCATGTTATCTGGTAATTGGCGTTGAGACATGGATGAAATCCAATAGAAACATTTTGAAACGGGTGTACAACATAATAATACAAAAAATTGTTGTAAATTAGCCTTATTGTGTATTGTTTATACGTTTGAAAAAAAACCGAGGAAAAAATTTGGAAAGAATATATAATTTGGCACGATTATTGCTTTGAAAAACATAAGAATGATATAAATATGAGACAGGAGGAAAGATTCTTGAATATTGCAGTTTTAATGGGAGTATTTTTTGTATTACTTTTTCTGGGAGTTCCGATTGCATATTCGTTGTGTCTGTCTGCAGTGCTTTATATGGCACTTTTTATGGATGTACCTATGATAATCATAGGACAGCAGATGCTGAAAGGGGTGGACTCATTTACACTAATGGCCATACCGTTTTTTGTAATCGCAGGCGGACTCATGGAATCCGGCGGTATTTCAAAACGGATTGTGAACTTTGCCAGAACAGTGGTAGGTCATTTGCCGGGAGGTCTTGCTATTGTTACGGTAGTGGCGAGTATGATTTTTGCAGCCATGACAGGCGCCGGAGCAGCGACTACCGCGGCAGTTGGGGGAATCATGATTCCATCCATGCAGGAGGAAGGGTATGACGGCGGCTACGCCAGTGCAGTCCAAGCTGTGGGAGGAATATTTGGACCTCTTATTCCGCCAAGTATACTTATGGTTCTATATGGAGTTGCATCCGGGGAATCTGTGGGGGATATGCTGCTGGCAGGACTCGTACCGGGACTTTTTCTTGGGGTAATTGTCATAGCGGTAGTAGTATGGCAATGTATTAAAAAAGGATACAAGGGGGTAGGTCATTTTAACCTGAAACGGGCGGCAAAATCATTTTTAGACGCTATATGGGCGATACTTGCGCCTGCCATTATTTTAGGCGGCATTTATTCCGGCCTGTTTACGCCAACAGAGGCTTCTGCCGTTACTTGTTTCTATTGCCTTATCATAGGATTGTTCGTTTACAGGGAGCTTAATTTTATATCCCTGGGCAGGGTGGTATTCAAATCAGTCAAGACAGCAGCGGGTATCATGCTGATAGTAGCAGCCACCCAGGCATTTGGATGGGTCCTGACAAGGGCAGGAATACCCCAGATGGTGGCAGAAGGATTTACTTCTGTAATATCAAGCCCAACAGTGTTTATGTTTGCTGTTGTATTCATTCTGATTGTTGCGGGGTGTTTCATAGATGCAGTACCGGCACTTCTGATTTTTGCTCCCATATTGATTCCTACAGCAACCCAGTATGGAATTTCTTTGATTCACTTCGGGGTGGTTATGGTGGTTACCTTATGTATTGGCCTGGCGACGCCTCCGGTGGGAATAAACCTGTTTGTGGCATCTTCAGTAGGCGGACAGCCCATTCATAAAATCATACCGCATTTACCGGTACTTATTGCTTCAATTATAGCAGGGACCATAGCGATTGTATTAATACCTGGCATCTCAACATTACTGCCGGCGTTAATGAAATAAAACATAAGGAGGATTTTATTATGAGAAAGACTGCACTGTATATGTTATTGGCATCAGCTGTATTAAGTATGGGTGGCTGCGGCAAAGCAAATCAACCAGCTTCCGCTGATAATGGAGGAACAGAGGCAAAAACAGCAGAAGCATCAATTGAACTCAGTGTATTTGCTGGTTCTGTGGCGGAGAACACGCCCACCGGCACCGGGTTAAAGGCTATGGTAGACTATATCAATGAGAATGGCGGCGGTACCCTGAAAGCGACGGATTATTATGATACGGCTTTGGGCGATGCCACATCCATGGTGCAGGGACTTCAGCAGGGAACAATTGATATTGGGGTATCTGGTACCGCCTATTTTTCAGGCTTGGTTCCGGAGGTAGAAGTATTCCAGCTTCCGTTCCTGTTTGATAATCTGGAAGAGGCCAGAGCAGCTGTAGATGGAGCTGCTTCGGAAAAAATATTTGAGAAGTTTGCCGAAAAGGGAATCGTGGGATTGGCTTTCTGGGAGAACGGTTTCCGTGAACTCAGCAATAATGTGAGGCCGGTCACGACACCGGCGGATTTAAATGGTATTAAGATGAGGACACTGCCTGCAACCGTACAGGTAGAGACATGGAAGGCTTTGGGAGCTCTGCCCACAACCATAGACGCATCTGAGTTATATACGGCATTGCAGCAGGGCACTGTCAGTGCGGAAGAGAATCCGCTTCATGAAATTGTATCAAGAAAGTTTTACGAGGTCCAGCAGTATATAACACTGACAGACCATGTTTATACCCCGTTCATGATGGGAATCAGCCAAAAAACATGGGATAAATTAAGTGACCAACAGAAGCAGGTTGTCATGGACGCAGCCAATGTAGGTAAAGAGGCCCAGAGGAAAGCCAACGAGGAAAAGACAATAGAGGCAAAACAGGTGCTGCTGGACAACGGATGTGAGATTGTGGAAAATCCTGATAAAGAAGCATTTAAAGAGATTGCAGTGAGCGCCTGGAAGGTATTCACAGATGAAAATGGTACAGAGCTTCTTGATATCATCCAGAAGAATTAAAGGGGGAACTACAGAATATGAGAAAAATAACTGACCTCACCCTGCCGATAGTGGAACATTGGCGCTATGGAATCAAGTTTGAGCTGGCCACATCCCATGCCAATAAAGACCGTTGGCAGACAACGAAATATAATTTGCAGTCACATTGGTTTACCCATATTGACGCACCTGTCCATCATGACCCAGACGGTAAGAATCTGGACGCATATCCAATCAGCGATTGGTGTATTTCGGATTGTCTGATTCTGGATTTATCATTTGTGGGTGATAATGAGGCGATTACCGCCCAGATGCTGGAAAGGGCAAACGAACCCTTTAAGGATAAACACTATGATACGATTATAATCCGTTCTGACCGTGGACGAAGGGTATCTTGGGAGTCCGTAGAATTTTGGGATAATTCCTGCTGGGTCAGCGCTGACGGAGGAAAGTGGATTAGGGACTATAATCCTAAAGTGGTTGGATTTGACTTTCCGCAAGATTATGAAATACGCAAAATCCGTACTGCAAAACCAGAGGATCCTATCGTGCAGCCGGTACATGATTTCGTTCTGAAAGAGGGAGGAATATTAATGATTGAATACCTCACTAATTTATGGGAGGTAGGACAGCCGACTTGTCAGTTGATTGCGCTGCCGCTTAACACAAAAAACGCGGATGGATCCCAGATAAGAGTGCTCGCAGTGACAGAACAACCCTAAAGGAGGAATGGACATGAAGGGTTTTGTTTCAAAGCTTGATTCAGGGGTAAAGAGCATATTTGGTTATGCGGGGATTATAATGATTTTAATCAAAAAGAGGGTTTAATTCCCCGCAGCTTGCTGCGTAACAAACTTTTTCAAGACATGGAGGAAGTGATATACTAGAGGAAAAAGGAAAGGAGAAATTGTGCGATGAGTGAAACAATACGCAAGT
>ERZ894236.528-NODE-528-length-44130-cov-13.2207_pt1 | contig 44130 bp, 57 predicted proteins | sample MGYA00380297_ERZ894236 | MGnify/ENA primary metagenome ERZ894236 (study PRJEB32331, sample SAMN06328420) | human gut metagenome | biome: human gut microbiome; feature: stool | host: Homo sapiens | collected 2014-08-04 ... | reverse complement strand
TGACTGTACCGTTATACAAACCGTTGGAATTTATACTCCATCCTCCAATGTCCCCGTCGTTTGTCCTAATAGTTCCGCCATCGAATAATGTTCCTGTTATCGTTGATCCTGATATCTCCCCTGTTATCTCTGCATTTGTTGCTTTCAATCCATTTGCAGAGACATTCCCATCCGCATCCACATTAAAGTTGTTACCATTTGTAATCCGGATACCTCTTAATGTTCCGGCTGTTATGAAATCAGCATTGAACTTTCCATCGATCGTCCAAGCTGAATTATACGGTCCCTGCCATCCATTCTGACTGAATGCTATACCTCCAAGATTCATCCTAATGCAATACTTTGCATTCTCTTTCGGTAATGCATCCAGGATATAGATCTCATTCTGCGTCTGGTAGATATATCCTTTCTCTGCCCACTCATTGATAAGCTTTGTTGCCATCTCCTGCGCCTGCTGCAGCACTGATCCTTTCAGTTTTTCACCATCGTTGCCAAGAATGGATATCGCATCATTCACCTTCCCTGTAATGGTCTGTGGTTCTGAGGATAACGTGATCTTGTTCTTCTCAGGAGAATCGTGATACTTCTGCAGATTGATCACCTTTTCTATGATCTCCGTATGCTCGTCGATGATGACATGCGCAATATCATACAGCCCCATCTTCAGGAAGCTGTACCTATCATCTGTTTCCGCAAGGTCATTGACCGTGACCTCAAAGGATAATACCGGATATGCCTGTTCCTTCAGCTTCTTCTTAGCATCGGCAAGTAGGTTCTCCGGAATCGTATACCGCTCATCTTTCCATACGATCCAGATTGGATGCGCCTTGCCTGCATATGCATTATCTTCAACGTAGGTCTTCCCTCCATTTATGGATGCAAAATTCACATAGCTGCCATCCTCATTCTGCTTTCCATATGCCGTGATCCTGGTAGCAAAATCTTTTGAATTGCCTTTCATCTTAACACTTTCCAGATTCAACTGTGGAGTGATATAGATTCCTTTATCTACGACCTGTTCAGGATCCTTTACAATGATCTGTTTATCAAGTGTTCGGATCTCATATGTAACACTGAATATCTCCTGACATTTGAATAACACCTCATAATCAGACGCATCTTCCATCTCCGGAGTCCTTCTATAATCCCGTATACCTGCGTTTAAGATAGACCAGTCAGACGGTTTGATCGCTTCCAGAATCTCTGATAGGCTCTTAGTCTGGAACTTAGCTATATCCTTCGTATTGAGATAAGGCTCATTCTGGTGCCATTCATCCATATCCAGGCTGCAGGTTATCGTGCATGCCGTCTTCCGCTTGTTGATATCTTTGATCAGATAGCGGTTCTCTTCATTTCTAACAGGTGTTTCATTGGCTATATACCGGTACATTTCATCACTGGGCGAAATGTCAAAGCATAAAGTCTGGGTACCATCATATTCATATGCTGTATAGTAATTCTGCCGATTGGTAATCGGTAACCAACCTTCCTTTGTGTAAATTTCAAGCATCTTGTCCCTCCTATACGAAAATCGGTGTATATTTCAATACGACTTTTACAGACGTACTACTCATACTGATATTTTGACCTCCCGGGTCCAATGTAGGAAAGCTGTTCTGTTTCAGCGTACAATCCGGATATTTATTCGGCTCTGTATCTGTATAAACTTTTTTCAATTCACCATCGAAATAGACCGTTCTGTTTGCATACAGCTTCCGGATGGTGTGCCCATCAATAGTGAAGGAATCCATAGCTGCCATTGGCGTTATTTCATACACACATTCTGTTTGCCAATTACCTGCGACAACGATATGGTTTTCCGCCTTATTAAGTAACAACTGGCGTCTGCTTCCTTCCTGTATGACGGACAACGGGATCGTCACCCTGTACCAGCCCTGCCAGTATTCCTCTACCGGCTGGCTCAGTTTGGATAGATAGCACCGATATTTGAATCCATCTTCGATGTCGATCGTGTTCTCTTCATGGTTCAATAGTTCTGCCAGAAAATCAGATATATCCTTCTTACTGCGAAACTCGGCTATCAGCTGCATACTCTTCGGCGTCAGCACTCTTTTGCCAAGAACAGGACGCAGGGAGCGTTCAGGCTGAAAGACCTCACGCTCTACTGCATAGGGCTGATATGTGAAGGAGTTTACTCTCATATGGAATCGTTCCATCCGCTTGTTGTTAATTCGCATACCACACCCTCCTATCTTAGTTCTGCAAGCTCAACACCCATTTCAGGTGCAAGCCAATGCGCAACTTCTGCACCGTTATCCAATACGAATCTAAACTCATTAACACCATTACGTACTAGCTGCATGGTCTTTGGGAACGCGTTCACGACACTCTGCTGCTGCGTGATCCTAGCATTCGTTTCCAAAGGTACACCGATGTCATTCACGTTGGCATTTACTTGTTTCTGCAATTCCGCATTCATGCCGTCAACCTCATTAAGGATATCCTTCGTCGACTTCGGCATGGCCATTTCAAATCCAACAGCAATTCCTGGAGGAAGCATCTTACCTACAAGATCACGCAGCAGTCTGGAAGGGGAATGGATGCCGAAGAAATCCAGCATCCCATCTACGATTCCATCACAGAATCCACTGATCTTATCCAGAATCCAATCCTTTACACTTCCGATACCTTCCCACAGCCCCTTGATAAGGTTTATACCGATATCTACCATCTTGCCAGGCAATTCCTTTGCTTTCTGAACCACGGAATCGACGAGCTGCTTTGCGGCATTGATACCGGTATTCCAAAGATCAGACCCCCATGCCCTTACTTTAGATACTGCATTTGTGAGCCATGTCCAAATCTTTCCTGGCAGAGACCTAAACCAATCGACAACGCTATCAATTGTTTTTGATACCCAATCTCTTGCACTGGTATATATATTGCTTCCCCAGGTCTTGACTTTTTCCCAGGCGCTTTTCAACCATTCCCATATCTTTCCTGGCAGTGACTTGAACCATTCTACTACCGAATTTATAAATGCCGGAATATCTTCTGTAACGAAGTTCTTCAGATCGATACCCCATTGAATAAAATGGCCAATGATCTGACCAATCATATAGCCAATGTTATATGGTAATTGATTGAACCAGTCAATCACACTCTGGATCCACGCCGGAATCGTTTCTGTGAAGAAAGCTATGACACTGTTCCACGCATCCTGAAACCATTGAACGATACTATCACAAAGCTCCTGCAGGCTTGTCTTGAAATCTTCCCATGCCTGAGGTATCGTCACGGTAAAAAACTCAACGATACTGTCTACTGCACCGGAACACCATTCAACGATGCCGTTCCACAGGTCTATCCAGAACTGTCGGAATTCCTCAGAGGTATTCCAGAAATACATGAAGGCAGCTACTACCGCGGCTATGGCCGCAACGATCAATGTGACAGGTCCACCGGCAGCAGCCACCAAAGCGCTGCCCAGCCCCTTGATACCTCCACCAGCACCGATAGCACTTGTAGCTAATTTAGAGAATGCTCCGCTTCCAGAACCAAGTTTGATAAAAACAGTATTCATCAAACTATCACCATTGCTCATTAGATCAAAGAATCCAGAAATAGATTTACTCGCTTTGCTCACTGTATTTGTGATCTTCCAAGCAGCGAACGCACTCCCCACGCTGATTACGACCGGCAGCAGCTTCTTGATCAATGAGATCAACTCCGGAAGATGCTCTGCAGCATAATTCAATCCCTTTTCCATGACCTTTCCGACATCGGAGATCATTTCCTTCAAGGTTGGCAGACCATTACTCTGCAGCACTTCGTCGATCGACTCTATGATAGCTACCATCCCTCGTGTGATAGCAGCCTTCATATTATCGAAAGTCCCCTTCCAGGAAGCACCTGCCTCTTTGGCAGCACCATCAATGGCTGCAAACTTGTCAGTCCCTTTTTCCATCGCATCCTGCAGGACATTCAGAAATTCTTCTGATGAGATGCTGCCATCTGATAATGCTTCGCGTACATCAGAGAAGCTCTGGCCTGTCGCGTCCGCAAACAGCTGCACTGCAGGGATACCGGCATCCGTCAATCGGTCCAGCTGATCTCCCTGAACCTTCCCCTGTGCGACCATCTTTGCGATCGCATCTGTTACATTGGCGTATGTCTCATTCGTACCATCCCCATAGAATGCAACCGCATCTGCCCAGGTCTTCACCTGTCCTGTTGCCTTGTCCATTGACATACCGGACGTCACGAACTTCTGACAGCTCTGCGCTGCTACATCAAGTCCATATGCAGTCCCTGTCACGGTATCCTTGATCTTGGCCAGTGCCTGTTCTGCAATCTCAGAAGAGCCTGTCATCGTCGTCATGGTACGTGTGAACTGTTCCATCGTATCGATGCGATCCATCGCACTTCCGATGGATGATTTCATGGCGTTGAAGCCTGCAGAGACAGCCTTGGTGATTCCGACGGCACTCAGAAGGCTTTTCAACTGCGTACCGAAAGATTTCGTTTTCCCCTCCATCGACTTCAAACGTGATTCATAGTCTTTATCATTAAGATCTACCTCAATGATGATGGAGCCATCACTGTTCCCTAACAATCCGCATCACCGCCCTTCAGTCCTGACAGGATCTCTGCCTCTAGTTCCTCCTGCGACCTATCCTGCGCTTTTTCCTTAGGAAGCGCATAAAACTTTTTCAATTCCGTATAACGCTGTTTCTGTTCCTTATCCAGTTTTGAGATATCCGCAGTACGATAACCTACCACCTGGATGAACTTCGTCTGATCTGTAAGTCCCTCAAATAGACTTTTGAATTCCCACCAGTGCAGCTCTGCGGCAAGCAGATCGATGCCATACTGCTGGCGGAATGCAGCTACGATGAGGTCCATATCATAGTCAAAACGATATCCGATTTCACCTTGCTTGCCAGAGGTCTTACGTATCGGCTTATCTAGCCTGTAGAAAGAAAAAAGAGCCTGTATCAGCTCTTCTGAAATATCATCAGGCATGTTCATGACTCCCCGTATCATGAAATACAATTTGTAATCCATTTCGATTCCTGCATCGACCATGATATTCTCAAATTTCATCCAAGTACGAAAATCTGTATCTATCGTATAGTCCCTGTTATCTGCTCTTACGGTTCTTGGCAGATCTTCTCTTGTTAGCCACATTCTTCATACCGTACTTTCCATCCGCATATTCCATCTGCTTTGTGAACCGCTCCATGCTATTAACAATCCCCTGTACTGCCTGAAGTTCCTTTTCTGCTGACTGCTGACGTTTTTTCATCTGCTCTGTCGTAGCAGCTTCCTCCAGGCGTTCTTTCAGTGCTTCTGCTAGCTGCAGGATCACATAATAAGGCTTCAGGTCATCCTTATGGAAGATCTTACGATATGCACCAGTGCCCAATAGGCCGTCAATAGTGTTCCGGCAGTCATTGATAAAGTTCTCCGTTACAAGTCGATTCCCGCGATACTTATCCATGAAATCACTGATCATCTGATGCAACGCGATATCATCAGCATCCATTTCAAAATGCAGTCCTGCGATGTCAAGTGGAATGATATTTTCCTGTAATATGATCTTCATCCGCTAAACCTCCGCACCTGCCGCTTTGAAGGTTCCGGTCTTATAATCATATTCACCCTCTGTGAATGTTCCTTCAGCGATATTGTACTTACCATGCAAGCTGTCACCCTTCTGTGCGAACGTTCCTTCCAGCGCGATCTTACCGCCACCCTCACCAGATCCCGGATTGGATGGCTGGATCTCATACTCGGACTTATGTGCTGCAAATTCTCCTGCAGACCCTTCGACCGGTGCCCAAGTTTCAACCTCATAGGCCGTAAACATCTCCCCTATCAGCTTTTTCTTACCTACCTCATATACATGCATGACGAAGGCGTTATCCGGAATAAGTTCACCGGAATACGACACGGACGGTGCATAGCCGGTCATATTGGAATGCTGGTTTTTCTCATTGATATACTGTCCGTCATCTGTATTCGGTGATGCGTCCTCTGTCCAGTCCGTGATACCGGTACCGGCAAGGACCGGCTTCTCGATACCATCCCATATAGCATAGTTCAGATTCTCATGTCGATTGACGACAGTGCTTTTTGGTGTAAATGCCATTACTCAAACGCTCCTTTCTTTTCATATACTAATTTGTAGGCTGCCACGAAGGTAGCCGTCTTTTCTTTTTCTCCGGTATCATCGACCGGTGTTGATGTCATTTCCAGACTGATCGGCTTCGCATCCGTTAGGTGGAGATTCGGAAATCCTTCTCTTGTCTCTCGGGCAAATGTCGCAGCCAGGTCATTCAATGGCTTCGTGATGTCCAAATTATGTCTGGTATCCTTAACAGATGCCTGCATGCTTACCATGAACGAAAACTCTGCCTTATATCCACCGGTGATATACTGCTGAAGGATCGGAACATCATTCATTCGTTTGAAACAGATCGCCGTTTCTTTGGAGTTTGGAAAATACTCCAGATACCATCCCTTTGTGTTTGGGATCCGGATATTACTGATGTATCCCATGAACAGATCTTCTACGATCTGCCTGACATCCTCCAATGCTACATTAGCCATGCTTGAACCATCCTTTCGTCAATTTCACCCATTTCCCTTTGTTTTTGCCTTTGGAACGGATATACCATTCTGGTCCGGCAAGCGGATGCGTCTTACCATACTTCAATGCCTTGCTTGTGGTCTCTTTAACTTCTCCAAGCCTTGCCCACGCTCTGCGAGAGCGTATTCCTACCATGACCAGCCCTTTATATAAAAATCTAGCATACGGTCCTGTCCAGACAATTTTATCCTTATAGCGATTTTGATTAACTAACGCAGACATATACAAAATACCATCCTGCATTGGCACATACGGTGTCGTGTCCTTGATGACCTGACTGATGAGCTTCTTTTTACACTTTGTTAGCTTCATCCGGTCTTTTAACATGCGGGCATCCCCGTCAAACTGGACCTTTACCTTGACACTCATTTCCCTGTTATCTCCACTCTGATCGGCTTCGTGCCATCGAGAAATATCTCATTCACTCCTGTGATGGCGTATTCATCATCACGAAAATTCAGCGTATCGTTGGTGTTGATAAAGAAATCTGTTCCGTACTGCAGTACACGGTCATTTTCATCATAGGCAGTGTAATCACCAAGCTCTACATACACGATGATCTTGTCATCAGTTGTGATCCCGCGCTTTGACTGCTGCATACCGTAGCTTAGATCTGCTTTCACATGCAGTATTGTGATGACCTGTTCAGCTGCCACTCCGTTATCATCCTCAGGAAGCTGCTTGATCAGCTGTACTGTATGCGGTCGGAATCTTCTCGGTAGCACCCTCACCAGTTCCACCCCAGTTTGAGCAGACCGTTGCGGCGAAGTTCCGCCATGATCACAGACTTAGCGAGCGGAGAAAATGGGATCCCTTTATAGGACTGCCCGCCGTTTCCCATCTGAAATGTATAGCCGCTTGACTGTACCTGCTTCAGATCCAGGTCAGATGCACCGTTCAACGCTGCTGTACCGCCATTTTGATCGATATAGTCGACTTCAAAGCACAATGCCTTATCAAAGTTCCCATATCCATCCAATGTGTCCTGCAACTGATCTGTCCTTACGCGGTCATCTATATACATCTTTAAGACAGCTTCAGCTTTTGGAAGCAATACATCGAATTCCGTTTCCCTGATTGTCCCCTTGTAATCATCTCTATAATACTGATAATCCATTTCAGCACCTCCTTAAAGAGAAAGGAGAGGATTCCCTCTCCTACTGGTTCTTGATTAATGCGATATCCTTCGTTACCGCAGTCTTTGCTACGACCACTGTCTCATTCACAGTGATATGATCTTTCTTCGTGATCTTCACAGGATAAGTCCCTTCACGCAGGTTGAATTCCACAGTACCATCAACACCTGTCATCAGTTTAGCGCCGTTCACATCGACGCGTGCTTTCTCTACCGGGGCAGCATCTTCACCGCTGCCATCCTTGACAGTAAAAGTCACCTTTTGTGCCGTATACGGCGTTGCAGGCTCCAGATAAGCGAATGCGCAGCCGGTACGATTCTCATCAAGACGGGTTGCTGCATTCGGCAATGCCCAGCCCATACGGAATACGACACGAAGCGCGATCATGTCCTGCTGTGCAAGGTTATATACGATCTCCTTGGTGACCGGATCCTGAATAACGCCCTGGTCGAGGATCTTTACTGTGATATCCTGACGGATCGCATATACCGCCTGCTTGAAGTCACCTGCTACCAGCTGCGCGATGTTTTTGTCATAGCTGCCATTCGTAGGGAAATACATTGGAGCTCCATCAAGTGCATACTGCGTAGAACCCTGCATATCGCTCTTGAAGATCAATGCCCCATCAGTAGCACGAAGTCCACGCAGCTTCGCACGCATGCCAAGTGCAGACAGACAGCCGCTTACCATATAGCCATCTTCTTCCACTTTGGAGAACACACCGCCTTCACCCAGCAGCTTGTCATACAGATCCTTGTCACCTGTATCAGCGACATTGTTCCCTGCCTGACGGGCCAGTGTGATGATATCGGACTGCCATTCTGCTGGACGGTTATATCCGAAGATGATGGCGGAATCGACACACTGTCCGATCGCCTCATTGACGCGTGGTGTGATCTCACCCATGATATCAAACTCAGCATCATCAAGAACTGCCTCTGGGATCGGTACGATAACGGCCAGCTCCCCCGCTGTCAGATACACGTTGTCCCATGCCTGACGGGTCGTCTGTTTCATACCGGTATCACCATTCACCCAGTATGCGGTCGGTAAAAAGTCCAGAACACGGATGCGTGTCTGTTTGCTCGTCATGTTTGGCAGCTTACGTGCCATCCCCATGAATACGGACTGCTTCGGTGCGTCCTGAAAAATTGTCGATACGACCTGCTCTCTGATGAGAGCTTCCGCATCCTGTCGGTTTGTAATATTTACTGGCATAACTTACTCCTTTCCAAACAGCGATCTAAACGCTGCGTTTGCCTGATCTTTCTGATCAGCTGTATTCTGATTTGGCCCCTCTGTCCTCGAAACAACATACGGTGTCTTGGAGTCCTGAAATAGATAGGCGTTGTCTTTTTTGACTGCTTCTAAGGCTGTGGTGATGTCTGCCTGACGATTCTTGCTGTTCTTAAGATTAGCTACATCCAGCAAAGCAATAACAGCCTTGTCATTGCGGGCACCTGCTCCTTTCACAGCATCTTTCAACAGACCGGAAAATTCCAATTCATCAAGTTTTCCCTGCCATTCTGTATCCTTATTCGCAAGTTGAGTGTTCAGCGTAGATATCTTTGTCTGCAGTTCATTGACATCAACACCTTCAAAACCTTTCAAAGCAGTTTGTGCAGTTTCATACTGGTTTTTGAAATTATCACGTTCTGTTGTCAGTTTCGTTACATCTTTTCCATGCTCGTCCATGATCTTATCGATCGTTTCTTTTTCGAGCTTGAGATCTTCTAAAAACTTTCTTTTCATTTTTTTACCTTTCCGTCTACGCTTTATTCACATGGGTTGCATCCACTTGACTGCACGCCTTTTTACGCCTTGTGCCGTGGCTATTGTAAATGTGGTCCAAAATAGGGCAGCTTCCGCTTCGGTGGATCATTCATATAGCTGAGACGTTCTTCTGTCTTGCGTCCACAAAAAATGCAGGTATCATATTCCCGTATGACCCTGCATCCTTTATCATAATAGATTCGCTGCTTCGTGATATATGCATGTTTACACATTATCTCACCCTCTTCCAGGTATTAAAAAAGCACCCGCTATGAGTGCTTATCTGCTGCTTCTCTGATTTTCTTTTTGTATTCTTCTAATAGTTTTCTTTTCGGTAACACTTTTCTTGTACTAAGCTGCTGACCTTTCAAAGGAGGAAAAGATGCTTCTAACTCCTGGTCTTTCTTGACCCACTCTTCAAAAAGTGCTTTTTGTTTATCATTTAGCTTTTGATTTGACATATTTGATATATCCCTCCTTATCCAGCTGCTTAAAGATCAATTCATGGATATCTCCTTCAATCTCCCCATACATCAATGCTGTTCCAATGTCACCATACATATAGCTGTCATAATCAATTGATGAGATATCTTTCAAGACTTTTACTTCATAACGCAGATTTCCATATGTTGCTCTTAATTTATCGATGACAAGACCATAATTTTGTAAGAACCAGAAATCATCATTTTCAAAAGAATTTGTTTCAACATCTTCTAAAATAGGGTGGTTATGTAGGATAATCGCATCTTTCAGATTGGCTTCATCAAATCTGACTGACTTCTTATCTCCTGTATAATGAAACACTTTGCCATCAGCCTGTAACACATAGGAATGCTCAACCGGTAGATCCTTAATTTCATTTTCATATTTATGGATGTAATTGTCAACATGTTTCATATCGATTTTCTCAATCAGTATCCCTGCAGCATTATTTGCTTTACCGCCAGCACTGCTCCCTAGCATAACTTTTCTATTCGATATGCTTTCCCTAGCGTAATTACGTTTCATATCTGGATACTTTTTCAGGAAGTCTGCCTGACGTTTCTGCCATTCTCTAACTTTCTTCGCTTCTCTGGCGTTGTCCACGCCCCCAGCCTTGTTCACGGCCTGCCTGCGCTTCCATTCACGGATCTTCCTCTCGTTATAACGCTGTTCTTGTTCAAGCTCATACTGCTTCACATTTGCTTCCTCGTCATAGTGTTCAAAGGATAATTCACCATCGAAATTCGGAAAGAAGTTATGCCGACAATTCCACCCGCATAGTCCGGCACCGGTTCCGTATCCGGTAGCTTCATAAAAATTCTGCAGACCGTCAACTGGTGTTTTCCGCCAGAACAGCATCCCCTGCCATTTCGCATGTTCCGGTCTTGCTCCCATATGGGAAGTCGTTCCCACCAGATTGCAATCCATCTCATCCAGGTTCTGCTCCTGGCATCTGGCCGCGGTCTGATTGACACCTGTCCGCAATGCATTGCGTATGGCACTATCAGCTCTTCTATGTGCGCCGGTTGGATAATCTATCCATCGGATTCCGTTCTTTCCTAGATCGTTGACTGCTGTTTTCACTGCATCTGCGAAGGAAAACGCTCCGGAGGATACAGAAAGATATGCCTGATCCAAAGCGTGCTCAAATGCCATGTTTGCCGCTGATGCCATCGAATTGCAGATATTACGTAATTCCGCATTCGTAGAGCGGATACCGTTCAGGATAGCCTGCGTCAGATCTGGGTGCGGAGGTTCCACACCTGCTGCTTTTGCCATATCATTATCCTTCTGTACAGATCGATAAGAGGAATCGTGTATGATCTCTTTCACTTTCGTATCAGTGATGTTTAGAACTTCCGATATCGCCTGTTCTATCTCCAGCATTGAGACGCCCAGCTCCTCCAGCTTATGCATCTGGTATTCGGCTGTACTGGTCATCATGTAATCATTCTGTGAGATCCTTCTGGCAATGTCTTTCAGGATACGTGTTTCCAGTTCGTCGAAGTACTCAGCAATCCCCTCCGGTACATCCCTCAGATATTTAGGATCGAGCATTATTCATCACCGGGAAAGTCGATACCCTGCGATTCTTCAGCAGCCAGTTCAGCTTTCGCCTGCTTTTCCGTCAGCCCCTGCCACTTCACCTTGTATTTCCATTTCGGCATCAGCCCCTCACGTACCTCCTGCATGTCCTGAAGACGTTCCTTTTCAGCATCTACCACGATACTGTCATCCCAGTCGAACGATACATCAAAGTTGCCATAAGGACACAGGTTATAGATACTGCAGTAGAAATCTATCGCATCGATCAGGTCTGTCAAGGCATCCTGTAGCGCCATCTGTGTGTCTGATACGAGGGTATAGGACCTCTGCTTACTGCTTTTGATCTCTTCCGCAGTCTTATCCACATTCTGAGGATCACTGATCGTACCATAAGCAAGGCTGCAGTTAAACTCTATGAGCTTCAGCTGCGCATTGAAGCCCTTGAACAGTGGATCAGAACGTATGTCCGGGCTGAATGTATCCATCAACGGCTTATCTCTTGCTCCGACATCGAATGTCAATGGGCGATAAAGTCTGTCTTTCCCATGCGGATACAGTTTCTTACTCTTATCATTCGGATCATCCTGCAGCATACTTTCACCGATGTGGACAGCGGCCTCCTTTGCTTCATACTCCCAGCTGATCTGACTGTAGCGTACATCTGCTTCACGGATCAGGTCGACTGCACGGGAATATACAGAGCATCCAAGCGGACTGTCCGTATCATCAGCGTTGGCCAGCGGTACCTTGAAATATCCGAAGGGCACTTTTGACACACCGGAAAACACTACTTCATATTCCAGCCGCGACCATTCCTGGACACTTTGAACCGGTATCTCCGTCCCAAGCGTCGCATCAGTCGTACTACGGTATGCGTGATTCATGATCCGCAGCTTGTCACCTTTCAATTCATGGTCTTCCAACCTGGTGAAGATCAACTGCCCTTTCCGCATCTGTTCTGCAAACACGCACCTTGTGATGTTTCCCGAGTCATCGAACGATACCGGAAAGAATGCGTCTGCCTGGATGAATTGGATACTGATTCCCTGTTCCGTCACATACGGCTTGAACACCAGCCCCCCTTTTGCACAACCGTACTCAACGTACCTTCGGATATCCTTCAGCATCTTTGCATAGGGCTTCTGAAGATACTCTGCTCTTGGGCTTCCGGATATCTCTGATTTCAATTCCAGAGTCACCAGCCTTGCGATCTCGGAAGCGATGGCAGCTGGCAGGTTACAGCTCTTCACGTTTTTATTCAACCAGAAGGCTTTGTTTTGAAACATCTTAGACCAAAGCTCTATCTGTGTAGCCATCTTTATAGTTAGAGCCATGTCCACCTGTGTTTCCGAAGTCTTGTTCAATTCTTTTGCGATAAGGCTCATCATCCTTGTAAAATTCATTCCATCACCTCCTACTCATACCGGATGAATTTCTTGATATACCGTTCGATCGTATATTCAAAAGCATCCAGGGTATCGATATCGCTGGTACCATCATCCAGTCGCTCATCCACTGTGATCTCTTTAGGATTCCAGATGGCGGTACACAATGCAGATACCAGCGTGTCGCACATCTCCGGCATATAAGAAAAGCGCATCTGCGCCATCATCCTATTGGTGAGGCGGATACGCTCCGTTATTACTTCTTTCAATGCGTCATCGATACGCAGCCAGCTGAGTCCGTTCTTTCTAGCTGCACTCTTCAGTCCATTGATCAATGTCTGTTCTGCACTGTCACAATAGACATGTGTGATATTACCATACATGTTCAGTACCTTCAGACAGAAGTCAATGAAAAGCTGCCCCAGCTTCTCCGGGTCGATGTCCTTCTTGCTGCAATCATGCCATTCCGAAGCCAGTGGAATGATCTCCTGATATCCTCTGGTGATGCCGGTTGCAACAAACGCATGACCGGAACCGTTGCCTCCGAAGTCCACGCCAATGATGATCTCCATGAGGTTCTTCGGTTTTTCCTTACGCTTGAACCGGTTCTCACCTGTTTCAGCTTCGGATTGCACGGCGTCAGCGAATGCACGGTAGATAAGCCCCTCCGCAATCATTCGCTTTCCAAGGATATCACGCTGATACCAGATGCTGTTCTTATCATACTGTGCCATGATCTCCTGAAAACGTTCTTCTGTTACAGTTACGTTGTCGAATATCGTGAAGTGCTGATAGTTGTAGCCACCGATCAGTGTCTCTTCTTCATCCTGTTTAGCATATTTGTCGATGTAGTCTGTGTAGATCTTAGCTTTTGGGTTATCCGGGTTGAGGTCCCAGAATATCTTACGCTTGTCAGCAGCCAGCTGACGGTTGAATGCCTCACGAATCGTATTCTCATGATGCAGGTTTATCTCAGTTGCGATCCACATGCCATATGAGTTACCACGTATCTTTTTGAAGCTGTCTGCCTTGGCCGCACCGGCAAATATCACGATGCGTTGTTTATATCCTGTTGCCGGGCCTTTGATATACAGACAGTCATTGTCCTTGTATTTCCCCCAGTGTGATTGTCCACGGAAGATGTATTCCAAGCCGAAGCCATTCGCATCACCGATGTTCAGCTTCGCATTCGCCACTGTAGAACCGGTGGCCAGATGGATGCGGTCTTTTGTGAAGCGAAGCTCATGAGCAAACGCATATACGTTATCGACGGTCTTACCGGCACGTACAGCACCTTCAGCTACATTGATCGTACACTGAGCACACTTCCGGATGTAGTCGATATGTTTCTGTCCGAATCTATACTGTATCGTTTTCTTCTTTGTTATCTTCGCCATAGATCATATCGTCCGTTTCTTCCAGGTCTTCAACCTCAGCATTATTACCCGTAAGCTTATCCGTCTGCGCCCTGATCTGTGCTAACTGCGCTTTCTGGATCGCACTGGCAGTGTCCCAGTTCTTATGCAGCAGCTCGTCGTATTCTTTGACAAGTCTTAACAATGTTCCGATTGCTCTGGATTGAGCTGACATGAAGGTCGCATGTTTATCCCATGCCTGCTGTACCTCCCATTTTTCACCAATGACATTTCCATCCTTGTACTCTATCTTCTCTTTGGTCTTATCTTCGTGATTTTTAACATACATCAACTTCTGGGCACGCACAATGGCAATGTATTGCAACTGGATGTTGTCCCATAGAAGATCAAGAGGATCGTCACCGTGGATTTCATCCATGATCGCCATCGTTTCTTCCGGCAGCCATTTCGTAAAAAAACCATGCTTCTCTGCATGGCGGTTACCAGGTGGTCCAGTAGCATTCTTATTACCTGGCTGGCCTCCTCGTTTTTTCCGAACGTTCGCATCCTTTTTATCCGAACGCTCGCTATCCCATTTGTGAGTGGACTTCCAACGCCGAACAGTCCCTTCTGGCAGATCCAGCTGCTTTGCTATATCGATCAATTTCATACCGTCAAGATACATCTGCTTGGCTGGTTCAATACGCTCATCCGGTTTCTTCGGCATCTTATCACACTCCTTCCTGGGTAAAAGAAAAGCACTCTATTAATTAACGTGCCTCTTTTCTATTGAATTTTGTTATTTCATAAATATCCCATTCATTCACATTAGAATATGTTTTCTCTATCAATTCAGGTATTAGATCTGATTGTACTATTTCCAAGGCTTTTTGTAGTGCTTTACCATCCCTTGAAAGCCTTACGCATCCGGCATATATACCATTTTCATGTAAATTTATAGCACCTTTACAAGTTCTTTTCACTTTATATAGATATTCTTTATAACCTAAATGAATTTCATAACCTTTATAGGAGTATCCTATGTTGTTATAATATATCAATCCTAATTTTTCAAGTTCAAAAATATCAGTATCAGAAATGCCTTCCTTCTGAATTATTTCCCCACAACCGTTCGCGTCAACTATAAATGGAGCTAATTCATCACCCAAATATACACTTAAACTACATAGCCTATTAAATTTTGTCGCGCTATAGGTATCCAATATAGATAACGTATGGATTAGTGTTTTTGGAACTGAGCCAGCTATTTCAAACTCATTAGCTAATAATTTACCCCAAATAAATTGTATATCTTTGTTGGAAATATTTTTAGCTTGATTAAAAAAATATGATAGCCAATCATCATCAACTCTATCTGGTTCCACATTGCCTTTAACTTGACCAAGTGCTATTTTTATAACATCCTTTTTGTTTTTATATTCTTTGAATGTGCTTTTAAAATTACTAATTATAGCAATCTTCTCGTATTCACACAAATCCCTGCTTTCCCCAACTCGTTTCAAGAAATCACGCTTAGATTCTTGTTTAATTTTATAATCGCTATCAGAGTATAGTATTCCTATTGCCGCTGCAATCTTATCCACAATACTTTTTGCTACAGTTCCCATACCAGTAATATCTTCCATATTAATCACCCTCTATTTTAATTATACGGTTTAGAAGTGATTATTACAATAGCAGAAAGAGTAACAACCACCAATAAGAGTAATTAATGCAAAGATAAACGCTTATACATATGATAATTAGACGTAAAATATTAATAGCGATGTTATTTATGTATTTCCATTTCAATATAATCACCCTTTCATGTAAATTAAAAGCGCCCTTTTCAGACGCTTTACGCTGGTAAGTCCGCATAAGATTCCTTACCGCTTTTTCTTTTGGTCAAAGCAGGAAGTTCTACCTCCCTGCTATATCCATGCTATCATGATAACACACTTGACATGGAAGTGGACTTCCATTTTGACTTATTTTAATCTTCTAGCAATGTTTGTGATGATTCTTTTTGAGACTTTACACACATTACCAGAAGATGTACAGCATTTCTCAGCAGCACCTTCAGCATTTTCACATCGATTGTTAATCAGATATTCCATGATGATATTCTTGTGATCTGCATTTCTGATATTAGCAAGCCATCCATGAACGACTTCCATAGCCTCCTCATGCTTATCCTGAACCTGGATCAACTCGTGTTCCCTTGTCAGCAGCTCGTTCTCCCAGGGTGAAACACCTCCTTTTGAATCTTTCGATACTCTGATGATGCCGGTCGAAGTAGATCCGGATGAAAGCTCAGCTGCTATGTTGACCAATTCCTCCTGAATCAGATCCGAGGCATGCTTATGATACAGGTAATCCGTGAAACAGCTCAACACATGGTTTTCTTTGATATTCAGTACGTCTTCTTCTTTTACTTCTTTGATTTCGATCATCCTGATCCACCTTTCTATTTTCAACCTTTGATCAATACGACATTCCAATTCTTCTGATAATACTGCTTCACTTTTTTAGGCAGTGACATGAACCAGGCACAGTCCACAGTCACTGCTACAGGCCGTTCCTTGTTACGCAGCAGTATGTACCCCTGATGGTGTTCCGGTCTCATGAGGTGGCCTCTATTGGCTCCTCATCGCCTGATAGATAATCAGTCACGATTTTTGCATATTCAAGATTACCTGTTTCCAAATACAGTTCAAAAGCTTCAGCCGCCTGTTGCTTTGTTATCATTTTTCTTCACTCCTATCTTTTCGTCGTTTTGCAGATGCTGCAGCTGTGATAAGTTTTGCAACTGCTATTCCTGCTTCTGTCAACTCTTTTTCTTTGTAACGTAAATGATTCTGATTCAGACGGGCATTTACAGCCTTACTCACAGCTGCAAGATTATCGATATCAAAATTGCGAGCATTACCATCAAGAAATGTCACAACCTTCCCTTTTGGTAAAGGGCCATGTTCTTTCTCCCAGATTACTACATGTTTCAATTTCCAGTTCCTATTAAGTTGACCATCCTGAACCTTTACCCACACATAACCATCTGCTTTTTCTTTCTCTGTACCAATCGGGACTCGATTTTCAGGTACATTCCCTTTTTTAAACATCGTACGACATGCTTTATCATACTGTTCCGCAGACATCCTCTTCCCCTTGTTCCTTGGCACATGACCCTTTTGAAAACGACCGGTCAGTCCAGAACTTATGCCGTGATTGCATTTATATGAAATTATCTGATCCAGAGTCAACACAGTTCCATATGTTTGATTGAACCTATCAGTTAGATCGCCGTTGCTGACACCTTCTGAATTTTCTACTAACCACTTATGCTGTTCAGTTGTCAGTAATCTAGTCTGCTCGTGATTCACAAACTCCCAAGGCTTCTTCCCTGATATGATGCTGTGGTTGCTCTTATAAGATCTTATCTGAGCTACAGTAAACGATGTATTGAATTTCTCATTTATTATGACTGTACACTCCTTTACCGACCTTCCTTCAGCTATCTGTCGAAGGTAAGTATCCTGCTCTGTTGTCAAAAGCTTTCTGCTCATTTTTTATGCTCCAACATTCCAGGAAGATGTATTTCACGATTCCCATATTCAGCTCGAAGCTTTTCAGCACTAAGTCCAAGTGCAGCGTTCTCAATAATCTGACTTGATACGTCCGTCATAGCCTTCGCTCTCTTGATTTCTTTGTCAAGTTCCTCATTGTTAAGGTCATCATCGTTCAGCCTTTCCATCTGCTCGAACAGATGGTTGTTCAGATCTGCTAATGTGTTTTTCATTTCTCTGCTTCTCTCCTTTCCTTTCCGGATACAGGAAGTCATAGATACACTCCTGTTCCAATCCCTGCTCCTGCAGTATTTCTTCCATCGTCTTCTTCATGTCAGCTCCTCAATCCTGATATAAATGCCCGGTATGTCTGCCCAAAACTTCTCAACGATTTCTCTGCATACGAGTGCATCATCTTTCCAGTAACCACATTTCGTCATGCAGTCCTTCAGCAGCTTCTGAAGATTGTCTGTATCCGGCCGCGTGTATTTGTACTCACCATTTCTATGCTTTCCTGTTACTGGGAAGCACCAGGTGGTGACCAACTCTACAGGCTCTATGTAAGGCGATACTGGTATATGTTTAGCCAGATGGGCTTCCAGCTTCACTCTAGCGGCTTTTAAAACTGGTGGGTCATAGAAGTGTGAGCCTGTCACTTTGTGCTGCTGAGCTGTCGTTGTAGGTGGCTTCATGGGCATGAAGAACTCAGTCATCGCTCACTACACCCCTTCAATGCACATTCTGTACATGCTGCTTCATTTACAATACCAGCCTGCTTCGCCCATTTAAATTGATTCGTTTCCCAGCACTCTCGCCCACACACAGGACATTTCGTTTTTGACCATTGACCACTACCATGAGGTTTTGGAATATTACCAACCAATGGCATGCAAGCGATCCCAATCTTATTCATTGCCATCATGCTCCTGTTCCTGGCTTCTCCAGTCATCAATCGTTTGCATAAGATATTCTGCACCTTCCTTGCTGTTAATCAATTCTTCTCTGTCTAATACAAAAATCACTTTGTATTTTAGTCCTCCATTTGAAGGATCGTAAAACTTTTTACCAAATTGCAACTTCCCTGCTTTGTCAAAACATCTCATAAAATGCTTTCCAAACTCAATAGTTTCTCCTTCTTCGTTTTCCCAATACTTTTCAACTTCTTTTTTTCTCATTTTATTTTTCCTTTCTCGCGGTTTACGTCAGTAACGTTGGAAGGAAATGTCCGCATCCCAAGCGGGACATTTTCTTTTAACTTACGTATTACTGTATACCTGACTTATCATATACAGTATGTGTATACTATCGCCCACGCTATATGCGTGCGTAATTATATACGTATACATATATGCAAATTTTTATATTTTCAACAGAGGGACAGACAGACAAAAACATGTTTTTGTCCCTCAAAGACAGAGTTAGGGACAGGGACATTTACTGTTTTTGTCCCTCTTCTTTACGTAGGACGATACCGTCTTTTATGTAAAATCCTCCATGCTCCTTTATGTGTCTTCTTACTGTTTTTTCGCCAACACCCATGTATTCCGACAAGGCAGAAACAGTTACTTTATCATCGATCCCGCACGCCTCGTAAGCTGTTTCGATGGAAGTTTTACGCTCTTTTTTCTTCACCTCAGGATCCTTTCTTTTAGCTATAGCTTTCTGCCATGCAGGTTGCGCATCCTCTGGGACGACATCTTTTAATACACCTATGTGATCAACTCTATGCACCGGATAATCGAACCACAGATTGACTGGTTCAAACTTTGGAAACTCTCTCAGAGTGCCCTCTATCCGCCACGCTGTGCGCCATTGGACCTGTTTGCGTACTTCAGCTACCTCTTTGATGATTTCCTCATAGACAGCCTTTAAATTCACTCTACAGATGGCCAGCATCTGCTTCTCACTGCACTGGTCATCTTCATTAGCGATATCCTCTTTTCCATATTTCTGCAGCCACTTCATACATACATCACAGACCGCTCGATTCGACTGCTGCTCAACAAGATTTTCATTCACATCCAGTTCGATTAGATCTAGCAACGCATCTGGGTCACGTGCAAATACCCCTGAGCCGGAAGCACGGTCCATCGAGCGCTTACCTCCCTGTGAGCCTTTGCTGTGATGATGACAATACACTACCGCACATCCAAGTTCAGTACATACCTTATCGAATTGATTACAGAAATTGGCCATCTGATCTGCACTATTCTCATCACCTGTAATGACCTTATATATAGGGTCGATGATGATAGCGATATAGTTCTTCTTTGCTGCGCGTCTGATCAGCTTCGGTGCCAGTTTATCCATAGGTATGGACTTCCCTCTCAAGTTCCATATATCAATGTTTTTAAGCCCTCTGGGAGCAATATGCAGTTCCTGGTATACATCTTTGAATCGGTGCAGACAACTCGCCCTGTCGAGCTCCAGATTGACATACATGACCTTTCCCTGTGTACACGGCCAGCCGAACCATTTCATCCCCTCTGCGATAGCAATACACATTTCAATGAGGGCAAATGATTTTCCTGCTTTGGAAGGACCAGCAATAAGCATTTTGTGTCCCTGCCTAAGAACACCGTCTATCAACGGTGGTGCCAGATCCGGAAGATTGTCCCAATAATCTTCCAAGCTTTCTGGTTCTGGCAGCTCATCATTCACGGATTCGATCCATTCCTGCCATTCATTCCATGAAGCCTTTCCGATATTCGTATCGATAAGGAACTGCTTTTTACCGTTTCTAGTTACTCCCGGCATTCTCGATAACCTGGAAGGATTTTTGTTCTGCTGGTCCACTTCCAGTCCATTCTTTTTACAGATCGTATATAGATAATCGACACGCTTTCTATACTCATGATAATCTGCAGCATCGATATGTACGATGGCATGTATACTCTTTCCACCACTATAGACCAGGCACGCTACTGGAAGCTCTAATTCTCTTATGATTGCATTCTGTTGCGCTAAATCCATTGAATCGGATTCTACAAGAGCATATCTCCAGTCAACTACATTTTCGTTTTTTCCGCCTTTTCCATCTAAAGGATTGAAACGTATCCACGCCCCCGCTTCCGGATTATAATCGCCTAAAACTCTGCCTATATCTCCATTGCATTTCTGGAGTTCCTGTATAAGCTGTCCTGCGGTACGATCACAGCACCCTTTTGTCGGTAAATGTTTACCTTCTTTTACCCAGCTTCTTGTGACATATCCGACATTCTCATCAGAATCGAATAATATTTCAAGATATGTAGAAAGTTCTTTCACAGGATTCCAGATTTTTGGCTCCTGTATCTCCTTCCCTTCGATCCATCCTTTATCAACAATCACAAGATCATCGTCGCCACTAATGACATCGTTCCAGTCCAATTCCCGCCCGCCGCTTCGCATCGGCTGCCAGCCCCTGTCCTTTGCCATCTGTGTGATCGTAGCACCTGTGACCGGTATCCCGGTTCCTTTGAAGGTATCCCATTTCTTGAAGCATTCATTCTTATGATAACGTCCTGAATCCTGCATACTCCACGCATCCCAGTCCGCTGCAGTGTATCCTTCGTATTTCAAAGCCATACCGACATTCACCCACTCCTGATAATTAAGAGAGGTAGGATCTATATAATCCAGTAATTCTTTCAAGTCGGTATTTTGCATAGCTTACTCTTCTCCTTTGTATGTTTGCGGATCCACACCATTAGGTATGTGCCAGCCACAAGCCTGGATCCTGCTTATCATATTCTTCGCAGTTTCCATCTGCCATGTACCAACATGCTGGAAACCTCTGTTCTCCAGGAATCGAATCTGCTTTGGTGTTGCCAGTCCCTCAGCCTTGCGCTTGTTCAGTCTATCAAGTAATAATGAAGCCTTACCGGCATTGTCTATTTCATCCGGATAGATACCGAATTTCTCTAATGCCTGCAGCTGCTTCTCACTGGCAGGTGAGCATTCCCAACCGAAAGCAGGAACATAACTGGATAGATCCTCCGCCTGTATACTCATTTCAAATTGAAGAGGATCCACAAGTTTTTTCTTCTTTTTCTGTTGCTCCATGAGCTTCTTGGCCAACGCTTCTTCTCGCTGCTGGATGACATCCTCAGCTGCAGACTGTTCAGCTTCTTCGATATCCACAGCCATCCCCGGAGCTTTTTCCATATCATCTGTCATTTTCTTTGCTACTTCTTCATTCTCACATATCAGTGATGCAGGATGACAAAGCTCATGACGGTCCGTATGCCACAGGAAATCCAATAATAGAAGATGGTCCTTCCCTTCGCACAGACGAGTACCCCTGCCAACCATCTGACTATACAGACTGCGTACCTTCGTCGGCCGTAGCACGATGATGCAATCAACTGATGGGCAGTCCCACCCCTCTGTCAGCAACATACTGTTACATAATACGTTATACTTACCTTCATCAAAATCCTTTAATATATCTGCTCGGTCTTGGCTACTACCATTTACCTCTGCCGCGTGAAAACCTTTCTCGTTCAGGATGTCCCTAAACTTCTGGGAAGTCTTCACCAGAGGAAGGAAAACTACCGTCTTTCGTTCCTTGCAATATTCCAGCATTTCGTCAGCGATCTGATACAGATATGGATCCAGGGCTGTTCCTATATCGCTTACCTTAAAGTCCCCGGCCTGGACTCCGACACCGGACAGATCCATCCTTAACGGGACCGTAAGCGCCTTGATAGGCACCAGATATCCTTCCTTGATTGCTTTCGGTAATGTATATTCATATGCAAGACTTTGAAAGTAACTGCCCAGATTCCGCATATCCCCTCTATCTGGAGTAGCCGTTACACCAAGGACCTTTGCTTGATCAAAATAAGCAAGTACTCTTTGATAACTGTTTGAAAGGCAATGATGCGCCTCATCAATTATGATGACATCAAAATAATCTTTCTTGAATCTATCTAATCTCTGTTGCCGCATGAGAGTCTGAACAGAACCGACAACGATACGGAACCATTGTCCCAGGCATGTTTCCTCCGCTTTCTCTGTAGCACATTTCAGACCGGTAGCTTTATCTATCTTATCGGCGGCCTGTTCCAACAGCTCACCGCGATGAGCCATGATCAATACACGGCAACCTCTTCTAACACATTCATCAGCAACTTTGGCAAAGACGATCGTCTTTCCACAACCTGTAGGAAGGACAAGGAGAGTACGCTGCATCCCCTTGTCCCATTCTGTGAAAATAGATTCTTTCGCTTCAGCTTGATATGGTCTTAATTCCATAGCTCAATCCCTTTAGAATTGTCCAGGTGTATATCCTGAAGAACTTTGATATTTAGTTTTATTTTCTTTAGGATAGAACTTTTTGATCTCGTTATATTCATTTCCATTATATAACTTATGTCCTAAATTACACCTTCCTGTTGATCCTGGAACTGCATTCCAATTCATTCTGATCCTGCCATCAGAATCTTCTTGTGCACCTATGCATTTAAAGAATCCATATATCTTTTTATTAAATCTTGAATGCAAAATAAGATAATGCTTAACATAAGCAGTGCCTTGAACCGAATCTATGCAGATATTTAATTCCACCATTTTACATGGAGGCATTTTATCTGATCCTTTTGATCTGGAATTTAGAAAACTTTCCACTGTAAAATCATAATCACCATCTGGTAATAAGACAAAATCTGAAGAATCATCTACATATCCATCCCATTCTAATTCGCCATTCGTATTTTGTTGTGTATAATTCTGATCCATATTATTATTTTTCTCCTTCTGCCTTAAAATGGCAATACTTGCTCATTTATTACACTCATTACTTGATCCCAGGCTCCGATAAGTACGCCATCAATAAAATCTTTCGGATAATCTTTAACTGCTAAATCCTCTTGCAAATATCCGCGGAATGCAACTGCCTGTCGAATCTGTTTCTCGCTTACACTGTATGCTTTCATTAGATCAATCAAAGCTTGTGGTAACCCAGCATATTCATCTTCATAACTATCATTAGGTGTTATCTGTGGTGTCGGATCAGGCGTATAAATCATTGGTCCTGAACCTACATTATCAGCAATATCTAGTTGAGTATTTTGTTTAGCCTCGCTATGTAAAGTATTCTGTATAGGATTTTGCTCTGATACTGATTCAATCACACTCTTGATTTCACTGTAATCAAATGGCAGCATATCAGGAAGACCATGGCGATTTTTTGCGTCCCAGCATGGATGATGGGACGTATACATTACTCTCTGTCCGCCTTGCGCTTTGAACTTTGCATTCTTATCACTTCCCGATTTCACTGCAAATGTCTTATAATTTGCAAATAAGACGATGTCCGCCCATTCTTTTACCATCGGTGATGTTTTCTTTTCAAGTTTTAATTCCCATCGATCATAACTTCCCATTTCATCTGGCTGTTCAAATTTTGTTATTTTCGCATGAGCTGTCAATACGACATTTATACCTATAGAAATAACATCATTCAGCAGATTCAACATCTTTCCAAACTCTTCTGCAAGATACACATAGCCCTTTCCATAACCTGCATCTTCAATTCCTGTCCAATTTTTTGTTGAACATAGATTTCTTATACAAAGACGTTCAGCCCAATCTGCAGTATCTATAACAAGTGTTTTACATGGTTTGTTATCTCTCACAAATTCTATCTCTGATAACAACATTGGCCAACTACTTGGTGGATCTAATCTGGCTACGTCTAATTCAATAGTAGATCCTTCCGTATCAATGAATAAGACATCTGGAAACTGTGAAGCAAAGGTACTCTTTCCAATGCCCTCCGGGCCATACAAAATTAATTTAATCGGTTTTTTTATCTTACCTCTTGTAATATTCATTAGAACTCCCCTACTCTCCATTTTATATTCGCTGGCGATTGGTCCAGGTCTGTCATTGATACTTTAGTTTTATTTACATTCTCCACATAGCCATCTTCGATAATGATGCTACATTCGTCACCCGTTGACACTCGTGTAGCGATTGCTTGCAGGCCTTGTTCTTCCAGCCAATGTCCAAATTCATTCATCGTATCGATATCCATCTGTTCCAGCTTATCCAGTAACACGAACCCGCATTTTGGATTCAACTTACGAACGATAGCAGTAGCGACTTTCAACTGATCGGAACCAGACATGTTGTCCCATTTCTGCCCTTCATAGATGATCTCACCATCCTCCACAGATAATTCCGGAAGCGGGAGATTCGCATTATGTAAGAGATCCGTTTTCTGCTTTCTCACATCATTCAATTTTGCTGTGAGCTGATCATAATTATCACGCAGAATATTTGCATCTTCTTCAGCTTTATCTTTATCCAGATTTGCGCGAACCTTGATATTGATAGCCTCAACGTTAGCAATATTCTGTTCCAGTTCCTCTGTAGATTCATCATGGAGATCCATAGAATCTTTATTGGCAATCATTAGGTCATTCATAACGACTGCATACTGTGTGCGTTTAGCTTCCAATTCTTTTTCCATTCGTTTTATTTCAGAATCGAGCCAGTTAGCCTGCCTTTGTATTTCATCAGCCTTTTGACGCTTACGAGCGTTCTCCCCGTTCTTTGCGAGAATCTCCTGCTGTTGCTGTATCAGCTCAGAAACAGAGATTACATCCTTTGGTGCATCCGGATAGTATGGTTGTTCCTCGGCAAACTTCTTTTTACGATCAGCTTCACGTCCAACAGCATGGCGCTCATTATATATTTCTGTTTCCTTTAATTCCAACGCATGCAGTTGATCTCCAACACCGATGATCTGGAGCAGAGTGTTTGCTTTTTCCTTGCCGTTTTGCTGCATGAATTTTGGGATATTGAGGGCAAGCTCCTCTACAAATTCATTAAGAAGCTGCTGCCCGCCTTTGTTTCCTTCCGGATCTAGCACTTTAAGACTACTGTTCTTCCCCGTTCTCTCCACAACAAGACCGTTTGAAAGAACTACTTTCAAATATGGATTAGTTACGGATCCTACTCGTTTAGGTTGTGATATCTTAAAATTTCGTTCTCCACCTAAAGCCCACGCGATCGCATCCAGAATGGAGGTCTTCCCCTGTTTGTTACGCCCGCCAATGACAGTAAGACCGTTCTGTGATGGTTCTACTTTGACTGCCTTTACACGCTTGACATTTTCAATCTCAAGCTTATTGATTTTTATAGCTTCACTCATTATTGTTCTCCTTTCAGTATTTCTTCAAAAATAATACTATCTAAAATATTATCAAACTTCTTGAAGATAAGTTTCTCAGCCATCTCTCGAGGTGTTTTGATTCCGTTCGGAAGCTCCATCACATCCTTCAGGGCACTCTTGATAACTTTATTTTCCATTTTGCTTTCCTTATGAGTAGCCCAGTATACAAGCCATGCTGTTGCACCGGCTTTCTCGTTTCCAATCTGATGGAGATCATATTTTTCTCCATCCTCACTTATACTGATACTCATATGCATTGTGTCAGTCATTGCTCGATTCCTCCTTTGCAATGATGTCATCGATTGCATATGCATTTTCGAACATATCCCTATGCTGCCGGACAAAATCCCTTTCAATCGGATACAGATCTTCGATTTGTGTGCATGCTGCAGTATCGCCACTGTGATACCAGACAAAGGCCTTTGTACCATCTTTGCTGAGGCGCTTGACCTTGCCAAGCTCTACCTTATATCCAGGGTCATATGCGACCAGCATTCCAGGCTTAATCACCGGCAGATAGATGGCCTGCAGAAGCTGCTTATACCATTCTTCTCCATCAAGTTCTGCATCCTCATGCGTTGCGGTACCTTCTGGTCCATAGTAGTGAAACTGCTCACCATCATCACTGACGAGTATCGTTGCACTCCTGTCCTGTTTCATTAGTTGGTACGATCCATCAGTGTATCCCATCGTTTCTCGGAAGCCAAGTTTCTGAAGTCTGTGGATAATATTACTTTCAGAACGTGGATTCTTGTACATTTCCATTACTTTTATCCTCCATTTTCATTTACAACATATGCCAACGAAAATATAAACTCTGAATTAGTCATTTTATTTTTGTATGGCGATACGCCGATTAAATTTTTAATTTCTCCATGATCCAAATAGATTGCTTTACTTATTGCATGCCGGATATCCCTCTCTACTCTTACAGGAGTAGAGCAAAATGCTTTGGCTATATCCGGGTAAAGTGTCTTTGTTACATTTTTGTACTTTGCCTTATCCGTTATAACGAATGCTACCGCCAATCTAATATAATCGAATCCTTTCAAGTCAGGAGTGATACCCATATCCATCAATAGGGTTGCTGTTGTACTCATTTATTCCTCCTTTACATAAACTATAGTTTCATATGATTCATAGTGAGGTACACTGCTATAAATATCAATAACATTGCCTTTTACAGCTCCGCCTATATCTTCTGCTATGTATTCATGGCCGTTTATCAGCACTGCACTTCCAGGTGATATGACACTTGGATCCACTGCGATCGTATGCCCTTCTATGGCCTTGTGCTCGCCATCGTATGGATACTTGATGACATCACCCCACTCGTCTTCACCTGGCCAGTAATACGTTATCCTCACTTTGAGAGCTGTTCATTTCGGTTGTGATTCCAGCTCGACAATCTTTTTTTCTTTGATTCTTAATTCTGCATTCAGTTCCTTGACCTTAGACTGCAGCATATCGATTTCTTCATGATTTACCTGATTCAACACCTGCAGCTCTTCGATCTTATGTTCCCAGTCAGCTTTGGCCAATAAGGCGCAGACTGATATGGTCAGGACTGCCACACCGGCTGCAGACACTCTCCATACCTTCACTGCTGGTATTCCTTCGCCTTCCGGATGATGCTACAGATTTTACATATGGTATCAAAGTCTTCCATATCGATAAGAAATGCAAGAAGCTTTCTTTCTGCATCATTTAACTTCAAACCGGATACGGCCTTATCGATGACTTCATTTTTAGCTTTGCGACTTTCTGCATTTAATGATTCATTTGCTGTCATGTCTTACTCCTCCTTGCTTTTCGCATATGTATCCCTTATAATAAAGGCGTATCCTTTTTATAAGGGTTTGAGTTTGGATGCTGCACTTTCGACGGGGTGAGCATCCTTTTCTTTTTGTCTACGCAGACACGATCTTGTGATGATACCTCTAACGCGTTCATAGATGAGCTCCTGCTCCTCTTCTGGTTCTATCGCATCATCCAATATAACGATACGGGTATTCCCACTCATATAATCTGCAATTACATTTCCTGTCACATCCATTACATCCCTCCTTTATAAGGTATGCGTATTCTTTTGATTTGACCTTTCCTTCATTCTCAAACATGCTTCATAATGTAAACATGTAGCTATAGGTTTTTTTACAGTTACGCACCTATCAGCATATTCATGAATGTATCGTTGATCCATCGTAGCCGCTGGAATAAACACAGGATTAAGAATTGGACAATCTTCACAATCTTGAAGAAACCTCTGTTCTAATATGAACATGCTTTCGCCTTATTACTGTTTTTGATTTTGGGACCTTTAATTGATTTTTTCACTTTAGAAAAATCCTTGGTTTTGTAATCCTTTGGTAAGGAGCCTTTTGCGTCACCTACATAAGATGTAAACTCAATATCTGGGTTTGATACTGTTTCATTTGAAGATTTATGATGAATCCCATCTTTCATTAAATCGCTTCCTTTCCTAATCTGTTTTAAATAATTCATCAATTGTCCCATTAAAATTTAAAAGTTCACGAATTTCCTTACATTCCTTAATGGTGAATTCCGAATGGTCATTCAATTTGCAAGAGACAGTGCTAATAGAAATACCTAATTTATCCGAAATATTCTTGCGTGTTAAACCTTTCTTTTTTAATTCTCGTTCTAAAATATAATACAAATCATCCTCACACCCTTTCTATGGTATAATTTAGGTGATTTAGAGCCTCTGTACAAAGGAGGTGATATAATGAGAAAAAAGAAATTTAGTACCTCAAAGCCATCTGTTGTAAAGAGTGCAGTAGCAAAAGGCTATAAAATCGTCTCAATGGCTTACTGGATAGGCAGTCCAACTCGTACTTTCTTTTTAGAAAAGTAAATTATACAGTTCAAATGTAATCGGCTCTAAATCATTATGCTTATTCAAGCACAATGATGAACTTAATTCCGTTCACCATAATCATATGATAAACTTAATTAAGTTTAATGTCAACTGTTTTTCGAATATTTTTACTTAATTTCGTTCATATGTATTGAATTTCGTATACTTTTAATGTATTATTGAGACATGGAGGTATAGATATGTCTTTAGAAGATGAACTAAGAGAACTAATCATAAACAAATATAGAAGTATAAGACAATTTTCTATTGAAGCGAATATTCCTGCGACTACGATTCAATCCATGTTGAATAGTGGTATTCAAAATGCGGGAGTAAAAAAAGTGATGAAAATATGCGATATTCTAGGTTTGGAAACAGATGCTCTAGCTGATGGATATATAAAGGAAAAAGTTGTCAATTCAAATAGTATAACTGTCAATGAACTAAACTATATAAAAAAATACCGCGCTCTTGATGAACACGGAAAAGATATGGTAGATACAGTTTTACAAAAAGAATATGAACGGCGGACAGAGCACGCAAAGGAATTCATAATGCTACAGCCCCCTTTATTAGTACCCTATTATGGCCATGTAGCATCTGCTGGGACCGGGCAATATGTATTCGATGATATCCCACCAGAAATGATAGAAATAGAAAATGAGATGGATAACATGCATGTAGATTTCGCTATTGGAGTAAATGGAGACAGTATGGAACCTACCTATCATGATGGTGATACGCTACTGATAAAGAAGCAATCTGAAATACATATTGGTGAAATAGGAATCTTCATGATCAATGGAGAAGCATTTGTAAAAGAGCTTGGTGACGGTGTTTTGATTAGTCACAATAAAGAATATAGTGATATCAAAATAAAAAAAGATATAATCTGTATGGGAAAGGTGATAGGAAAATATGAGAAATGAAATAAAAGGGAACGGTTGTGTCGTAAATACTATCAATGATTGCGTAAAAATAAAAACAAATCTATTTGGGATTTTCAATATAGAAAAAGGTGATATTATTGCTATTTCTGATTTTAATAAAGCTAAAACATTATCGTTAGGTAATTTTATAATAGCAACTGATAAATTTTTTTATCAATTGAATTTTTCAAAGAAACAAATGAATGACTTTGAAGAATTGTATAATTTATTTTTACACAATAATCCAAATGCTCAAGGATATGTAAAAAATTTCACATTAGATTACAAAGGTGGTCATCCGTCACTAACTAAAGACGGTATTGCTACCTTAGAAATTTTTGAAAATTGTGTAGGTATTAGACAAGGCGTAGATGCTGTTTTACTTCAGTATCACGATATATTAAGTATTCAATTAGAAACACAAGAGCAAATTTCAAGTCGTTTTACAGCGACCAGAATTGCTTTGCTTGGACCGTTTGCACTAGCTTTCAAGAAAAAGACTAAAAGCACGGATAAGTTTCTAACAATAGATTATAAAGATTCTAACAACCTGGAATTTACTGTTGTTTTCTCTGGCGCAAATTGCGGATTAGCACAACGAGATATTTATGACACCTATTCTAATTTTATGCAGAAAACCCCTTTAAATAGAAATAAAGATAACTTACCAAATCCTTACGAAGAAATAAAAAAACTCAAAGAGTTATTTGATATCGGGGCAATCACGCAGGAAGAATTCGAAGCAAAAAAGAAACAGCTTTTAAACTTATAAAATTAAAAAACACCCCGTGCTACCAACACGGAGTGAATAGGCGGTACTACCAATACCACCCAGCATAGAAAAATGACCTACCCAGTCATATCTTTTTCTATGCCTCTATTTTACCACATCGGAACATAAAATGTAAATGGAGGTATCAACATGCAATATTTAATTTATCTGAGGAAGTCCCGTGCCGACAGAGAAGCGGAGCTGCGTGGTGAAGGAGAAACACTTGCCCGCCATGAGAAAGCGCTCCTGGAGCTTGCCAGACGCCAGCACCTGCCGATTGCCGATATCTATCGTGAAGTCGTATCTGGAGAAACCATTGCCTCCAGACCGATGATGCAGCAGCTTCTGTCTGAAGTGGAACAGGGTGTATGGGATGGTGTACTGGTCATGGAAGTAGAACGCTTGGCCAGAGGTGACACGATCGACCAGGGCATCGTAGCCCAGGCCTTCAAGCTGTCTGATACGAAAATCATCACACCTATTAAGACATACGATCCAAACAACGAGTTCGATGAAGAGTATTTTGAGTTTGGACTTTTCATGTCCCGTCGTGAATATAAGACGATCAAACGCAGACTGAACAACGGCAGACAGGCATCCGTTAAGGAAGGCAAATATGTGGGCAATCGCCCTCCATACGGCTATGAACGTATCAAGATAGAGAACGACAAGGGCTTCACATTAAAGCCTCTGGAGAAGGAAGCACAGGTCGTAAGGATGATGTTTCGCTGGTATGCATATGGAGCACATGGCATCTCCACCATTGCTGATCAGCTGAATGAAATGGCCATCCCATCCAAGACCGGCAAACAATGGGTATACCCTACGGTCAGAGATATCCTGCAGAACCCGGTCTATATCGGTAAGATCCGCTGGGGGTGGAGAGGGCAGCGCAAAAGAGTAAAGAACGGATCTGTATCCGTAAGCCGTCCCCGCAGTGATGACTACCTGCTTGCTGACGGTATCCATCCGCCTATCGTTGATCAGCAGCTCTTCGATCAGGTTCAGAAGAAATTCTCTACTCATAAGCCGCTTCCAACCTCCGCTAGGGAAATGAAAAATCCACTGGCAGGGCTTGTGATCTGTGCGAAGTGCGGTGCCAAGATGCAAAGACGTCCGTATCAAAGGCAAAACATCCGGACCGGTCTGATCTGCCCTAACAATAAATGCAGGAATGTCAGTGCACCTTTTGATGACGTTGAACAGATGCTTATCGAGGTTCTGGCAGAATATATCAAGGAAGAAAAACTGAGAATCAGCAATGGCCACACCCAGATCGACGACAGCGTGCTTCAGATCTTACAGAACCAGCTGACTGATCTGCAGGAAGAGACAGTGGATCTGAACAAGCAGAATGATAACATTCACGACTTTCTGGAAAAAGGTATCTATGATGTGGATACCTTCCTGCAGCGTTCTCAGAAGATATCCTCCAGAATAACAGAAATTGAAGAGAAGCAGAAGACACTGCAGCAGGAGATCATAGAAGAGAACAAACGCATCGAAAGTGCCACCAGCATCATCCCGATGACAGAGCAACTTCTCCTGCAGTACGAGAATATGAGCGCCCTTGAAAAGAACTCCATGCTGAAGGAGGTCCTGCGCTGTGTAAAGTATGAAAGAGAGTGCTCGATACGTGATGGAGGCACTGCAGATAATTTCACGCTCTACCTATACCCGAAAATCTCCCATAAATAAAGGCTTTTTTGACGGACAACTTTTATGTACGCATTCTTCCGTTCCGATATCCGTTAACATCGCACGTACACTGTCATACGGCATGGCATAGCGCTGATTCAGATAACGCATTGAGGCAGCCAGTTCTCCATCCGGACCGCCAATCTGCGAAATTACGATTTTTGCGAAAGCAGGATCCGGTTTTCTGATATTCACCGGAAACTGCAGCTTCTTTTCATATGTCCACATACATCAATCCTCCCTTTCCCATGGCCAGGGCCCTTTGCTATACTCCCAGCTATCCGAGTGATTCTGCCGATTTGTCAATGGTCCGCAAAGATGTTCATACTCCTTTGCAACCTTCTCGCGTTCCTTCACGGCAGACTGATAATACTGCATTGCCTGTCTGTCATCAGGGTGTGAGTTTAAAAACAGTGCTGTTTCCTGAATCGCAAAATCCAGCATTTGAAGCTTTCTCAGCAGTTGCTTTCTATTCATCATCAGCACGCCCCCTCATCACCGAGAAAGGGTTTATCAAGAGCATGAAAAATTGTTCCTCTTTGAAACCCAATCTCTCTTTCATACGGTTTTTTCCATACCTGCATCGGTACATAGGCCATACCAGGCATCTGTGCCTGCTGCCGTTGATGTTTGGGCTGCTGCTCCATAAAGTCCACATCATCATAGCAGTATTCATCATTAGTTTCCCGCTCCCTGGGAATCCATGGACAGCACGCACCATTCGCATACTTCATATAAGTTCCTCCTAACCTGAGGCTTTCACCTCACTGCATAATATGAAAATACTGATAACAGGCATAGGACAAGCATATAGAAGATGAAAAATTCATTTCTATATGCATGGAAGCAGATGAAAAAAGACCTATCGGCCGCAAAGTAATCAGAACGTTTGCATCGCTTCGATAAGTCCTTTTCAGATTGCTTATAATATGTTCAAAGTATGCTGGTTTACATAAGCACTAATGAAACTGCGCCAGCAATGTCTTTTCAAAATGCTCTTCACTGACACTTGTTTTCCAGCGATAAAACAGAATGGAAAGAACAGAGAAGACTACAAGCATACCTGCAAAGACAAGAATATCCGGTGTAATGGATCCGCCGATTGCCAACGTATTGCGGAATGCATGCACACTGTAGCTGAATGGCATAAACGGATGAATCGCATTATAAAATCCGGAGGATGTTTCAATCGGATAGGTACCTGCCGCTCCCCCCAACTGCAATACCATGAATATCAGAACAATAAAGCTTCCGATTTTTCCACAGGTGATGTTAAAGAAAACGATCATGGACATGAAGCCTGCGGAAACCAGTGCCGCCATGGCAAAGGTAAGCAGCGTCTGATAGGGAGACAGGCCGTTAACCAGCATCAGCACACCGATCATAATAACTGCCATCAATGTGGAGACCGTATACATAACAGAAGCCTTGCAAGCCCACATACGCAAACCGGACGTCGTTTTACTTGTGTTTTTCAACAGCGGATACATAAGAGTAAAGGCCATGCAGGCAACATACAGCCCGACAGACATCATATAGGGCGCCATCGCTGTACCATTGTTTTCCACATTGCTCAATTCCTGATGAGTTGTGACCACCGGCTGTGCCAGCATTTCCTTTGTGTTCTGTGTTGCTGATACCGAGCTTTCTTCAGCTCCCTTATGCAGCGAGCTTGTCAGCGTATGGGAACCGTCCTTCAGCTGTAACAGACCGCCTCCCAGTGTATTGGAGCCCTGCGCAAGCTGCTGAGCACCACTGCTGATTTGAGAAGCGCCGCCCTGCAGCTGAGCAGAGCCGTTTAATAATGTCGGACTGCTGCTGTTTAATGCTGAGGCTCCCTGATATAGAGAATCACTACCCGTTAGCAGCTGTGTGATTCCGCCCTGTAAAGCAGGAATCGCAGAGTTCAGCTGTGTCGTACCTGTTTGTAATTGAGCTGCACCGGCTGTTAAAGCCGTAGATTTCTGTGATAAGGTGGAAAGACCGTTTCCAATCGTATCTACGCCCTCTGTATAAGCATGAATCCCGGAAGCCAGTCCCTGTTCACCTGATAAGGCTTTATCAGCATCTGCAAGGCCGCTTTGAAGCTGCTGCATACCCTGTATCAGACCCATGGCTTCCGCGGTGGAGCCCTGTGCATCCAGTGAACGCTGTACAGTGGAAAGACCCTGCTGCAGCTGCGCCAATGCCTGATCGTTTCCGCTGAGAAGTCCTGTCATCTCCTCACTTCCTTTGGAAAGCTTAGAGAGCCCTGTCTTGAGCACAGCATATTGCTGATTTAAATCATTCATATCCGCTGCCGCTTCTGTTAGCTGATTCACAGTATCCTCATAAGCATGCAAATCCTTCAATTTCTGTGCGGCTGCATTCAATCTCTGACTCGCATCTGTATTCTTGTTTATGATTGTCTGCAGCTGAGCCTCCAATGCCGCAGCCCCTTGTGTAACCTGCTTCAGACTATCTGCACTGCCGGTATTTTTTTCGTGCAAATAAGCAAGTAGATCAGCATGACTGTCGGTACTTGATTTTATTGCAGTGGATAGCTCCTGCATACCAGACAGAACACGAGAGCTGCCCTTATGCAAATCGGAGGTTCCCTGCGCAAGAGCATTCACCCCCTGATCTAATACAGCAGAGCTTTGCATTAACTGCTCACTTCCCTGTTGCAGGGCAGCTACACCGGTTGTATACGCCTCTACCCCCTGCTGCAGCTCACCACTTCCTGTGTGCAGCGAGGATGCGCCGTTAACTAGCTGTACGCTTTTTCCATTCATCGTGCGGATACCGCTTCGCAGCTGCCTGCTTCCCTGTTGCAGCTGTGCCACTCCATCGGTATAAGCCTGCAGTCCCTGCTTCAGTGTTTCACTTCCGTCTTGAAAGGTCAGTGTACTGGAGGCAAGAGTGTTCAGATTATCCGTGATGGTCTGATTCCCCGCAATACTGTCGGATAATCCGTTCTGAATTTTCTGACTGCCCTTTCCCGCTGTTTTCAAGCCGCTGCTCAACACCTGAACGTTGGAGAATAATGTATCGGCATAGGTTTTTGTCACAGTAGCGGAAATCTGTTCCCGTATTTTTGCAATCGCTGTCTCGTCCATTTTCGAGGCGATATAATTGGTACCGGGATTCGTTGTATACCTGAGCTCCATTTTTTTCGGATGTTTATCCATGAGCGTTGTTGCATTTAATGAAAAATTTTCAGGTATCGTTATAATCATATAATAAGAGCCATCCTTTAAGCCCTGGCTGGCTTTTGCGGCATCGACAAAGCAAAAATCCATTTCCTTTGCCTTTTTCAGATTCGCAACCAGATCCTCCCCGATATGAAGGCTGGAACCGTTATAGGTAACCTTATTGTCTTCATTTACTACTGCAACCGGTATTTTATCCGCATTTCCGTAAGGATCCCACATAGAACCCAGAAAAATACCTGAATACAGCATGGGAATCACAATAATCGCTGCCAGCACAACCTTGATCCATGTACTGCCTGCTATATTTTTCCATTCTTCCTTCATAATATCCTCTTCTTTCTTTTCTATCCATAGATATACCATATCCACGGAATACTGGAATTATAGTACATTATATGCTTGTGTCAACGCTCTTTACAGAAAGTTTAGAATTGTTATGAAAAATTCACACGAAAAAGACGGCTTGATTCAAGGAAAAGGCTTGCAAAGACAAAGAAAAAACAGCTATACTATACATGATAGAAGGTGAGAGTATGAGAATACGCGGCAGTCTGGAGCAGGCAATCTGTATCGTGCTGCTGATAAGTACAAGCAGCCGGCCGGTAAAAAGCAGCGAGCTCAGTAAAAAGCTGAACGTATCAGATTCCTATTTAAAAAAAATCATGCGGCAGCTGGTCAAAGCGAAGATCGTTTCTTCAATCGCCAGTAAAAACGGCGGCTTTGTATTATTGAACCCCCCCTCCTGCATCACCTTTCTGGACCTGTTTAATGCCATCGAGGGGCAGGAGCAATTTGCTATGAGTACAAGCCTTGTCGATCGGGTGTTTGATTCCAGAAAGCAGGTAAAGGAAAAGGAAGAAAAAATCATGCATTATCTGCATGGTGCGGAATTGGAATATCGAAAGAAATTAAAAGAAATCACCATCCAGCAAATTTTATCCGATGTCTGATAATAACAGCCGCAAGACATGTTCATGCTGCTGTATATCATATCAAAGACGATAATATTTCTTACATAAACTATTTTATAAGCTTGCTTTAAAAAGAAAATAAAAAAAAGCTACAGCCGGGACTTTAACACTGGCAGAGTCATTTGCACTTTACTAACCATGTATCAGCCATAGGTAATCCAGGCAGCTTTCTTTGATTGTTAAGCTGCTTTTCTTTTTTCCTTTACGCGATGTCCTAACGTGATAAGAAAAAGACTGAATCTTCCGGTATAGAAGGCTCAGTCTTTCCTTTTTCTCAATTTCCGCCGGGACCGTCCTGACGATCTCTTTCATCCGGATAATACTTCAGGTTATTGTTCGTCCATTGATTGTTGCCGGCTGTTTTCTTTGCTTCCTCACCATGCAGCAGCTCTTCGCTGTCACAGCAGGATTTTTTCTTCTGTTCCATGTTCATCACACTCCGTTCTTAGTATGTGTCCGGAAGGGATTGACTATACCGATTCTTTGCCTGAAGCATACGGCCCGGTTATTTCCAAGACATTTCCTTCGGGGTCTGTGATATTGAAATACCAGTAAGGCATCGAGATTGAAACATAATATAAGGGAGAGAGCGGTCCGATCTGCAGATTTTTCAAACGCGTATATTCTGACTGCAAATCCTCACAAACATAATTCTGAACCATTATATCATTCCCTTGGTTCACCGTCTGTATGCAGTCTTCGACATATGCATCATTATAGTGTTCGTCCACATCCTGTTCTTTCTGTACGCATTGCGCATCATATTCCGCATGCAGCACGGCAAGCGTATGCCCGTAGGAAAACTCCACCCATCGCTGTGCAGTAACTTCCTTCCCTTTTTGCTGAAGCAGCTGCTCATAGAAGCTTACCGTATCACGAAAATGCAGTGCATTGATATATATACAAGCCAGCTTCATCGTGGTTCCTCCTTCATCCAGATATCCTGTTCCTTCTCATGCTTTTTCATCCAGGCAAGTGCATAGGGACTAAATGCCATACATTTCCAGCACTTCTTCCTTATCACAGCTGCCGCCTCCTTCATCAGTGCGCCTCTTATCCCCTGTCCGCGCAGGGATACATCGGAAAATGTATGATTGATATCCACGACCTGCTTGTCCACAAAGGGGAATGTAAACTCTGCAGGCAGCTGTCCCTGTTCCTCTATAAATATACGGTGATCCTCTCTGCTTATCTCCATAACAGTCTCCTCCCCATGCCATACGCACGACGATTACAGCTTCATTGTACCATAAATCATTTCTGCATTACTGAAATTAAATACCATTTTTAACTACCGTTTTATACCCGTGTCTTAATACAGGAAGCAGATTTTATAAAACAGAGCTTTATCCGCTGTTATCAGTTATAAACAAAGGAATCAGACTCATCGCACGAAGCTGATAAGCCTGATTCCCAATCTCTCAAAGTGTTCTGGTCTCGCTGCTTCCAAGTAAGAAGCAGCGAGACCATAGCCTGCTCCTTAAGTGATGAACAGCTGTCACTGTTGTTGTTATTACAAACTAAGCGTATTTCACTCGCCTTGTTTATACAAACAGCGGTACAATCTCCTTCTTTAAAACGTCGATCAGTCCAAGATCAGACATTTTCGCCTCCGGGATAACCGGTAAAGCAAGGGTTACGATTCTCAGCAGCGGGTTTTCCATATCCACAAGACCGAGCGCACGATTCGCATCCTTCATCAGTGCATTGTCAACTGCCAGCTCCTCTGCAGGCTTCAGCGAAATCAGTCCTGCCAGCGGAAGCTGCAAGGTATGAAGCACAGCTCCGTCCTTTACCGCACACATGCCGCCTCCACAGGCAATCAGCTCATTTGCGGCAAGCAACGCGTTCTCTGCAGTATCGTATACAATCGTCAGATTGTGTGAATCATGAGAAACCGTTGAAGCAAGAGCTCCGGTTGTCGTACCAAAGCCGCGCACAACACCAAGTGCAACTGTATCGTGTCCCTCATGACGGTTTACGACAGCTACAAACTTCAAATCATCATCATTCAGCTTCAGATAACCGTTTTCCACAGGAAGCTCCTCACAGCTTACCAGTGTGCTGGACAACAGCAGATCCTTATACTCCATCAGATTCACCTTAACCGTCCCGTTTTCCACAGGAGCCTGGATACGGAAATCCTCAACGCTTAGCTTCTTCACATGCATGGAATTACGATGCTCAATAGCATAGCTTTCATCCTTAATGTCTGCCAGCAGCTTTCCATTTTCCGCTACCAGCTCACCATTGTAAAATACATGACTCGGCTTCAATTCCTCCAGGCTTTCCACCAGCAGCATATCTGCCACAAAGCCAGGTGCAATCGCTCCCAGGTTTTCGATTTTGATTTCACGTGCCGTATTATAGGTAGCACTCTTAATAGCTGTTACCGGATCCATACCGCATCGAATGGCATTGCGGACTACATCATTCATATGTCCGTTGTTCAGAATATCATCCGCTTCGCGATCATCCGTACAGAAGCACAGGTGATCGAAGAATTTCACCTGCTTAACACCCTCCCAGATATCCTTTACATTCTTTGTGATGGAGCTGTCTCTGGCATCCACATACATTGCACTGCGCAGCTTTTCCAAGCCCTCATCCGATGCCCGTGTTTCATGACAGGTATTCGGACCACCGCACAGATAGGCAGACAGCATCCGCCCGCTGACATACGGTGCATGTCCCTGCATATACAGTCCGCGATCCTCCGCAACCTTCAGAATATCCATCATACGGTCCTCACCATGGATAACGGCAAGGAAATCCATAACCTCCGCAAGTCCGATGACACGCTTTAAGCCGCAAAGCTCTTCAATCTGTTCTGCCAGAAAATCCGCTCCCGCATTCTCCAGACCGGGTACGGCAGGCACACAGCTTGGAATATCGATCAGCTGACGCATGGGGAGATCTTCTCCGCTGTCATGCATATAACGCACGCCCTCCATGCCCCATACATTGGCAATTTCATGCGGGTCGGTAATCACGGTCGTTGTCCCGTGAGGAAGAACTGCCTTTGCGAAATTACGTGGCGTCATCATGGAGCTTTCGATATGCTCATGCGCATCCAGAAAGCCGGGAATCAGATAGTGTCCCTGTCCATCCACAACGGTCGCTGCCTTGTCCAGATCCGCATCCAGATTCTTATATTCCACATGTGCAATCATACCATCATAAACAAATACATTGGCCGGATAGATTTCTCCGGTAATCACGTTGACCAGCTGAACATGTTTGATCAGCAAATCGCTTGGAATTTCACCAAGAGCCGCCTTGAGCAGCTGTTTCTTATCCTTCGGCTGCAGCTTCATATACAACACTTCCTTTCTCAAAAAGATGCACTCTCATGCATCTTTTGCTTTACCCGTATATAAAATAACAAATCAGTGGTATCGCCATAACATACATGATCGGATGTACTTCTCTGAATTTACCGGTTGCTGTTTTGATGAGTACGAATGCCAGAATACCGGCAGAGATACCGCTGGCGATAGAGCCTGTAAACACAGTGAACATAATCATGACAAACGGTCCGAAGGATTCTGTAAAATCTGCGAAATCAATATCCTTAAAGCCGCTGATCATCAAAAAGCCAACGAAAATCAGAGCCGGTCCGGTTGCCGCATTGGGAATCATCAGCACCAGCGGAGAGAGAAATACCATAATCATAAAGATAACGGATACCACAACACTTGTAAATCCCGTACGTCCGCCTGCTTCCACACCAGCACTGGATTCCACAAAGGTGGTGATGACCGTATTACCGGTAAGCGCACCGACACAGGTACCGATGGCATCTACCAGAAACGGCTGCTGGATATTCGGTAAATCCCCGTTTTCATCCAGCATGCCGGCTTTTGCACTGACACCGAGAATTGTCCCCAGCGTAGAAAAGAAATCTCCGCAGAACGCCGTAAAGATCAGAATGACGGATGAGAAACTGAATACGGATTTAAAATCCAGATTAAACATGACATTGCCCAGCCCTGTGAAATCAGGAACCTTGGCAAAGGTAGACGGCACTGTGGTAACCCCTGCCGGTATTCCCAGAAGCGTAACGATAACGATACCGATCAGAATAGCACCGTTCACCTTATACGCTGTCAGAATAGCGATGATAACAAGCCCCAGAACGGCCAGCATAACAGCAGGATCGGTGAAATTCCCCATGCCCATTCCGCTTTCCGTAAAGGCTGCAATCCCTGTATTTTTGAATCCCAGATAGGCGATAAAGAAGCCGATTGCGGTACCGATCGATATTTTAATGTTCTTTGGTATCGCCTTAACAATCAAATCACGGATACCGAAGATTGTCAGCAACAGAAAAATAACACCTGAAATCAGAGTCATTGCCATAGCACCGCCAAAGGACAGCTGCTGGCTCTGAATCAGTGCCCCGAACATGAAGTTGCTTCCCATACCGGTTGCCAGTGCAAACGGGAGGTTTGCATACAATGCCATCAGCAGCGTAATCAGCCCACTGATAATGGCACAGGTGACAACAATTGCCTCCTTCGTAATCATGACGCCGTTGGCATCGATGATAAATGCGGCATCCCCATAGCCGACGATTGCCCCGGGCTGTACAACCAGAACATATGCCATTGTCATAAACGTGGTGATACCGGCGATAAGCTCTTTTTTATAGCTGGTATTGCGTTCCCTAAATTTGAAAAAATCTGCGATTTTGCTCATATTTTCCTCCTTAACCATGTCCTCACCATATTCCATGATATCCATGAAAGAAGAAGCACCATAGTATCTCATTTACGGTGAGATGTAGAGACTGTCGACCATATCCCGACATTATATGGTGAGCACAACAGTGTTCATTATACCAAAGAGGAAGCAAAACTGTAAACGTCTATGCATAGGTAATTGTTTCCTGAATGCTTACAAATACTTCCGGAATGCCTCCAGCAAAAGCTGACACCCGTCTGCACAGTCCTTTTGTGTACTGTATTCCTCTTTACAGTGGGAGGCACCTTCATGCTGAGAGCGTACAAAGATCATCGCTGTGGGACAAATGCCCTGAAAGTTCATACAGTCATGACCGGCACCGCTGGCAAGTCGCAGAATCGGCAGCTGCAGTGTTTTACAGCAGACCTCCAGCTCCTGCTTCAGGCCTTCATCACATATCGCCGCCGGCAGCTGCTGTTCCAGGCGGCGTTCAATCCGTACTCCCTGTTCCTGTTCGAGCATTCCTTCAAACTCCTGCATTACATCCAGTATTTGCTGTATGACAGCATCATCCAGAGAGCGCAGATCCAGAGAAAAGCTCACACGATCACAAATGATATTGCAGGCGCCGGGGTAGGTATGAATTTCCCCGATTGTAGCCACCGTATGCGGCTGCTGCTGCGCAAGCTGCGTCATGTGCATAATCCAGCGGGACATGGCGGTTACCGGATCATGACGACGATGCATCGGTGTTGCCCCCGCATGTGCACTTCTGCCATATATTGTGACCGTATATCTCACCAGCCCGGCAATCCCCTCAACAATTCCCACGGAGAGATTCTGTGCTGCCAGAACATCAGCCTGCTCAATATGTACCTCATAAAAAGCTTCCAGCGACGACAGCTGGCAAGTCACATAACACGCAGGATGATAGCCTGCCTGTGTCATTGCCTGTGCAAGTGTAATTCCCTTATGATCCACAGACAGCAGTCCGTCTTTTTCCACTTTCCCGCAAATCGAGCGGCTGCCAATCATGCCATATCCGAAACGGTTTCCTTCTTCATCCCGAAAGCCAATGACCATGATGGAGCGCTGCGGCTGTACTCCTGCTTCCCGTATGGTCTGCAATACTTCAATACCTGTCAGCACTCCCAGACAGCCATCGAATATTCCGCCTTCCTTTACCGTATCGAAATGGGAGCCGCAAACAACAGGAGGCAGGTTTGGTTCAGCTCCCTTCAGCGTACCTATGATATTACCACAGGCATCAATCGTTACGTGAAGACCGGCTTCCCGCATCCATTCCGTCAGCTGAAAAGCTGCCGCCTCATCCTCTTTCGTGAACGAAAGCCGTGTTACACTTCCATCTTCTGCTTTTCCAATCTGCCCCAGTGTCTGTATATGATTCCATAAACGCTTCTCATTGATTCTCATAGGCTACCTCCTGATTATGAACATTATAGCTGATTGCTTCAAAAAAGCCAAGACAGCAGAAAAGACACCATCAAACCGGTGTCTTGTTCTCGGTGCTAACGATGAGAGGAGTTGAAGGATTTGGTAATACTTATGAAATCAAGCGTCAGACGCACCTGTGATGTTTCATCCCGGATACTGCGCAGCTCCCGCATCAGATTCAGCTCTATCGGCATCAGCACCTGCTCAGTCTGAATACCGCAGATTCTGCTGATATCCATATTCAGATAATTCGCTATTTTCAAAGCGACATGCAGAGGCATCGTCCGTTCCTTTTTCAGATATTTTGTTACAGAGTTTTTATCCAGCCCGACACTTCTTGCAAGAGAAGACTTCGTCATATCCAGATCCTCAATTCTGTCATTCACATAATCTATAAATTTATCAGTCATCACGTCATTTTGCATACTATCACCACTTATATGTTCATTATAGTATAAGTGTTACCATAACATCTAAATTTAAACTTATATTATGCCATATGTAATATTTACACGGTATTTTAGAATCTTTTTAGTTACTACACTATAAATAAATGATTGCATTTTATGCAAAATTCGTTTATAATAACGATACCGTCATCAGAATACCTGACTTTTAACTTCATTCTCACAAATCAGTATCTGATGACGGCCTGCCTAGGTATCTGACAGTAAAAAGCTGTCGGATTTTTTTATTTCACTGGTAATATTTACATACAAAACCATACGATTTCCTGCACCAAACCGGATAAAACATGATATGATAAACAAAAGGAGGCGTTTTCTATGAAAAAGCTGTTATTTGTCTTACTTGCAGGAATGCTTATGCTTACCGGATGCGGTGGAGGAAATGATGATAAGAGCGGGGAAGCACCAAAAAGCAATGATGAAAGCTCAACAGAATTATCTACAAAGGAAGTGAGTGCCAAGCTGCGTGAAATCAATGACTGGTATGTTACAGATATCTGGAATGTCGGTTTATGTGATATCGGGTATTACACTTCCAGCGGTACTTCTGCGACAGGAGAGGAGCTGGACATCGAACTGACATTAAAGCAGTATAACGAAGCTATTGCAAAGCTTGAGGAATACAACACCTTTGTGAACGGATTAAAGGATAAGAAGTACGATGATGTGAAGTTTGCATGGGAAAAGCTGTATAAGGGCATCAGGGAATCCGATAAAATCGTTCAAAGCAATGAAATTAAGGCGAAATCCGGTCTGGATTTAAAAACAGACAAGCTGAGCCAGTATCAGACAGCATTCCAGAAATATATCAATGCTCTGAGTGAAAGCTGACAGCCTATAAATTCAGCAGCATATAATGGTGTTTCAGCGAATTCCACAATCATTTTAGTATTGGCAAAACAAAGAGCCCATGTTCTGCCTTCCTTCAATACGTTGAAGGACGCATAAGGTAAGCCGGAAAATATCCATTGAGATTAGAAGATCAATCCCTTTCGTGTTTAACGACAAGGTGAAATCTTCTTTTTTTAACTTTAACGCACCAGAAAACGCATTATCC
>ERZ894236.524-NODE-524-length-44477-cov-27.9276_pt1 | contig 44477 bp, 44 predicted proteins | sample MGYA00380297_ERZ894236 | MGnify/ENA primary metagenome ERZ894236 (study PRJEB32331, sample SAMN06328420) | human gut metagenome | biome: human gut microbiome; feature: stool | host: Homo sapiens | collected 2014-08-04 ... | reverse complement strand
GGATTGGTGATTTCCATACACCGGACAGGTGATGGATTTCACCCCGGATTATTCACTGTACACGGTGCTTATAGTGGAATCTTATCATAAGATCAGTAAATAATCAATCCCACTGTCTTACCCCAGCTTTTCTAAAAATAATGTCACAGCAATGTCACGGGCCATGAAAAAAGTCCGGGAACCCGCATAAACACTAGGTTCCTGGACTTTACCCAATCATTCAAACTCCTAATTTTCTACTTGTTGTTTAGTATTTCAGTTGTATTTTCGTATATAAACATTTCGTTATTGAACGGTTTTATATGTGTTATACATATTCTTGAGACTTTCTATTACTAAAATCTTACCACAAGCTTTATTCTCTTGCACCTTACTCGACAATTTTAAAATGATATTTTTTTGCTCTCATTTCAAAAGCATCTTGGGTGCCTTCCATAACATCACATATTTCTTTTCTTATATTTTCGTCATCCATTGTACCTACATATTTTGTACTAATTTTATCTGTATCAGAATCCATTGACACTATATATTCCGCATCACCATTAACAGGGATATTGGCATTATGTGTTACTACGATGATTTGACGTTTTGATTTTGCTTTCTTTAATCTTGTTACTATTAAGTCATACACTAACTTATTATCCAAATCATCTTCTGGCTGATCTAACAACAAAGGCAACTCGCCGTAGGCTAAAAGAAATGTCAAAATTGCTGTTGTTTTCTGTCCTGCCGATGCATTCGATAAAGGTATGTATTTTTTTGCCTTCTCTGGTTTGTATGAAACCTCCAAATTGTCCTCAGCTACAAATGAAATCATTCGCGCGAAAGATTCCTGTTGCATATCAATAATTGTTGTTCTCATTAATTTAGAATAACTTGTTTCATCTTTTTTTTCTCTAATATCCCACATTAATGCTCTGAATTTTTCTATCCCCTCTTTTTCAAAAAATATATCTGCCAATTTATTTATATCTTCATTTGTAGTTGCATTATCTTTGTTCAAAACACTTTTCATCATTTGTATAAATGATAAACGATTTCTTCCACGCTTAACATTAAATTTTACATTTGCATCTTTTCCAATAACCTCTTTTATAAAATTAGTTCTCATTTCTGAAATTTTAAATATTATTTCTTCATACTCACTATATAGCTCTTGCTGCTCTTGTTCTATCAATGTTAGTTTACTTTTATTTGAATTAATTTTATCAATTTCTTTTAATTTTTCTTTTCTATTGTCTAACAAATCATCTAATTTATCAAAATTGATTCCTTGTTCTCGCAGAGACACACATACAGAAGTATATTTCTCTTCAACAGTTTCTTTCTCTTTATTCCAAGCTGAATTTTTTATATCCTCTTCTAGTTTTTTTGTCTCTTTAGCTATTAAATCTATCGCTTCTCTTATTGTTTTTTTGCTATTTGCAAATTTAGATAAATCATTTTTCAATATTGATTTTAATGCATCATTTTCTATTTCTGTAAAGTCGTCTTTAAACGAATCTAATAAATCTATCTGCTCACTAATTTGTTTTATTTGCTCTTTCTTCCTGCCGATATAGTTATCAATAACTTTCTCTTGAGACTCATATTTTTGTTTTTCTTTTAGTGCATCCGATATGCCACTTTCATTGTATTTGCCGATCTGCTCTTCTATATCTTTCAATTCTGTATTAATTTTAGCTTCTTCATCTATAAGTTTTTTTAAATCTTTAATTTCTAACCACTTTGAAATCAATTTACTCAATTTGGCTTCTTTTTCATCTATTTTTTGATTTAAATCTTTAATATCACTATCTATAATGCTTAATAGGGAATTCGAATTTAATGCTAATTCATAGATTTGTTTTTGAGTGTATACTTGTACCTTGAAAAAATCCATATAATTTATATCTGATATCTCAACCCAATCATTATTTTCAAATTTATATAACGTCCTTTGTTGGCGATTCATATCGTAAATATCGCTAATTTCTAGTCTAAATAAATCCCCTGCTCTTTCTAAGTAAATTTTTACTATTGAATCTTTTGTAAACACTCCTTTTTTATCCTTTGCACACCGCTTATAAAAATTTTTCTGTTCACTATTAATTAATTCAAGGTTCTCTGCCTCAAAAGCCTTCAACCCACCTGCGATAATTCGAATAATTGATGATTTACCACTTCCTCTGCCACCAATAATAGTATTTAGTTGTGGATTTAATTGAACATTAATACTTTTCTTATCATTCAATATTGTATCAGAAATTTCAAGATGTTTTATCCACAAACTGGGCGCAATATCTGGTATCGCCTTACACTCCATACCATTTTTCACCCTCATATCATACGATAGCAATGCCTGTCGAACACTTTCTAAATTAGGTTTTTGATCCATTTTAAGCCAAGTATACTCATTACCAATTCCCCATGTACCATGTTTTGATTCCTTCTCCGCACATGGATTGTCTGAGAATGCGAGCATTGGTAATTCCGATTTTCTTGCTAATAAATATGCTTTGTACCATGATTTCGCTTTCTCCTCGGAAATGTCTTTACTATATTTTTCTGCTAATAACTCACATACTCGGTTCCAGTCTTTATTATTTTCATAATCTTCCCAAATGTCATTATTTACAGTTTGTACTGCATTTATATATTTCCTATCCATTATTTTCTCTATGTTACCATGACTAATTTCGCAAACACCATTAAATTCATCAATATGAGCGGCTATTACTATACCTCCCATTTCTTGTGCCTTTTTGGAAACCCCAAAAATGTCTCCATTACATGTCTGTCCACTATCACCCAACGAATTACTAAATACTCCTACTTGGTTCAAAAATTCTTGCACCCTATCACCATTACAATTCACATCAAATAAAACCAGCATATGAACTTTACTCGAATCACAGGACAATTCAACTCCTGGAAAAACCAGGATTCCTGCTTGTTCACATAACTCTTTAATCCTGTCTATTCCCCTATATTCATTATGGTCTGTAATTGCAATACAGTTCAGTTCGTTATTCTTCACTTCGCCAACCCACATTTCAGGAGTATCTGTGCTTTTTTCCTTATAACATTGGCTACTCATTGTGTGTAAATGAAAATCACATTTATACCATCTTAGTCCTACATCTTCCATACCTTCGCATCTCCCATCTTTTGCTTTTGTAATTTACCGAATCTTTCTATTTATATTAGTAAAAATCGCATCTTTGCACGTCATTATTTTAACATTAGCGTACGGATTTTTCCACATAAACCCAAAAAAGTAACTGAAATATATGAAATGCCACTTTAAATTTATGTTCACTTCAACCCAAATCGCTCCCCATCAGTCCTCCCCACGCAAATAATATCCCCCTGCATACTACAAGTAAACGTATACGACACCTCATCAACCATGACTTCCACAGTCATCCCATCCTCCTCCAGCATACAGAACACATCAAACTCTAATTCCGCCCTATCTCGATTAAGAAACCGGCTAATAGCTTCTTCTGTCTGCAATTCCAGGGCTTTCACCTCATCGGCTACATCTTCTCCGTCACGATATACCGAAACGATCTCATCTCCTGCCCTCATAACCATAGTCGAATGCCCTTCTCTCCCCTCTTCTACCGCAGTACAACCTGCCAATAACAACACCACTGCTAAAATAACACCCTTTTTCATATTTTGCCTTTCCGGCAAATACGCAAAAAGCAGCCTATACAAGACTGCTTTACTTCAATTTCATACCTCTCACATATATTTCAACCGCTTCTTTCTCTTTATCAGTCAAAGTTTCCCACGTTTCTAATACTTTCTTTTGCTCGGATGACAACTCCAATTTACCAGTATCATCTGAAAAGAACTGCGCTAATGTAATTCCTAACCCATCACAGATTCTATTCAATGTATAGAAAGTAGGTGTACTCCCTCTTTTCATCAGGTTCGATAAAGACGACTGACTAATATCCGTCTTTTTAGACAGCGCATACATAGTCATCTGCTTTTTATCACAGAGTTCTTTTATTCGATCCGCAATATACTTCTCAACTAACAAGCAACCTACACCTCACTTCCGATATATGCTGCTTTTATTCTACCCTTTATCTTTTGACATTATTAGGTTTTAAATTGTGAAGTATATTACTTTATATTTGAGTAGTATGAAATCAAAAAAATAAGCGTATTGCCCAATAGTTTATTGCTTCTTTTTAATTTCCTTACTCATATACTTAATGACTTCTTCTACTGTCGGACGTGTACCTTTAAAAGGAATCTTCATCCATGCTTCTTGTACACTCTCATCGGGATTATCAAACCCTAGATCAATCGCATGTTGAATTTCCCTTTTCACCTCTGCCGAACTAATCCCCTCTCTTTGCCCAATTTTATTCATAATTTTGTTAATTTTTTTGTTTCTCATAATTAAACATCATCCTCCTTTTGCAATGTATTAATTGCAATTATACAGATGTTTTCATATAGAATCAATATAAACTTATAAATATATTGAACGAAAGGTTTGGTAGTCTATCATGCCGCAAAAGCTAAAACAAACTCAAGATATTTCTCTGGGTGATAACCTCAGAAAATTAAGAAATGCCGCTAACCTGACGCAAGAGCAGGTCATTGCGCAACTACAGCTTCGCAATTTTGCCCTCTCAAGAAGTGCTTACTCACAAATAGAGGCTGGCACATACAATATTCGTATCAGTGAGTTGATCGCATTGGCTGAAATATTCCATACCGATTACAATACTATATTTCAAGGCTTAACCTATAATAAATAGCCCTGGATTGAGAACTCATGCAATCCAAGGCTATTACTTATTTCTATATTCCACAGGCTTTAAGTATGCTATAATCGTCTAAATATATACCAATTCCTGTAGCACAATTTCCTCGGCAGCATTTTTTATATTATTCATTGCTCCTACCCATTTCATTGGCTCATCAGCCTTAAGTTGCTCTGTTATATGCTGGTTTTGCTTCATTTCCTCCATTAAACGTTCGAGCCTCTCTTCTGCTTCTGCATCAACGCTATTTAAATGTTCTACCAACTTCCCTTGCGTTAATAAATAAACATAAAATCCTCGCTTATAATCTTTCAAATAATTAAGTCTTAGTAAGCCATACTTTCCGTAGACTGCTGTTTCCGTTTCTGGCAATGTCAAAATAATCTCCCTTTAGAGTATAAGTTAATCCATTCTTATCATCATAAATGTGCTTTTTCATGCTCGTTCTCCTTATCTCGCATCCCGATCTTTGGCACGGGAATGCCTATGTTTATTATTACGTTTTGCTACATTTCGTTTGTGTATTTCCAGTTTAGCTAACACGCTAGTAGGTTCTGCTTTCTCTTCTGTATGACTTTTCCACTCTGTAACCATTTTCTGATATTTGCTATACTCTACTCTAGCTGCTTTATACTTGGCCAGAAATTCTTTTGCGTTTTTATAACCATAGTCATTCATGATTCCTGTTAAACGCTGTTTCATATCGTCAATTTCTGACGATATTCCGCTTATATCCTGCTGAATATTTTTTCTCTGCTTCCCTTTGAAAACTCCTTTGCTTTTTTCTAACTCTTTTTTCTTCTCCGAAAGCTGCTGTTCTTTTGAATAAATTGCATGGTTGTGATTATTCAGTTTTCGGCAAATAACTTCTAGCTGAGGATATTCTTTCACCAGTAAAGACTTTGCTGGTGGCATTGGCAAATTTCCTTTCACATCATCTATCTTATCACTGCCGCCGGCGGCGCTTGTTACATTGCCATTCGGTGCTCGATACATATAGTTGAATAATTGTGAAATCAGAATCTGCAAGGCTACAATCGCTAACTTCACAATTGCCATAAAAAGCTCTGGCTGCTTACCCTGTTTCTTGAATGATACTTTCACCTTATCTGTGATCTCCGTCTGCTTGATGCTCATAACCTTTTCTTCTGCAATGCCACTAATCAAGGCTCTATCAACCGTCTGATTCCACTTTTGACGCAGCGCATTATCTTCAACTATCTGCACTGATTTCGGATTGTTTTTTCCGATCTTCTTCATCGGCAGATAAACACCATGTTTGTTAAATACCTGAAGCCGTTCTGCATCCTCTTTCACATAGATATTTATTAATTCTGTAAAAGAACATTTCACCTCATTTACAAATGCTTCATCTTTAAACCTTGAATCTTTTGCAGTAAAAATCTTTCGTTCATACACCTCACCCTTAGAAATAATTTTGCAGTCTTTTCTTACTTGGCCTGTCTCATCTGTTATTTCTTTCTTCGTGCGGACATGCTTGCCGTTTTCGTCATAGAACATATTTCTGGCCGTAATTTTCTCAACCGGTTCTTCCAACAACCTACGTTCCGAAAAGATAAGATGGATATGATAGTTTGTCTTACGCTTATTGTGGTGCAATGCTGCAAAACATTCTGTTCCATATTTTTGTTTAAAATGTTCTGTAAAAAGTTTCAATAGCATTTCTGGCTCATACTCCACAAAACTTTCAGGTAAGGCAATAATGAATTCTCTGGCTTCGATACACTTCCCCGCAGTGCCGCTTTTCTTAAATTCCTCTTGATTACATTGAGCCAATTCCCGCCAAAACTTTCGCTCTGCTGTTTTATATACCGCATAAAGATTTTCCTGTCTGGCATGACTGGATATATAATCAATCCTGCCCTTTAAATTTGTCAGTTTCGACATCTGGATAAAAGAATGCCTGGGCAATCAACGTTCCCCCTCCCATACTTTTGTGAGTGGACACATTTGTGTCCGGTTACGAACTCTGCGCCCATTTCTGGGCTGCTAGCTCCCTGCAAGGGCGAAATACCCGAAGTATAAAACGAAGTTTTGTGCGTAGGGTGTATTTCGCTCTCAAACGCCGAGGGCTTAGATAAAGCAATTTCTTATTGACGAGAGATGCCACGACTTATTCCTTTTTCGGCGTGTCCGCCGCTTTATATGCCCGTTATCGGGCAAAATTTAATCACCATACATGTCATGCTGTACCCTCGCCATATAATAGCTGCCCATAGTCGATACAGCGTTATATAGGCTCGTTATCAGCATTGCCTTAACATTCCTTACCTCGGTTGTATTATGAGCCAGACAGTCCAATACATAGCGTATATGCCCCATATTCAGTTTCCGAAACTGTGCTTGAACCAGATAAGCCTGTCGTTCCTCTTTGTTTACCCGTATGGTTAGCTTTGTTGTTGTCAAAATCTCTACTGCTAGAGAAACAATTTCATCTAGCTGCTCTGCCTGATATGGCATATCTAATCGTATCGCATCGTAATCAATCTGCTTTTTAAATTGTTCCTGCTCTTCCTGATACGATAAGATAGAATACTCTTTGTTGTTATTCTCTGGATAAATCTTTGTATTTGTGTCACTCTCCCCGGCATGACCTGTCTCCATTTTCCCTATGGTTCTATCTTTATTTTTGGCATGAGGTGTCTCCAAAATTGGTGATAAAGATTTATTATCTTCTTGCAGCGGATTGGTTAATTCCTGCAGTCTCCCCGGTATCAGCTCCAGATACATTACATTATTTACACTACGTCCGTTGATTTTTAGATCACGAAATTCTCTGTGTATAACTCCCAATTCTTCTAATGCAACGATTGCCCTTGCCGCTTGTCTCTTTGAGATCCCGAACTGGTCAGATATTTGCTGATAATTCCTTTGTAGTAAATCTCCATGAAACTTCTTCTGTAACCTTGTTGTCTGCCCGGTCATTTCATCTCTGACCTCTGTGGGGCGATACCAATATACAATATCTGCTAATATCATAATCGCTTCTACATATGGCTTTCCAGTTGGCTTGACGATTGCCCTGTACCAATTCTGAGGTATTACATTTCCTTTAATTACAATACCTGCCATTTTGTCTACGATAGTATTTTGAGATGAACAGATTGCCAAGCTACCGCCCCCTTTCTGCACTAAACTTTTGATTGTATCTGCCTTTTCTTCGTGCTACAATACTCTTGTCCAGAGATTCATTGTGCATTTCTAAGGCTCTTGTATTTACGGATGCAAGGGCTTTTTTAATGCTCATTTTTCTTTTCCCCTGTACTATTTTTACGAAAACCCTCTAATATTTCTAACATACTCCTGATTGGTGTCAAAAGTTCAGAATCCATTTCATCAATAGATGTCAGACGTTCCAGTTCCCTCTCAATGTGCTGTAGCTCTCTTCGGAAAGTTACAAGCATGAGCGGATTTCCTTTTGCAATTACCTGTTGATGAAGAACGCTTTGAATAATATATTCTCGCTTAGTCTCTGCGCCGGATAGTTTGACTCTCATATTCAATTCTTCATTTTCTTCTGGCGATACCCGGAAAGCAACGGTAAGATTGCGCCACCTGTTTTTATCATCTTTCTTCTTTTGGGACATCTAATATTTCCTCTCTTTCTGCTCCTAATTTTTTTGCCATCTCTGTCTGAACGGTTGGGAACAGGTGTGCATAACGGTATGTGACTTTTATGCTCTCATGCCCTAACCGCTCTCCGATTGCTAATGCGGAATATCCCATGTTAATCAGCAGTGAAACGTGAGAGTGACGCAAGTCGTGGATACGAATTGCCGGCACACCTGCCGCTTTTGCTCCCCTGTCCATCTCATGGTGGAGAAAACTCTTGCTAATCTGGAATATCCTGTCTGTGGGACGATATCCATACAGACTGTCAATATACATCTCCATTTCCTCTGACAGAAAATCTGACATGATAATTGTTCGGTTACTCTTTTGCGTTTTGGGTGTTCCTATGTGGTCTTTTCCCTCTAACTTTTGAAACGTCTTATTAATGCGAACTGTCTTTTTTTCAAAATCAAAGTCCTCTCTCGTCAGAGCCAGTAGTTCCCCCTCTCTGATTCCGCACCAGTAAAGCATTTCAAACGCATAGTATGACCTCGGTTTATTTGCTACAGCTTCAATAAATCGCTGAAACTCTTCCTTTGTCCAGAATTTCATCTCTTTGTCAAACTGTTTTCCCATTGTCCCCGCCTGTCTGGCTGGATTAGCAGAAAGACCATAAAGGTTCACCGCATGATTAAAGATTGCGCTTAACTGTGCATGAATGGTGCAAAGATAATCCTGCGAATGACCTTTTCCCTTTCCATTTTTGAAAGAAATCATTTCATTCTGCCATTCTATAACGTCTGCTGCTGTAATCTCTTTGAGCTTTCTATCCTTGAAATAAGGGAGTATCTTTTTCTCGACAATATGCTGTTTTGTCAGAAACGTACTTTTCTTTACTCTTTTTTCTTCATTCGCCATATACATTTCCACGAATACACCAAAACTCATATCAAGATTGCGGTCTTTCTTTAGATCAAACTGTCGTTCCCATTCATGTGCATCTCTTTTCTTCTCAAAACCGCTTTTGTGCTTCTGTTTTCGTTTTCCAGTGTAATCGTAGTAATAGCTATATGCATCCCACTTACCCGTCACTTTATTTTTGTGAACCGACATTTCCATACCCCCTACTCATTTAATCCGTACATCCTTTCCTTGAAATATTTCCTGCTGACTCTGCCAGGAATAATCTGATACCCTTTTTCGGCAAGTTCTTTGTTGAATTGCTGGATTAGCTTATAGGCATAAGGTTTCGACACATCCAGCATATCCACCACTTCGCTTGCATTAATAAATAAGTTTTTGTCCATACATTATCCACCTTTCATTTTATTCGCAAACATTTCATTATCGAAATGTATATCTGTATTATAAGATTTCATTTCTGAAATGTCAATAGTTTTCATTTCAATTTTGAAATGTCTATGATATACTGGTTATAATTAGGAAATATACATATATCTTGAAAGGATGATAGCGATGACTGTTGGTGAGAAAATCAGAAAATTCAGAACGGAACAGAATCTACTACAAAAGGATTTGGCGCAAAAATGCCGCATGAGCGAATCTGCCATAAGGAACTACGAATTAGGCAACCGAACCCCCAGCCCCAAACATCTTGAAGTCATTGCTTCAGCTCTTGGGGTGAGTGTTTTCGCTATTTCTGAACCGAATCTAAACAGTGAACTCGGTGTCATGCACGCTTTGTTTGAAATGGAAGAAAACTACAATTTAAAAGTGGTAGAAGAAAATGGAATCTATTACTTACAGGCTGCTCCCAAGAAGAGAGGACAAGCCAGCATATCAGACCTTGTTATTGAATGGGGAGAAGCAAATAAGAAGTATCAAGCTGGAGAAATGACCAAAGAAGAATATGCCCACTGGAAAGATACTTTCCCGGAAAGCATAGCAATAAACAGACGGAAATAAGTTATCATAAAATGCATTGCGCATATGGATATTACGGAAAGTCTTACTAAAATCTTACTTTTAAGATACAGAAAAACCCCGCAAGCCTTGTAAATACTGGCTTGCGGGGGTTTAACCCTCTATTCAAACTCGTCTTTTGCATTCGTGCAAACACTTATAAAGTGTATTATTAATTCGCTTTATATGCGTTTTATGATTGATTATCCGCACAGTCCACTTCGTCCGTAATGTTTTTGTAGCCAAAATGTAGCCACTATTTTTTATTCACCTCAATACACCTCATTCACAATTCCCGAGCTTTTTCATATTCAAAATGAGTTTTACCCGATGGCTTGCAAGTTCTTCCTTAACTGAAATTAACGTTTAGGTAACGGGGAACGCTTGATTTTACTAGATTCTTGGAATATGGTGTTGCAAACACGTTACAAACGCAAGGTTTCTCATTACTCTCACCACACCTCGGAATTATAAAGGAAGGAGATGGCACAAAACATGTATCTCCTTCTTTGATCTTCTCTCACAATTTTATTTTCCTCTTACAATTCAATATGAAAACTCTCTACTCGTATTGATTCGTCACATAAATATAAGCATCTTCCAACGTTGCAGGAACTGACATACACTCCAATTCTGGCTGTATTTCAGAAATCACTCTTAACTGCAATCCACCCTCAACATACTGTTTTGATGTAATACGATACTTCTGTTCCACTTCTCTTGCTTTTCTCTCATCAGGTACTTTGCAAATCCAGATTTTCCCCTGTGCTTCTTCTGTCAAATTCTTCATAGAACCCGCATACAGAAATCGACCTTTATGCATAATTGCAAGCTGATTGCAGGTGGCAGCTAAGTCTTCTACCACGTGAGTTGAAAACAAAATAGTTCTGTTTTCAGAAAAATCCACCAACAAATTACGAATACGAATACGTTCTTCTGGATCTAAGCCAGTAGTTGGTTCATCTACAATCAAAAATTCTGGTTCATTCAAAAGTGCCTGCACCAATCCAACTCGTCTTTTCATCCCGCCTGATAACTGTTTCATTTTCTTCTTCCGATGTTCTATAAGACTGGTCTTTTTCAAATAATATTCTATTCGTTTTTTACATTCCGCTTTCGGGACACCTGCTAGATCACCCATATACTCCAAACACTCCTGAACAGTCAAATTGGGATAAAGTTCTATTTCCTGTGGTAGATAACCTATTTTCCTCTGAATTTTTTCATAATTTCCTTCACTATATAAAATCCCATCCAATGTGACTGTACCGCTAACTGGTTTCAATACAGTAGTTAATACTCTCATTAAAGTTGTCTTTCCTGCTCCATTTTCTCCCAACAGTCCAAATATTCCATTAGGTATATCTAAATCTGCATGATCGATTGCTGTTACACCATTCTTAAATCTTACCGTTAAATCCTCAATATGAATACTCATAAACTTATCCTCTCTTTCTAACTATCTTCGGCAATGCTATAAATAAAATGAATCCTATACAAATACACAAGGCTTTCCCATACAGCCATGTAATATCATCAGTATTTTCTATATCTCTAAAAGCATAGGAAAATAGATTCCATGCCCCAAAAAGTTTATCTCCTCCTGTGGAATTTGTTGCTACCCATATCAAAAGACAACTTCCAATCCCCATCCACATATTGCGAAAAAGCATAGACAATGTATTAGCCAATATTCCCCAAAAGAAAATGGTTACTACAATCGCCAAAAAATAGGCAATAAATTGAAGCATTTCACTTTCTGTTACTGGATGCGTAACTGGTTTCTGAAACACAAAAAATAGCCCGTATCCGAGAACAGCAAGCAGCAACAAGAAAACTTCCTGTATCATCATTCGCTGCATGATGGAATGAATTCTCTTTTTTATCCGATACAGTCTGTGGACTTCGGAACGTTTGCTTGTAATTTCCTGCACATAAGTATCTGCACAAAAAACAACAGTCAATATTGCAAAAGGTCCCTCAACGGAAAGTCCTATTTCATTTGTGAATACAACCCCACGTATCAAGCTTAAAATCACAACAAAAGATACTGCATAAACAATCTTATAAAACAGCAGGACAATCTTCATTTCCTTCTTCATTTACATCCGCCTCCTCTTCCAAAGCTGTATCGAAAATAAAATAATTACTACAGATGCTAAAATAAGAAAACTCTGATTTAAGAGTACCATTGGCGGCGGTGTCGTATCAAAAAGCTGCTCGGGAAATCGAACCATGATTGCCAAAGGTCTGCCCCAATATCCATAAACACCTTCCGCATTTCTTCCCCCCATGTTGGAATACACCATATAAAGAATTAAAAGTGGCACACCCGGAAGTGGATTTTTAAATATAAGTGAAATCAATGTATATATACTCACAATCATCAGCATATTAGGCAGTATATAAAGTACCGTAGAAACCACAAAATCCCATAACTGCACTTCAAATCCACTATCCTTTGTATAGATGCGGCACAATATCCAAAACAGTATATTCAAAATAGCCAGCACAAGCAAACAAATTGTAAATCCTGCACTCACTTTTCCCAGTACATACTTCCCGGTAGTCACGGGCTTTGTGTGCAGCAGTTCATAAGTATGCTTTTTTGTATCTTGTAAAAATAAAACCGCCAACATAATAGTTGCAAAAAATACCATATACAGCCCTGCAAAATCAGCAAATTTTCTTGCGTAATAAAAAGAAAATGTCTTATCTTCCAATTTTTCATCTAGATATGCGTTGATTTCTTCTGCCGTTCCCTTATAATACCTACTGTCCTCGTACAAATATCTTGCCCCGTACCAGTCATATTCCTGTTCCAGGTACGCATAGGCTTCTTTCAAATTCATGTTTTCTAGCTTTTCAATTACTGTCTGTGCTTCTATATCCGATACTTCAAACACATCTGTCAATTTTAGTTTTACTTTTTCATGCCATAGTTCCCGATGCTTTTCTGTGTCAGCTGGAATATACCCCTCATACACTTCTCCTTCAACCGAAGTGTTGGACTGATCATTGATGATTTCCTCCCCCGTTGTAAGATAATGTGTGGTCAGATAGGGACTTGTTGCACTAAACACACCATAAATCACAAGCACAATCCCCACCCAAAATAACGGTCGCTTTAGATAATTTTTAATCTCTCTTTTAAAAATAGCAATCATAGTTTTGCCTCCTTTCCTTGTTATAAATATCATAAACTGCATATCACAACAAAAAGACAACAACATAAAAAAATCGGACTGCTCATGCAATCCGATGAAATACTGCTGTTATTATGGCTCCACCATGTTCTTGATTTTCTAATAATAACTTTCCATTATGTTTTTCACAATACATTCTGCTGATATACATACCCATTCCTGAATGTTTCAAACTGTCTTTCATATTTTGCTGATAAAAAAGTTCTGTTGCCTTTTGCTTGTCTATTCTAAATCCCACTCCATCATCCTTTACTCTGATTTGTAATTTAGAGCAAGTAAGGAGAGCTTCCATTTCCACTTTTGTCTTGGCATAACGAAAGGCATTTGACAAAAGGTTTTCTATAACCTCTAAAATCACTTCCTTATCTCCTGAAAATTTTTCTGCTGTTTCCAAACATTCTAATTCGCATCGCTTTCCAAATTTTTTCTCAAACACATTCAGCTCTGCCCGTATATCTATTTCTAACTGCTTACTTGTAATTTCTTCTGCCACCAACTCCCTTGCATCTAAACTGCTCATTTTTCGCATTGTTTCTACAAACACGTCCATTCGTTCAATCTGCTTTCTGCTCTCGCCTATCATTTCCAGTGCCTGAGCTATATCTATCTCTTTCTTTGGAAGATATTCTGAAAGCATTTCCTGATAGCCCTCCAATACAGATAACGGAGAACGGATATCATGTGCAATCGCAGCCCGCAAAGCCTTCTCTTCCTCAAGCATTTTCCATAACTGGCGATTATTCTCTGCAAGCTGTTTTCTCATTCGTTCAAATTCTTTGCACAAGCTTCCCATTTCATCTTTATTTTCATAGGTAATATGAAAATCCAAATTATTTTGACCAACTTGTTGTGACGCCAGTTCTAGTTCTTCAATGGGATATTTCAATTTATGCTTATAAAAAAGAAACACCGCTATGATATTGCCTATCACAGACACGATAAGTACTGGAAACGTCTGAAGAAAATCACATATCTCAGATACATGATAATCAAAGTTTTCCATTTCATATGAATTCGGTCTCGGAACGTCTGTTAAATACTCCCCTCCGTCACCTTCAGCCATTTCAAAATACTTCTCTTGATCTACATATTTCCACCAAATGTTATTTTGTATTGTGGTTGCTGTTCGTATAATCAATGCAGAAAGAAAAAAACTGATTATTAAGCTAACTATCATATACAAAACAATGGTTTTTCTCAGCGAAAGATTTTTTATTTTGTCCATTTATATCCCCTCCCCCATACTGTTTCAATATATTCATGCTGCGTATATTGATTGATTTTTTTACGGATTCTGCGGATCAGTTCTGTCACCGCTCGACTATCGCCTTCTGCGTCATATCCACTAATCTTTTCATAAATACGTTCTTTATCAAACACAATTTCAGGGTTCATAGACAGAAATTCAATAATGTTATATTCTGATTTTGTAAAATCTATCGCTTGTCCTTTAATTCGCACATTCTTACAAGTATAATCAATAATCAAATCTCCATAAAATCGCTGTTCTGTTTTCCTGTGTAAACGTTCCTCACGTTTCAAGTGGGCAATAATTCGGGCGTCTAATTCTTTCAAACTAAATGGTTTTAAAACATAATCATCACCGCCGGACAGCAATCCCATAACTCGATCCTGTTCCTCTACCTTTGCCGTCAAAAAAATAATCGGGCATGAAACCGTATCTCTGATTTTTCTGCACACTTCAATTCCATCCATTCCCGGCATATTTACATCCAATAAAATAATATCGGGATTTGCACTTATCTTTTCCATTGCTTCTATGCCATTTTCTGCAATAATCACTGTATAATTTTTCAATGTAAAGTATTGATTCAGCATTTTTAGCAATTCTCTATCATCATCAACCATTAAAATTTTATAGTTCATAAATTCCACCTCTGACTCTAATGTTATCTTTTCCTTATAGTATAGCTTATAAAAAACAACAAATAAACAACAATTCCTAAAAGGCGATAGCCTTTCTAAACTGCCGCCTTTTCTCCTTCATTTTATTTCCATTATTGATAAATCATCTCCTTATCCACAATCTCCCTCGCACATGCTTGTATATTATTCATTCTCCCAATCCACTCTAAGGTATCATCTACCTTTAACTGTTCCGTGATCCCCTGTGCCTGTTTCATCTGCTCTACAATCCTTTCAAACCGTTCCTGAGCCTGTTCTTTTATATCCGCCAAATAATCATTCAACCTTCCACTTGTAAGCAGATTCAAATATACACCCTTGTGATACTCTTTCAGATAATGTAAATGTCTTTGTCCCCATACGCCGATAAATCTCTGCTCTTCCTCCTCCGGCAAGGTAAGACAGGGGATAAGATAATCCCCATGTCTGATATAAGTGCCACCTATTTCTTCAAATATCGTTTTCTTCATAATCGTTTCCACCTTTCTTATCGTTCTCTATCCATAGATTTTTTCTTGACTGATCGTTTTGGTTGCTGTCTGCCTTCCTGCTGATAACGATGCAGCTTTTCCAGTACGCTCTCTTTTTTCGGCTGTTCTAACGGATTCTCTTTCTTCTGTTCCGTCTGATTTTTCCATGCCCTTACTTCTTCATTGTATTCTATAATCAGTTCTTCTGCCTTGTTATAAACCTTCTGAAAGGCTTGCACATTTGGATAGCCTTCACGTTTCACTATCTGTTCCAAACTCTTATGCAGACGCTTTTCCAAATCCTCTAACAGTTCAATTCGCCCTTCCAGAGATTTTCGCTCTTTGCCTTTAAATAGTCCTCGTAACTCTGACCGTTGCTTTTTCAAAGAAGAAATATCCTGCTGTGTGCGTTTTATCTCTATTGACTGTCTCTGCAATTCATACATGAGCTTCTGCATATCTTTCCATTCCTGCAAATCAATCTTTGGTACAGGTTTCGGCGGTAGTTTAAATTTGAAAATTACCTCCTGCAAAAAGTCTTTCGCACCTCGGATAATCTGACGGAACATATCCGGCAGCCAACCGTGTGTCCTGATAGATTGCAGCGTTTTGTCTGTAATTTTTTCCTGCTTGATCTTCAAAATATCTTCTTCAGGAACGCCTTCGACTAATGCCACATCAACTGTCCGATTCCATTCCTGCCTTGCCGCATTGTCTGCCTTTATCTCCTCTGCTTTCGGATTGTTCTTTCCTATTTTCTTGGTTGCCAGATATACGCCGCCCTGTTGGAATACGGATAGTTTTTCTGATTCCTCTTTTACATATCGGTTGATCGTATCGGTAAACAGTTCCTTGACTTCTTTGGTAAAGGCTTTGTTCTTAAACCATTCATCCTTTTTCGTGAAGATATGGCTTTCATAAACTTCCCCTTTGGGGATAATACTGCATCCCGCCCGAAGATTCCCCTGCTCGTCTAAAACCTCTTTCTTTGTGCGTCTATGCTTCCCCTGCTCATCATAAAACATATTTCGGGTAGCGATTTTCACTTCGGGTTGTTCCAGCATTTTCCGTTCACTGAATACTAGATGAATATGATAATTCGTCTTTGCCTTGTTGTGATGAAGGGCAGCACTGCACTCCACACCGTATCTTTTATGAAAAGTCTCTGTAAAAAGTCTTACCACATCATCTGCCCTATACTGAACAAAACTTTCGGGAAGTGCTATGATAAACTCACGCCCCTCGATACATTTCCCTGCTGATCCGCTCGCCTTAAACTCCAACTGATTTTCTCTTGCAAGATTTTTCCAAAACTCCGGTGTTGCTCCTTCTGTCTGGTAGGTCGCATAGAGATATTCCTGCCGTTTCGGATTGGAGATATAATCAATCCTTCCTGCCACATCGGACAGCTTACTTTGTCTGATAAATGAATGTCTTCCTATAAGCATCCTCCTTCCTCGGCTCTCGCTGACTTTATTGTTAGTAGGTGCATAGGCACCTGTTTACGAACCTATCCGCCTATCGGCGGTTTGCTCCCGGCAGGGCGAAATACACAGAGCATAAAACTTTAGTTTTGTGCGATGGGTGTATTTCGCTCTCAATCGCCGAGGGCTGTTTTTGTATTACATAATCTGATGATTACTCAGACTTGCGATTTCATTTATGGGCGTATCCGCCCTTTTTCTCTGCCCGTATCCGGGCTGTTTTTTCTATGACTGACAGCAGATGATCTACGGTACTTTCTTCCCATCCGGCAAGCCATATCAAAGTTCTTTCCTCTGCTTTTGTCAGTTCTACGCCTGCCAGTACCTTGTTCATTTTCTGTATCTGTCTGCCCTCCATCTCATAAAAGAAATCATTCACATTTCTACTTTCTCTTTCCGGCTGCTTTAACATCTGTAACACTCCCTTCTGCTAAAAAATAAAATAATTTCAAAAATCACACGTATAAGCGTATAAACGTATCTTCCATACTTTTCAAAACCTGTAATCCCTTGATTTTCCTAAAGATATACGCTTATACGCTTCTTTGGAAAATTCTTTTTTATCTGTATCTCATCTGTATCAGCGGTAGCTATCTATGCGTATCTGTGTATGGATTCCCTGAAATCCTCTGGCATTTTTTCCATTGTCTGAGGGAATATTCGTAGAATAATGAATCTGATATTTCTTTTCATTTTCTTTTAAGTACCCCGAAAAACTTTTTGCACTCATAGGCTTTTCCGTATTGTCCTCACACCAGCGGCAGTATGCTTGATAAAGATTTTTAGAAGTCGCTGTTGTATTTTCTTCCAGCCGGATATACCCGGATGACTGCATAAAAGCGATAATGTTATTCCCAGATTCCATAGCTTCGTGCAGATTTTTCTTTGCACGTTCGCTGATGGTAAATCGGTAATTATTTTTCAATAATCGTTTCAATCCCTCCAGACACCAGAGGAAAATATCCTCTGCTTCTCTTTGCAGTTTCTCAATCAGATAGGGATCATCTACTCTATCCGGCGGCACATCTTTGACCGTAAGGATAATCTGTCTGCGATAAAATCCATAGGAACGGTCATGTAAGGCACTCAGACTTCCATTTCCAAAGCAGAGAAATCTGACATATAAATTCCCCTGTACGCTCTGCTTTGACTTCCTTTCCAAATCCATCTTGTCCTCCAGCGTGACAATGGTTTTAATATAGTTGGTGTCTTTCAAGGCTTCCAGTTTCATATCATCATCCACCATCAAAAGTCGGTATTCCAAATCTGCCCTTGCAAAACGGTTATGCTCTACCTTTTGAATATTGCTTACATTCATATTCGTTCCGAGAATTTTTCTCATGACCAAACCAATACGGGATTTTCCCTCCCCGCCTTTTCCTAAGATAATCAATAACTTCTGTGCCTTATTGGATGGAATTAAACAATATCCCATATATTCCTGCAAGGTAGGAATATCATCTTCCTCCAGCAGTTCTGAAAGGAATTTCATCCACCGTTCCGGCTTTGTTTCTTTCATTTCATAATTTACAGGCAAGCGGTTCAGGCAAAACTCCTTATTTTCTGTAAAATCTCCATTTAAAAAATAAGTTCCATTATTCACATGGATGCGATCCATTTGCACCGGAAGTTCCTCTGAATAGGCTTCCAGTTTTAGAACCTCCAAAAGCTGTTTTACTTTCTTGGAAATTCCTTTCGTAAGAACCGGTTTTACCATTCTATAAATTTCTTTTTCTACTTCGCTGTCTGGCAGCATTCCATCATAACTGAAAAAGATACCGTTGATACACTTCAATGGCATTCTTTGCAGGAAATTTTCACAAAATGCTACTTCATCAATCTGCCCATCCTCAAACCATTCCTGAGAGTACGGCTTAGAGTTCATTTCCCTCTGATCCAATGCTTTTTCCAGTCTATTCCTTGTTGTTTCGTCTATATTCTTCCATTCGTTCTTCAATTCTTTTCACATCCTTCCCACTATCTAGTAAAAATTCAATTCTGTCCTGTAACTCTCCAAACACCAGTAAATCCAGATGGTAATTTATCTTTTCTGTCTGCTGACAGGCTTCTATAAATTCTGCTTTCCATTTTTCGTCTGGCATTTTAGGTGCATGGCTCACTTTCCATTCTTCCAGCAGATGAAGATAATCCGATAAAATGCGGATACTTTCCCGTTCCCATTCTTCAAATTTCTTTTCGGTCTGGTACAACGTTCTTTTCGGTTTTTCTTTCTTCTTACTGGTATTCCTTTTCTTTGAACTATCCATAAAAATCGGTATCCGAAAATCTTCTGCCAGTTTCTTTGCTGCTTCCAATGGTACAATATGAAAGAAATCTGCCACAAACGTGATCACATCCCCTTTCGCACCACAGGCAAAACAGCAAAAGCCTTTGTCTACTTTCATGCTGGGATGCCTGTCATCATGAAAGGGGCAACAGACCATCCCATTTTTATTTACTTTTAATCCGTACTGTTCGGCAGCCTGCCTTGCAGTTACGTTTTCTTTTACTGTCTGAAAGATATTCATTCCATTTTCATCTCACAGCCATAATATTTTTTCTGAAAATACCTGACCGGAACTTTCCCCTTGATGATGTTATATCCGGCATTTTCCAGTTCCTCATTCATTACCCGCACAATTTCATAGGCTTTGCTTCTCCCAACCCCGAGAATCTTCATAATGTCATTTGCGGTAATATAAGATACATTAATCTGCATACAATCTCCTCCTTTTTCTACCTTCTATCTATCCAAAGTGCTATTACAGTACGCCTTTTTTTCATGTTTATTATTCAATACGTTTTTAATATGCACTTTTAATTCGTGTTTATATCATACGTTTCTTTTTCGTATTTGTCAACACATATTTTCAATAATACGCACTTGCAATTCGCTTTATTTCGTGTTATATTATCCATGAGGTGAATAAAAAATGAACGAAATGGAAGTTTCAACAATAGGAGAACGGATTAAAACACTCCGAAAAAAAAGAGGGTACAACCAGAAAGATTTAGCAAACCTTCTTGGAAAATCTCTCCGTACCATCCAAAAATATGAAAGCGGGGAAATTGAAGTGTCAATCGCAATAGTCAATGAACTAGCTAAAGTGCTTGATACGACTTCTACCTATCTTCTCGGACATCAGACAGGGGATTTCAAATTTGACTGTCTCTCCGATGTTATGGAATGTTTGTTTCAACTGGAAAAAATCAGCGGACTGCACTTTTCCATAGAAACAAAAAGACCGCCACACCATGATGGCTGGCAATGTTCCATTACTTTTGACGGAAAAGACAAATCTGCCGAACAGAATGCAGATATGTGCCTGTTCCTCGAAGAATGGGAAAACAACAGGGAATCTTTCCAGCAGTATTGCATGGCTAAAGATGCCTATGAAGATTGGAAAGATAAAACTCTTGCCTACTATGCTTCACAGGGTGTAGAGATGGAAGAACCGGAAAATCTCGATACTGAGGAACGGTTAAAAAGAAGGAATGCTCTTTTTTCTGGCAAGTAAACCTACATAAGATGAGTTGAAAACTCTTATGAAAGGAATGATGTAATTGTCAGTAACAAAAGATACAACTGGAAAATGGATGTCACAGGTGCGTGTCAAAGACTACACAGGAAAGACCATCCACAAGAAAAAACGTGGTTTTGCCACAAAAAAAGAGGCTCTGGAGTGGGAAAGAGACTTTCTCAACAAAGCCAATGCAGATATGGGTATGCTGTTTCGGGATTTTGTAGATCTTTATTTTGAGGATATGGGACACCGTCTGAAAGAATCCACCATTATCAGCAAGCGTTATATGGTAGATAAGAAAATCCTTCCAGTATTCGGAAAAATCCCGATCAATGAGATTACGCCAAAGGATATCCGTAAATGGCAGAACGGATTGACTGCATATCGTGATAAGAACGGAAAGCCTTATGCACAGACCTACCTCCGAGCAATCAACAACCAGATTACCGCTATGTTCAATTATGCAGTAAAATATTATGATTTACGGGAAAATCCATGCACAAAGGCTGGGAGCATGGGAAAAAGCAATGCAGAAGAAATGCAATTCTGGACAAAGGCGGAATTTGAACAGTTTATTACAGCAGTACAGGATAAGCCAGCTTCTTATACAGCCTTCATGACCATGTACTATACTGGAATGCGGGTAGGCGAACTGTGTGCTTTAACGCCGGCTGATGTAGACTTGAAAAATAATACCATCGCCATCAGCAAAACTTTCCAGAGAATCAATGGTAAAGATGTTGTCTGGGCACCTAAAACACCCAAAAGTAACCGGGTTATCACGATACCCCAGACACTTGCTGATTGTTTGAAAACCTATATGGATAAGTGTTATGAGATTCAGCCTAACGACAGGCTTTTCCCTTACACCAAACATTTCCTGAACCATGAAATGCTCAGAGGATGTAAAAAATCCGGTGTGAAGAAGATCCGTGTGCATGATCTCCGTCACTCCCATGCCAGCCTTTTGATTGAGATGGGATGCCAGCCACTTCTGATTGCTGACCGTTTAGGGCATGAAAAAATACAGACAACCTTAAATACTTACAGTCATCTGTATCCGAACAAACAAGCCGAAGTCGCACAACAGCTTGAAAATATTATCAACGAAACAGCAGTCCCAGATAGTAGCCAAATGGCAGATGTAGCCAATTTGTAGCCAATAAAAAGAAAAATCTCTGGAAAGCCTTATAAATCAAGACTTTCCAGAGATGTAGCAACTATTCAAACTCAATCGTAGCCGGCGGTTTCCCCGTACAATCATACATAACCCGATTAATATGCTTCACCTCATTCACGATCCTGCTTGTCGCTTTCCCAATCACATCCCAGGGAATCTCCGCACTCTCAGCGGTCATGAAGTCAGTAGTAGTAACCGCCCTCAGCGCCACTGCATAGTCATAGGTTCTCTCGTCACCCATAACGCCCACAGACCGCATATTAGTCAACGCCGCAAAATACTGTCCAATCTCCTTATCCAGCCCGGCATTGGCGATTTCCTCGCGCCAGATAGCGTCAGCCTCCTGCACCATCTCCACCTTTTCTGCGGTTACTTCTCCAATGATCCTGATTCCAAGCCCGGGACCGGGGAATGGCTGACGGAACACCAGATAATCCGGAATTCCCAGTTCAAGACCAGCCCTACGCACCTCATCTTTAAACAGGTCACGGAGCGGCTCAATGATCTCCTTAAAATCAACATAATCCGGCAGTCCGCCTACATTGTGGTGAGATTTTATCACAGTGGACTCTCCGCCCACTCCGCTCTCCACAACATCAGGATAAATGGTACCCTGCACTAAAAAGTCAACTGTTCCAATCTTCTTAGCCTCTTCCTCAAATACCCGGATAAATTCTTCACCGATAATTTTTCTCTTATCTTCCGGCTCTTCCGCGCCTTTTAATCTCTCATAAAAACGTTCCTGTGCATTGACTCTGATAAAGTTCAGGTTATAAGGCCCCTCCGGTCCGAATACTGCCTCAACTTCATCCCCTTCGTTCTTCCTTAAAAGCCCGTGATCCACAAACACACAGGTAAGCTGATTACCAACCGCCTTTGACAGCATAACAGCCGCCACAGAAGAATCCACGCCGCCGGAAAGCGCACACAGCACCTTGCCGTCTCCAACCTTCTCACGGATGGCTTTGATACTCTCCTCCACAAAAGAATCCATCTTCCAGTCACCGGAGCATTCACACACATTATAAACGAAATTGGAAAGCATCTTCTTTCCTTCCTGTGTATGCAGCACCTCCGGATGGAACTGAACGGCATAGAGATTCTTTTCCGTATTCTGCACTGCCGCCACCGGGCAGTCTGATGTATGGGCAATGATATCAAATCCCGGTGCCTCTTTTGCAATATAGTCATTATGACTCATCCAGCAAATTGTCTTCTCGGACACATTCTCAAACATCTTGGAAGACTGTTCCACCGTAACCTCAATCTTTCCATATTCCCTGACAGGCGCTGTGCCTACTTGGCCGCCTAACAGATGCATCATCAGCTGCGCACCATAGCAGATTCCCAGAACCGGAATTCCCAGCTCAAAGATTTCTTTTGTATATGTGGGAGAATCCTCCAGATACACGCTGTTAGGACCACCTGTAAAAATAATTCCCTTAGGCTGGATTTCCTTTATCTTTTCAATATCTGTTTTGTAAGAATAAATCTCACAATATACATTACATTCCCGAACACGTCTTGCTATCAACTGGTTATACTGGCCGCCAAAATCAAGTACAATTACGGTTTCTCTCTTCAAAAAAGTGTCCTCCTGTTCTTTTGCATTCCTCAAAACTAGATTTCATTATAAAATATCCGGCTTCAATTTACAAGAAATTTTCCCTTCCATCTCATAAAAACAGAATATCTGACAAAAATCATCCCTGCAAATCCACATTCTTCGTGAACCTTACTTAACGGTACTTTAAACAGGGTTCACATGAACCATACAGTGTTTGACCAATGGGAATTCCTTTTCAATGGCGTCATGTACCTTCTGGGCAATCTCGTGTCCTTCCTCAAGAGAAAGGGTTCCATCAGCAGAAATCTCAATATCCACGTACATTTTCGCACCAAACAGCCTGGTATGCAGCATATCAATACTCAATACCCCTGCCTGTTTTGAGATAATACCGCGCATCTGCTCTAATGTCTCATCATCACATGACTTATCCACCATCTTATCCACTGCGTCCTTAAATATATCATAAGCTGCTTTTCCGATAAACAGGCAAATGATCACGCTTGCTATAGGGTCTAAAATAGGATATCCCAATCTTGCTCCCAAAATACCGGCAAATGCGCCAATAGACGAAAGCGCATCCGAACGATGATGCCACGCCTCCGCCATCAAAGCTCCGGAATTGATTTTCTTAGCCGCCGCTCTGGTATACCAATACATCCATTCTTTGAACACAATAGAAACAACCGCTGCCACAAGCGCAATAACTCCCGGAATTGCCGCATCTCCACTGTTTCCCTTTATAATCTTCTCCAGACCGCTGATTCCGATTCCAAGTCCTGTAGCCAGCAGGATCACTGCCAGCACAATGGCTGCCACACACTCCAGTCTGTCGTGTCCATACTGATGATCCGCATCTGATTTTCTTTTGGAAATGCTGACCCCCAGCACCGCAATGATGGTTCCAAACACATCTGATGCTGAGTGTACCGCATCAGAGATCATAGCACCGGAATGTCCTATAATACCTGCAAGCAGCTTGAAAAGAGACAGAAGTACATTACCTGCCACACTGACTCCGGATACATGAAGTGCAATTTTCTTTGCCTTTTCATCCGATACAAATTCTTTCTTTACCTGTTCCATTTTAAATCCTCCCCGGTATTGATTCTTACTACTGCATAACTTTCTCTGCCGCTTCTTAATACCCGGGCTGTTTCCACCCATTTAAAAAGCACCTGCGGAACAATAAAGTAATCTACTGTCCCACAGATGCCATTGTTCATCTGCTGTCACTAAAAGTGACCCGGCTATACGGATGGCCTGCATCCGTGCCTGCTCAGTTTGTACTGTAGTTTACATGCAGTGCAAAGAAGTTTATGTTATTTTATGCCAGAGCAGGCCTATTAGTCAATGCTAATTTTTTATTTAATTTTCTGTCTCTAATTCTTTGATCACAATGCCCATCCGTTTTGCGCATACTATCGCCTGAGACATGTTGAGCACTGCGCCTCTCAGTTCTTCCTTGCCGTCAGAAATGATGATCCTGTCCATATCACAATCAGACATATCCACACCCTTGAGAGCCGTCTTGAAAAAGCTGGCGCCGGCAAACTTTACCTGATGCAGATCCAGATTATCCAGTCCGCATTTACTCAGACTCGACTCCTCCAGATTTGTATCTTTTATTCTGACATAACTCATTCTGGACGCATCCAGATTCATATCTGAAAGATTGCATTCCAGAAATGTCACATGCCGCATAATGCTGCCGTAAAAGTCAGCTCCAACAGCCTTGCAGGACTGAAAGGAACATCTTTTAAAATAGACATCCGTGAGGCTTGTGTTGGAAAAATCGCAGTTTTTAAAACGTACATCAGTAAAACTGGCTTCATCAAAGAAACAACTTATAAATTTACAGTTTTCAAAAGCCATCTTTTTGAAACGGAGCAGTTTTCCGTCAAACTTAGTGATAAACACTCCCTTAAAACAGCATCCCGTAATCTCTTCCTCAGATACTTTGGCAGCTTCCAGTACAGAAGAAACATTTTCTGTGACTGGCAGTTTTACAGGCGCTTTTGGTTCTTGAAACATTTTACTGTTCATATTTTACCTACATTTCTCTTTCGTCTTAATCTGTAACTTTAACGCAACTATTCAGTGACTCCCCACATTCATTTTTTGTTCTTAACTGTCAAGGTACTGAACAATCACACTTTAACCACAAATATCCCCACTTTTAACCTCAATCTTTGGAATTATTCCCATTCAATCGTAGCGTTTGGCTTCGGACTCATATCATAGCAGACACGATTTACATTTTTAACTTCCTTCATGATACGGTCAGTGATCTTAAGAAGTATCTTCCAGTCAACTTCCTCAATAGTTGCTGTCATAGCATCCACTGTATTCACCGCACGGATGATCACTGGATATTCAAAACATCTGGCATTGTCACGTACTCCCACGGATTTGAAATCAGGAACAACCGTAAAATACTGCCATACTTTTTTATCCAGTCCTGCATTTTTGAACTCTTCACGCAGGATTGCGTCTGATTCACGTACCGCCTCGAGACGCTCCCTGGTAATGGCACCCAGACATCTCACACCAAGACCTGGGCCTGGGAAAGGCTGTCTGTAAACCATTTCCTCCGGAAGTCCAAGCTCGATTCCACATGCACGTACCTCGTCTTTAAATAACTGTTTCAGAGGTTCAACCAGCTTAAACTGCAGATCCTCCGGCAGTCCTCCCACATTGTGGTGGGATTTTACCATCTTTGCAGTCTTAGTTCCGCTCTCCACAATATCCGGATAAATTGTTCCCTGTCCCAGGAACTCGATCCCTTCCAGTTTCCTTGCCTCTTCTTCAAAGACACGGATAAATTCCGCGCCGATAATCTTACGTTTCTGTTCCGGATCATCTACACCTGCAAGCTTCGTCAGGAAACGCTCTGAGGCATCCACATAGACCAGATTCGCATCCATCTGGTCTTTAAATACTTCCACTACACTTTCGGATTCTCCTTTGCGCATAAGGCCGTGATTTACATGGACACATGTGAGCTGTTTGCCGATGGCCTTGATTAAAAGCGCTGCGACTACAGAACTGTCCACGCCGCCAGATAACGCCAGAAGAACTTTTTTATCTCCAACCTGTTCTCTGACGATCTCAATCTGGTCAGCAACAAAATTTTTCATATTCCAATTTGTTTCCGCTTTGCAGGTATCAAAAACAAATTTTTTCAGAATCTCTGCCCTCTGTTCTTCACTCAGATCCTGGTATTTCTCACTGCAGGCTGCCGGCTCATGATCAATTGCCATTACCGGACTGCCAGCTTCGTAAATCTCCTGTCTTACATCAATACGGACGCCGTCAACCATATGGTTCGGCCCGCCGTTAATTATAATTCCTTTCACATTAGGGAGCTTCTCCAGCTCTTCTTTGGTAATATCGTGGGGATAAATCTCACTGTACACACCCATAGCACGGATTTCTCTGGCCAGTACGGTGTTTTCTGTGCTTCCCAGGTCAAGAATGACAATCATATCCTGTTTCATCAATACGTTCTCCTTTTGTATTTTCATATATTACACTGCCGAGGATGCATGCACCCACAGCAGATGTATACTCTCAGACAAGTGACTGGTGCTGCCATTTTCCTCTTGCATAGCGGACGGTAAAGCAAACCGCACGAAACAGCCAGTCAATGGTCATAGCCACCCACACGCCAAACACTCCCCAATGCAGCTTCACTCCCAGCAATACCGAAAATCCAATACGGAAGATCCACATGGAAATGATCGCCAGAAGCATAGTAAAACGCACATCCGCTGCTGCACGCAGAGTATTGGGCAGCGAAAAAGACAGTGGCCATATAGTCACAACACATATAGAATGATAGATCAGTATTTTATAAGCATAGCCGCTTGCCTCCGCTGATAACCCGTATGCCTTGATGATAAAGGGCATTACAAGCATAAGCAGTATATTTATTCCTATCAGCGAAATATATGCAACCTTCATCAGCTTCTTCGTATAATAATGCACCTGTTCAAAATCATTTGCGCCGACACACTGGGCACCCACGGTCAACAGTGCAAAACCAATGGACATTCCCGGCAGGACTGCAAATGTCGCTACATTATTTGACACAGCATTTGCCGCGATAGATGCAGTTCCGAATCCAGTCACAATACTCAGCACCAAAATCTTTCCCAACTGGAACATGCTGTTTTCCAGGCCGTTTGGTATGCCGATATAGAGTATTTTCTTAAGAAGCATCCAATCTGTTTTAAACGAAAACGGATGGTGGATATGCAGAACTCTGCTCTGATTATTTATAAGGCATAACATAACTACACAAGCCACACCTCTGGATACCAAAGTAGGTATCGCCACTCCTTCCACACCTCTATGGAAGCCATAGATCAGCAGTGCATTTCCTCCCAGGTTAATAGCATTCATAAGCAGTGATGTCTTCATTGCAATAGTTGAATTTCCCATTGCACGAAAAACAGAAGCTCCTGCATTGTACAAAGCAATCATAGGAACAGACGCAAAAACGATCAGCAGATAGACATTACAGTTGTACATAACATCTGCTTCAATTTTGCCAAATATTCCATTGATGATCAGGTTCTTCCCCAGATATCCAAGCACCATAATGATGCAGGACGCTTTCAGGGTAAAAGACAGCAGTTGGTTGGTTGCCAGGCAGGCATTCTCAGTTTTCTTTTTCCCGATGAATTGTCCTGCGATAACGGCTCCTCCTGTAGCCAGTGCTGTAAAAATGTTGATGATCAATACCATGACCGTATCGATCAATGATACACCTGACACGGCAGCCTCACCAACGCTGGCCACCATGATAGAATCGGCAAGTCCTACAAACGCCTGCAGAAACTGGTCGATAATCAGCGGTATGATCAGCTTCCGCAAATCCGCATTTGAAAAGAATCGATTCATTTGTTTTCCCCTCACAGTAAGCTTTTGTATTTTGATAGGAACAATTATACGCCCATATTTTTCTCAAAACAAGAGTCTCTTTCGTTATTTTTGCACCTTGTGCAGATATTTTTCCCGGGTAGCCATACCACCCCGGATATGACGTTCCTGCTTGTTCACGTCAAGGACCCTGCGGGCACACTTGGCCAGTGAAGGATTAAGCTGCAGCAGACGCTCTGTAACGTCTTTGTGTACCGTGCTTTTACTGACCTTGAACTCTCTGGCTGTCTGACGGACAGTTGCGTTGTTTTCAATGATGTAGTTGGCTATGGATATAGCACGTTCTTCTATATAACTTTTCAAGGAAAAATCTCCCGGAAACGTTGTTTTTACAATGTATGCCGGGAAATTTGGTTGTATGTCAATGCAAATTATTACTTAATGTATGGGTGGATGAAAAACTTTTACAACGTAAACAGTATTCGGTTAATGAATTGATATGAAATATAATTTCATTTATAAAAATCGAAAATGAAATAAAGCCTACTTTAGTAAGAGAAGCTTAAATTTCAATCCACATTACTGCGAAGGCGAAGACTAACGATTGCTATTCTTGCCTGTCGATGAGTATAATTTCATCCACGTCAACGCGAAGGTGACGACAAAGGCAGTTATACACAGATTGCTGCATTTGCATTTCAATCCACGTCACCGCGAAGGTGACGACGGATGTTTACTGGAATGGTAAAAAATCAACTTGATTTCAATCCACGTCACCGCGAAGGTGACGACGTATCAGATATAAAAGACAAAAAAATACAGATATATTTCAATCCACGTCACCGCGAAGGTGACGACTAATAAAGTTCATACGTCCGAACTTTATTTAAAAATTTCAATCCACGTCACAGCGAAGGTGACGACTTTTCCGCCAGTCCATTTCCCGGAGGCCCCCAGGATTTCAATCCACGTCACCGCGAAGGTGACGACTTCTGCACCCATTTGATTTTCCGTAAAGTCAGATATTTCAATCCACGTCACCGCGAAGGTGACGACGGATAGCGTCAGATATCCTTGCAAATGCAGAGAATATTTCAATCCACGTCACCGCGAAGGTGACGACGGCCTGGCCAGTACAGGCTTATACGAGATGCTGCGATTTCAATCCACGTCACCGCGAAGGTGACGACTCCTTTCTCCCGGCGTTACCCCGCCGGGTGGGTATTTCAATCCACGTCACCGCGAAGGTGACGACATGATAAAGGGCGTATTAAAGGCACAGAAACCCGAATTTCAATCCACGTCACCGCGAAGGTGACGACGTCCTAAATCCAGCCGCCGCAATCAGGCCACTGATATTTCAATCCACGTCACCGCGAAGGTGACGACGAGCCGACCTGGCTGCCGGGATCATTGGCCCGGTGATTTCAATCCACGTCACCGCGAAGGTGACGACCCAAGGTGCGCTGGAAGAAGAGGGATGTGAAACATTTCAATCCACGTCACCGCGAAGGTGACGACAGCAAAAATACCTAAATACCCCCACCACTTTTTGTATATAATATCACATCTTCCCACTATTTACAATTAAAAACACGACTCTCCACCTCTTTTCATCATTCCCCCCACCTCTTTTCACCTCAATATCAGGTGCGAATTCCCCTGCAAATTCCTGTTCACTCCCGATTCGCACAAAAACCTCCGCCTTCTTACACTTGACATCTCCTCCATCCGCGTATAAGGTATACTAAAACCACCATTATCCAACATCATCCCCAAAGGAGGCCTCACTTGAACTACACACTATATCAACTTCTATGGTTTTTCTTACTCTATTCCTTCATCGGCTGGGCTATTGGAACGTCAGTTGCAGCAGTCAGGGAACATCGGTTTATTGACGTTGGTTTTCTGTTCGGACCTTATTGTCCGGCTTATGGCTTCGGCGCAGTAGCTTTTGCGGTATTTTTGCCTGAACTTAAGAACCACCTGTTTTTTCTTTTTCTAGGCGGCGTTATCCTTTCATCTGCTATCACATTTTCCACTGGTTTCGTTCTGGAAAAGATATTCCATCGAAAATGGTGGGACTATTCACGGAAAAGATTTCAGTTTGGTGGTTATGTCAACCTTCCATACACTGTCGTATGGGGTCTTTCCGCCGTAGCATGTATCTCATTGGTGAATCCCGCACTGATGGAACTGCTCGCTCTTATCCCTTCCAACCTGGGCACTATACTGCTGATCATCCTGTACACGATCCTCTGTCTGGATCTGGCAGGCACTGTGACTGCTATCAAAGCCGTTCATTCCCGGCTGAGAAAACTCTCCATCATTGAAGATGTATCTGAAAACCTGCAGAAAGCAGCAGATGTCATGGGCGAGGGACTTACCGGCTGGATGCAGAAACACATAGCTAAAGCCTATCCAAGCCTGGAAGCCAAGGAACTGCTGGCTGCCCGTCAGGAAAAAGAACGTCTGCTTGAAGCCGCCAAAGAACGGGCCGGAGTATTTGCCGTTGGCTGCTCTTTCTATAAATTGGTCTGCCTGTTTTTCCTGGGTGCGTTTCTTGGAGACATTACGGAAACCATTTTCTGTCTGGCAACTACCGGGAAATTAATGAGCCGAAGCAGTGTAGTCTACGGTCCATTCAGTATTGTATGGGGGTTAGGCTGCGTACTGCTGACTGCCATTTTATATCAATATCGAAACCGCAGTGACAGTTATATTTTTATCTTCGGCACCATATTAGGCGGAGCCTATGAATACATATGCAGTGTCTTCACCGAACTTGTCTTCGGTACTGTATTCTGGGACTACAGCGGCATCCCTTTTAACCTGGGAGGCCGTATCAACCTGCTGTACTGTTTTTTCTGGGGTATCGCCGCAGTCGTATGGCTGAAATACCTTTATCCCCTCCTGTCCTCACTGATAGAAAAAATCCCGCAAAAAGCCGGCATTCCTATTACCTGGCTGATGATCTTATTTATGATATTCAATATAATTATGTCAGGCCTTGCCCTTAACCGGTACACAGAACGCCATTCCCACATATCTGCTCCTGAAAATGCTGTCACTCGTTTCCTGGATAAACATTTTACCGATGAACGTATGGAGCATATTTACCCAAATGCTATATTAGTTGATGACTAAACACAGTCTGATTCCCCTAAAGGTCAAAGAAAAAAGACAAGTATCCGGAATTACTTCCGCATCTTGTCTTTTTCCCTGGAGTATGTCTGACAGGGCATCCTCTCTATTTTTTCTTTCCGCAGCAATGCTTATATTTTTTTCCTGAACCGCATGGACAGGGATCATTCGGATATACTTTTTTCCTCCGCTCTTCCTGGAAATCAATAATATCGGCTTTATCCCCGGGCATATCATCCACTGCACGAAATCCCAGCTTAGCTGCTGCCTTCTGCACTCTCTTTTTACTAATAGGCGAATCCATTTCCGCCGGCATATATCCACGATTTATATGCATACGTGTATGATTCCAAAGCCTCATAAAAATCTCGGCAAACTGATAAAAGTCCTCACCATCCATTATGACGATTTCCCTCTGCAGATAATCTATAACATCCTGCATCTGTCCTCCACAACGGATAATACGCTGAATATTTCTGCACAATTCCCTGGCATCCTCTTCTTCCTCCTCCATAAATTCCACGAAAAAATCTGCCAGTGCATCCATATATCTGTCAAAAGGAACGTAAAAATAATTTCCTAAAGTCTGTATCTCTTCTTTTGTAGGATTATAATAAGGCTTGATTCCCTGACTCTTCTTTAGCTGCTGCATTCTGTCTTCTTCCAGCAATGTCTCCTGGACCAGTTCGCTGCCAACTATCTCAAATATCTTCAAAAATCCAGGAATTTGATAACAGAATTCCCGCAGTTCTGTCTCTGAAATGATATTTCCGGTATTCTCTTTATACACGGAAATCACTCGTTCCAAAGGACAGATTCCATACAGCTCCACACAGGCATTGATATGACATAAAATCCCCTGCACTCTTCTCCGCTCTTTTTTCCATTCCTCATCGCAGTTTTTATTATAGGCTGCCTTTACATCTTCCGGAACGTATACCTCTCCAAGGTAGGTGGCTCCCGCATATCCACATTCTATAAGTCCCAGCACTTCTTCACACTCATCCACCCCTGTGTTCTCTTTATCCATCAGCTCCATTTCCATATCGTTCACGTACATAAGGCATCTGCACATGACTTCCTTAGACAAAAGGTTCTGATATACAAAATCAATTAAATCTTTCTTCAGTAACTTCCTGAATCCGGAAAGCCCATGTAATTTACAAATTTCAATCAGGTCATCTTTCCGGTATTCTTCCAGAATATCCCTCAGCTTTGCGCCCATTATGTTTGAGTCCAATGCTTCTTTCAGCTCCATGTATTTAGCGGTATAATCCTTCAACATATCTTCCATTTCAGAAAGTCTTTCACTCATCAAAGTTCCATTTTTTCTGTCAACTTCGCTTTCCTTGGCTCCCTGAATTGTCTTAAAGCCGCCGCCTTTCTCCATGATCTCCTCATAAATCTCATTCTGCAGCATAGGCTTGCTTTTTTTCTTTTCTAAAGCCATACGTTTCAAAGATTCGTTTACTTCATTCAAATCATAATCCCGTGTAAAATGTCCTTCTGTCCATGCCTTCATATTTTCATGTTCTGGATGGGAAGGATCCTTTAAAATCTCCTGTAGATCATAATATCTATAGATACCTCCACAGTCCTCAAATGGTGTCTCTCCTTTATACTTCAAAACAACCGGATAGGAAGGTCCGTAATCCTCTATGACCTTTTCAATAGTCACTCTATGTTCCCAATAATCCCCAAAATCATATATATAGGAAAACCAATCCTCCTGCTCCATAAAAGGATCTATAATTGTTTCAGATGCCTCCAGTTGTTCTTCCTCTCCCAAACCTATAAAATCCTCATATTTCTCTTTTATATTTAACCGGAGATGATAAAATTCAAATTTGAACAAATGATATCCACACCATCCCATAACACCGTTGAGCACAATACTTAACTGAGAAAAACTCAACCCTGCCGGAACAATAAACCGTCTCCAGATTGGCGGGTGTGAATTCTTGATCGCTATTTTCATCTGATATGCTTTCATGAGGAAACTCCTTTTTAACTATAAGTATTTTACGACTCAAGGCATATGCCAGCCGATACATTGATACACCTATGTATTCTCATATCGGTATGATCATATATGTCAAATTCATGGTTTACAGTTCCCGCAGGCCTCGTATCCATTGTCCGTCAATTCATCCTTACTACCTTTATAATAAGCTTTATTTTCCTCCTTCATTCCCTTCAGGGAAGAACAGGAGGGCAGATGGATCTTCTTTGTATGTGTGTTCAGCACATAGTCGCAGTTCTCCGCGTCGCTGTTATTCTCTTCTACATATGGTTCCTCTTTATCACCGGATGCCGTCCTTGTACCCGGTGTATAATCATTGCACGGCTCCTGTTCCCAGGATATTGTTTTTCCATCACTGTGCAGAATGACTGTTCCCTGTTTGTCTGTGCGGAACACTGGAATCCCAGCCTCCTCCAACAGCCCCATGGTATCCTGCCTTGGATGTCCGTAGCTATTGCCGTCTCCGCAGCTTATCACTGCATAGGAAGGTGACACACGCTCCAAAAAGCCGCTGCTCAGATAAGAGCCATGGTGGTTCAGAAGAAATACATCTGCCGCAATATCCACACCGGATTCCATGGCCTCTCTTTCACCTGTTTTCCCCATATCACCTCCAAAAAAGAAGCGATTTTCCCCATTTTCCACGATCACTCCCACCGAATCCTCATTTTCATCCTGGTGTCCATAAAAAACAGGAGAAATAACTCGCACAGAAGCACTTCCAAGAGAAAAGACATCGCCCTGGGATGGATGAGTCTCCTCATACCCTTGTTTGTCCATAGCCTGCTGATAGGATTTATAAATGGAAGAATCCGTCTCATAATCCGCTGTGATGACTTTTCCCGCAGGGAACTGATAAAGTGCACCAATGGTCCCTGCCAAATGGTCCTCATCAAAGTGAGAGATCAATATATAGTCCAATGCCTCAACATTCTGCCGTTTCAAATAACTGACTACAAAGGAAGAAGCTTTTCTATTTCCGCCGTCTATGAGCATATAATGTCCCTGGGACTCCAAAAGAACAGCATTTCCCTGACCCACATCCAGATAATGAACATTCAGCCGACCATCTGTTTTTTCACCATTTTTGACTGCCTGCTCACCATCTGCTGTCTGTCCATCTTCAGCCGACTGCTGACCTGTTCCCTGCTCGTTTCCAGCCGCAGTCTCGCTTCCCGCTTCCGGTCCATTTCCCGCCGACTGCTGACCTGTCCCCTGCTCGTCTCCGGCCGCAGCCTCACTTCCCGCTTCCGGTCCATTTCCCGCAGTCTGTCCCGCAGAACTGCATCCCGTCATAAGAAGCGCCAGGACTATCAGCCCCGCTATAAGATTTTTCCATTTCTTCATTTCAATAAATTCCTTTCCTGTCTTACCAATGATGCCGGATCATCCGTCTGTATTTTCATTAAATCATCTGCTTTTACTGCACTTTTTCATACATTTTTTGATACGCTTTTTGATACACCTTCTGCACACTCTCACTAAAGCAGATCATAAGAATCTCTTCTATATCGGGATATTTCTCCAATCCCTCCCGGATGGCATTTACAGCTATCTCAGATGCCTGTTCCAAAGGATATCCGTAAATACCTGTGCTGATAGAAGGAAATGCCAGGGTTCTGCATCCATATTCATGTGCCAGACGGATACAGTTTTCATAACAATTTTTCAGCAGTTCCGGCTCCCCGAAGGCACCCCCGTTCCAGATTGGCCCCGGTGTATGGATCACATATTTTGCTGGCAATTGATACCCTTTTGTTATTTTTGCCTGACCCGTCTCACACCCTCCCAGTCCCCTGCACTCTTCCAGAAGCCCGGGGCCTGCTGCCCTGTGAATCGCCCCGTCGACACCGCCTCCTCCCAAAAGAGAACAATTTGCGGCATTTGCAATGGCATCCACATGATACGTTGTGATGTCACCCATCTCAATCTTAAATCTTCCCATAACTAACCGCTCCTTTCCTATCCTGCCAACTGCCGTTTTTTCATCATCTGCCGCAGTTTACACCAGCAGACGAGATGGGCTGCTGCTGTTATGGCCCAGGTTATAGGATACGACAGATATAAAACAAACAGACTGTGCTGCCACATAAATATGGTAAATATCCAGATGATCCTAAGTCCGCAGGCTCCTGTCAGAGACACCAGCATAGGAAGAACTGAATATCCCATACCGCGCAGACTTCCCACCAGAACCTCCATGATACCGCAGAGAAAATAAGGCAGACATATGATTTTAAGCCTCTGTATTCCGTAGGCGATCACCTCTGCGTCTGAGGAATAAATACCCAGAAGATGCGGCGAAAAGAATACCATGAGACATCCGAAAGTCCCGCCGATCACTGTCACCAGTACCAGACATCTCCATAAGATCTGGCTGATCCGCTTCTGATTCCCGGCACCCACATTTTGACTGGTAAAACTTAATGTCGCCTGATAGACAGCATTCATAGAGGTATATACAAACCCCTCCAGATTGGATGCCGCCGTATTTCCGGCCATTGCAATGGCTCCAAAAGAATTTACCGATGACTGGATCAGCACATTTGATATGGAAAATATGGCGCTCTGCATCCCCGCCGGAAGACCGATACGCACAATATGCTTCAGCTTGTCTTTGTGAATTTTCAGCTTTCTCAGCTCCAGTCTGCACATTCCTTCTGTACGCATCAGACACCGCCTGTGAGATAATGGTAGCCAGCGCCACACCTGCCACACCCAGACCGCATACAATAACGAAGAACAAATTCAACACCACATTGATAATTCCTGCAAGCAGTAAATAATAAAGAGGCCTCTGGGTATCCCCCGTGGCTCTCAGCACTGCCGCGCCGAAATTATAAAGCATCATAGCCGGCATGCCTACAAAGAAAATCCTCATATAGAGCACTGCCTGTCCCAGAACCTCCGGAGGCGTTGCCATCCATTCCAGCATAGGTCCGGCAAATGCCACTCCCAGAAATATGAGGATACAGCCGCAGACGATACTGAACAGAATAGACGTGTGCACGGTTTCACTGACATTTTTGGCATCCTTTGCCCCGCAGAACCTGCCAACCAGGACATTTGTTCCAATAGAACATCCGATAAATACATTGACAAAAAGCTGGATGAGAGAGCTTGTAGACCCCACTGCAGCTAGCGCATGATTTCCCGAAAACCTTCCCACCACCACAATATCCGCGGCATTAAATAAAAGCTGCAGAATACCGGATAAGATCAGGGGCACCGAAAACAACAGCAGCTTTCCCCAAAGCGGCCCGTTACACATATCTATCTCATATGACTTTTTCATCTTTCTCTTCCTTCTAAAACAGATAAAGCCCACACACAGACAGGGCTTCCCAGGTGCATTCTGTCTTTTATTTCTGCTGTCCCGGTACCCGTGTATTTCACTGATATAAGTTCATTTGAATCCTGGTTTGCGATCACCAGATATGTACTTTTGCACTCTCTGTCTTCTGCCGCGGCAAAACAGCGAGGTGTCTTCCCTCCGGAAGAAATACTGTCCGCAAACACCAATCTTCCCTCTCTGTCCAGATCATATACGCTGATATTGTCAGCTCCCCTATTGGATACATAAAGTTTATTCCCTGCATGATCTATGCGGATTTCCGCCGCTGTATTAGAAATTTCCCCATCTTCCTCTGTAAGTGTGGAAATATCCTGAACTGCCCGCGGTTCGCCGTTTTGACAGTCATATACCAATACCCTGTTCCCCATCTCCTGCACTACATAAAACATGGGCAGGACAGGGTGATAAACCAACATTCTCGGTCCGTAACCCGGCTCTGTCATCCAGGATTCTTCTTCTGTGAAGGTCCATCTTCCATCCTTCTCTCTGACTGCACAGCGGCTGATCTTATCCAGTCCCAGATCACATACAAGCACGCCTTCCGCAAACCGGCAGGGATGGACAGAGTGTACATGTGGGCCTTCCTGCCGCGTTTCATCAATAGAATGTCCGTGATGCTGTATTACCATAGCCGGCTCCAGAAAGCAGCCGTCCTTACCAATTCTATATGCGCAGACAGAACCGCTTCCATAATTGCTGATATACAATATCTCCTCCGCTTCATCCAGATACAGATGGCAGGGATCCGTTCCCATAGAAGGCTTCCTGTCAAGCAGCATTGCCGAACCGTCTTCTCCTGTCTCATAGACGCTCACAGCCCCGCTTTCAAGGCCTTCGTAATCTTCCAGCTCACTGACAGCGTAAATTCTCTTTCCGGCTTTATCTGTACAGACGTAAGAAGGGTTTTTAATCCCCTCTATGGTCTGTTTCAGCCTCATTTTACCAGATACCATATCTATTTCAGCCAGATATATTCCCTCTCCATTCCCTATAAAACGGCTTCCGTCACCAAATAAAACCGATTCCGTATAGGTACCGATCAAAAATTCCTGTTTCTTTTCTGACATTCTGTCTCTTCTCCCTCTCTACAGACTTTACTCAATATCCTGAGGATATCGGATTCCGCAGATTCCTCTGATCTCATCCAGTTCTCTCATGATCTGAAGGCTTTCCTCCCAGGGCATGACAGGACTCTCTGTCTGCCCTTCCTTCAGCATTTTCTGTACCTCCAACGCCTCATAGTGGTAACCGTTGCCTGCCACTTCAACCACTCTTTTTTCTTTCAGCATATCCGTGCGGAAATCTTCATTCGGCTCAAACAGATATACCGTATTGGGACGCCAGAAATAAGGAATCTCCAGTTCCGCCTTATCTGTGATGATCACTGCCCTGTTGTCCACTTTTCTGTTGATGGAGAAGACCATATCTGCCAGACATCCGCAGGGATACGTCATCTGGATGCATGTGTTTAGATCTACTGTCTCCTCATTCTTTTCAGACCACGCATGTATCACCTCCGGCGTCTCTCCCAGAAGATACTGTGCGACACTCACACCGTAGACACCCACGTCAAGAAGTGCTCCGCCTCCAAGTTCTGCCTCAAACAGACGTCTTGTCTCCGGCTTTGCAGGCCCGCCGAATGTAAAATGCATATTGTGTACTTTTCCATATACGCCCTCCTGGATTTCCTTTCTCAGCTCCCTCATCACAGGGATAAACCTCGTCCACATAGCCTCCATGAAAAAAGTGTGATTTTCTCTGGCCAAACAGAGGAGTTCCTCCAGTTCCCGAGCGTTCATTGTCACCGGTTTTTCACACAGCACAGGCTTTTTTGCCTCCAGGCAGGCCTTCACACAGGCCAGATGCTGGGGATGGATAGTCCCCACATACACAGCATCAACATTCTCATCACTCACCAATTCTTCATAAGAACGGCAGTATTTCTTTGCCTGTATCCCATAGTCATTTCTCCCTGACTTAGATGCCAGCACTTCCACCTGCATATCCGCCACTTCTTCCAATCCCCTGGCAAACTGCGATGATATAAAACCTCCGCCCATAATTCCCCATCGAAACATATAGATTCCTCCTCGTCCATTCATTATTGCTGTCCACAATGCCGCTTCAGTCCTTTACAAGGCAGGCATCTGTGAACAACAACTATTCAACTGCTGTCTATTTTTTTTATTATACCACAAACGGACAGACGGGAATATACTTTCCCGCCTGTCCGTTAAAATTAACTGTGAAGGTACTGAACAGTCACCCTCCACCAGACATATCAGCCCGCACCGTATGCGCGTTCTCTGTCCTTTTCCTTATAATGATGTGCTTCTTCAAGCATCATATCTTTTACCTTCATCAGACGAATCTGTGTACTTCTCTCACTCTCGTCCAACTTCATGGTAATATACTTAATATTCTGTTGCGTCTCCGGAATAATTACATGTTCCAGAGCGTTTACTCTGCGTCGGGTCTTCTCAATCTCGGAAGCCATAAGCTGGCAGGATTTTTCAATCTCAGCAAGCTTGAGCATATCCGGCAGGATATCTGCCAGAGATTTCACCGCGCCATCCAGGTCGCCTGACGTGAAGGCAAAACCGTAGGAATAGATGTCATTTGCATCCGCGGTTCTGGTCTGGGACTGGAAAACGGGAATATCAACACTCATGACATTCCTCTTGCCAGTATCCAGATACACCTCCTGTTTCGGCGCCATCAGCGCTGTGTTCAACGTCTGTTCGGACATGCCGGCCTTTGCGATCACGAAGTTCTTGTTAGCCTCTTTAATACCCTCTTCCACTTTCAGGCGCAGAGCCATATTTTCTCTTGCCAGATCCAGGAACTGACGCATGAGCTCGTCACGTTTGTCCTTCAAAAGCTTGTGGCCTTTGATGGCTGTGACCAGCTTTTTCTTCTGCTTGGTAAGTTCCATTCTGGTAGGATTTACCTGGGTAGATGCCAAGACAATCACCTCTTTCTATGCTTTTTTAAGGCACGGCAGGTTTTTCCGGCCTGCCGCACCGCCGGCATTATTGTTTACCGTAATATTCATCAAGGAATTTATCATCAATACGTTTCAGCTCGCTCCTCGGCAGTATGGAGAGCAGCTTCCAGCCGATACGCAGGGTCTCCTCAATATCGCGGTTAGCCATATAACCCTGTGAGACATATTCCGCCTCAAAGGCATCCGCGAATTTTGCATAGATAAGGTCAATATCAGAAAGTGCCGCCTCACCAAGGATTGTCATCAGCTCTTTTGCCTCTTTACCACGGGCATAAGCAGCGAATAACTGGTTCATGGTGTTTGCGTGGTCAGCACGTGTCTTGCCTTCACCGATACCTTTATCTTTCAGTCGTGACAGAGATGGCAGAACATCGATCGGCGGTGTAACGCCCTTTCTGTAAAGCTCACGGCTTAAGATGATCTGACCCTCAGTGATATATCCGGTAAGGTCAGGGATCGGATGGGTTTTATCATCCTCAGGCATGGTAAGGATTGGGATCATGGTAATGGAACCATCGCTTCCCTTCTTACGTCCTGCTCTTTCATACATGGTTGCAAGGTCTGTGTACATATATCCCGGATATCCACGACGTCCCGGAACCTCTTTACGGGCTGCGGAAACCTCACGCAGGGCATCTGCGTAGTTGGTGATGTCGGTCAGGATTACAAGTACATGCATATCTTTTTCAAATGCGAGATATTCTGCTGCGGTAAGAGCCATCTTAGGTGTTGCGATACGCTCTACAGCCGGGTCATTTGCCAGGTTGATGAACAGAACTGTTCTGTCAATAGCGCCGGTCTCCTTAAAACTCTCAATAAAGAAGTTAGACTCCTCAAAGGTAATACCCAATGCAGCAAATACAACGGCGAAGTTCTCACCGGTACCACGAACCTTGGCCTGTCTTGCGATCTGAGCGGCCAACTGTGCATGAGGAAGACCTGATGCAGAGAAAATAGGCAGCTTCTGACCACGTACCAGTGTGTTCAGACCGTCGATCGCAGATACACCGGTCTGGATAAACTCTTCCGGGTACATCCTGGCAGCCGGGTTCATTGGCAGACCATTGATATCACGTCTCTCATCCGGAAGGATTTCCGGACCGTCATCGATAGGGCGTCCCATACCGTCGAATACACGGCCCAGCATGTCTTCAGACACACCCAGTTCCATGCTTCGTCCGAGGAAACGTACTTTACTGTCAGACAGGTTGATACCTGTTGAGCTTTCAAAAAGCTGTACCAGGGCATCACTGCCGTTAATTTCAAGTACACGGCAGCGGCGTGTCTCACCGCTTGCCAGCTCGATCTCACCTAATTCATCAAAATGTACATTTTCAACACCGCGCACCAACATCAGAGGGCCGGCAACTTCCTGTATGGTTCTATACTCTTTCGGCATTAGAAGTCCTCCTTCCCAAATACATTGGCAATGTCAGCAGCAAGTTCGTCCATTGTCACTTTATATTCTTTGTCCAGCTTGTCTTCCGTCACATATTTGAAACGTCCGATCTTCTCGCGGACATCCATCTTGATCAACCCCTGAATGTTGGCGCCTTTATCCAGCGCTTCCTTTGACTGCTCATAGAATGCGATAACCAGTTTCATAAGGAGATACTGTTTCTGCAGAGAACTGTAGGTATCTACCTCATGGAAAGAGTTCTGATGCAGGAAGTCCTCACGGATGGAGCGGGCAGCTTCCATTTTCAGACGGTCACCTGCTGAAAGTGCATCCATACCAACCATCTTAACGATTTCTTCCAGCTCTGCCTCATCCTGAAGAAGGCTCATCATCTTCTGACGATCTTCCATCCAGTCAGGAGCAACCTTCTCATTGAACCAGTCGGCCATGTTGTCCAGATACAGAGAGTAGCTGGTCAGCCAGTTGATCGCCGGGAAATGACGTTTGTAAGCCAGAGCGGAATCCAGTCCCCAGAATACCTTTACGATACGCAGGGTTGCCTGGGATACAGGCTCTGAAATATCACCACCCGGAGGAGATACAGCACCGATAACGGAAAGGGCGCCTTCTCTGTTGTCACTGCCCAGAGATACCACATGTCCGGCTCTCTCATAGAACTGTGCCAGACGGGAACCCAGGTATGCAGGATATCCCTCCTCACCCGGCATCTCTTCCAGACGTCCTGACATCTCTCTAAGAGCCTCTGCCCAACGTGATGTGGAGTCTGCCATCAGGGCTACGGAGTAACCCATATCACGGAAATATTCCGCGATGGTAATACCTGTATAAATAGAAGCCTCACGTGCCGCAACAGGCATATCTGAGGTATTGGCAATCAAAACGGTACGTTCCATCAGAGACTGTCCTGTCTTCGGGTCCTTCAGTTCAGGGAACTCGTTCAGAACGTCTGTCATCTCATTTCCACGCTCACCGCATCCGATATAAACCACGATATCGGCCTCAGCCCACTTTGCAAGCTGATGCTGGATAACTGTTTTACCGCTTCCGAATGGTCCCGGAACGGCTGCCACACCGCCTTTTGCGATGGGGAAGAACGTATCAACAACACGCTGACCGGTTACCAGAGGCATCTCCGGCGGCAGCTTTTTCTGATAAGGACGGCCTTTACGAACCGGCCATGTCTGCATCATGCCGACTTCCTTGTCACCGTCTTCGGTCTCAATGACAGCAACCATATCTTCTACTGTAAATTCACCGGCTTTGATCTCTTTTACTTTACCGTTGATCCCGTAAGGAACCATGATCTTGTGGTTTACAACGATAGTTTCCTGTACAGTACCGATAATATCGCCGTTCTGTACTACATCACCCACTTTAACAGTAGGCACAAAGTTCCACTTTTTATCTCTCTTCAGAGAAGGAACTTCAACACCTCTCTTTAAGTTCGTGCCGGAAACCTTCATAATCTCATCCAGCGGACGCTGGATACCATCGTAAATACTTGTGATAAGACCTGGTCCAAGTTCTACGGAAAGAGGTGCATTCATAGACTCTACCGGTTCGCCCGGTCCCAGTCCTGATGTCTCCTCGTATACCTGAACGCTGGCTTCGTCACCGTGCATCTCGATGATCTCACCAATCAGACGCTGGTTACTAACACGGACAACGTCGAACATATTTGAGTCCCTCATGCCCTCCGCGATAACCAGCGGCCCTGCAACTTTTTTAATCGTACCTTTGCTCATCGGAACGAATCACCTGCTTTCTAAAATAGTTCGTATCTGGTAACTGCTCACTACGTTCACAGTTACTGGCAAAATCCATATAAGCCCACCATAGGCCATGGAATTTTCGCTTATTAATTATTGCTGAAGAGAATATCCGAGCCAACCGCTTTTTCCACGGATGTTTTCACTCCCTGCACGCCTTCACCTGTATTTCCGGATACGCCGGGAATCTGGATCACGGCAGGAAGCAGCTCTTCCTGAAATTTATCTATGGTCTTTTTACATTCCGCAGCCAGCGCCTCTGTGATATAGATGATCCCATATTTGCTCGCTGCCAGATGCTCCAGTTTTTCTTCAGCTTCTTTTCGGGATGTTACCGGGAACGTATCAAGCCCCAGTGTAGCAAACCCGTAAATACTGTCGTAATCGCCCACAACTGCAATCTTATACATACATTTCCCTTACCCTTTCCCGGATAGAATCATCCGAAAGTCCGCTGCGTTTACCGGACAAAATGATTCGTACCGTTTTGATCTCGTTCTCTCTGGCAAGCACATAGGCAACCAGAGGTCCCACTGAAAATGACTGATATTTCTGAGGCTGCATGGTCTGCATCATGCGGTTGTCGCACCAGCGTTCAAAAGCGGACATAGACTCTGCAATGGCCTTTCCGCCCTCTGCATAAGCAGTGCCCGACAAATACTCTACAATAGCATCAATGCCGTTCACCGCTGCCTTGGAAAGCTGTGCCACGCTCAGTGATTCGCATTCCACCATCGCGCGCTTCATAAAATCCATATTTTTTGCGGTTTTCTGTGAACGCACAGCGATTTTAATATCAGCTATGGCAACCGTGGACTCTGCATAATCTTTGATAATGCTGTCCTTTGCCTCTTTGCCCGCTGCATAGATTGCTTCAAGGGCTGCCTTGTCCACAATGACATCACAGAGCTGTCCGTCTCTTGTGTGGAGCAGCGTCTCATAAGCTTCTTTTGCAGCACCGGCCATATACTTGGGAAGTCTGGAAAAATCCTTGCTTCTCACAATCTCCAGCATTTCATCCGGTGAAACCGCCGTGTCATCATAATAGATGTTCATGGTTTTGCCGTTCTCCTCGGTACATACATCTTTGATCGCTGCCTTAAGATTGTGGAACATATTCGGGTAGGAAAGTACATCGAAGACAGACATATCAACGCCCAGATCTTTAATGTTCTCCCAGATTTTTTCCTGCTCCCTGGTCAATATTGCCTCTGCATTCACCGGCGTATCCGCGCCGCCCC
>ERZ894236.521-NODE-521-length-44561-cov-111.839_pt1 | contig 44561 bp, 39 predicted proteins | sample MGYA00380297_ERZ894236 | MGnify/ENA primary metagenome ERZ894236 (study PRJEB32331, sample SAMN06328420) | human gut metagenome | biome: human gut microbiome; feature: stool | host: Homo sapiens | collected 2014-08-04 ... | reverse complement strand
TACCGAACGGTACGCTACGTGGTGTGGAAGGGGAGGTTAAAATCTCCCCTATCCGATGCGCTATGCGGTTTTGAGAGGTATTATATATATATAAGGCAGGGGGAATTCCAGCACTTTCTGTTTATGGAAATTTAATTCTTCCTTTCTTGACAATCCATGGCATATGTGTTTATAATTGGGTTCGTGACATATTGTCATAAGTGACATTATGTCACTAAGAGGAATATGATTGTATCATACAAAAGAGGGCTAGGAGGCTGGATTCATGCCTACACAACGATTTTTGAAACTAAAGGAAGAGAAGAAGCAGGCAATACTGGAGGCAGCGGTCCACGAATTCTCAAGGGTTCCCTATTCATCTGCATCCATCAACCAGATTATCAAGGAGGCAGACATATCCAGAGGAAGCTTTTATACATATTTTGAAGATAAGGATGACCTGATGCGGTATATGCTAAGAGGCTTCAGGGATAACTGCCAGGAGAGAATCTTCAGAACCCTGAAGGAGCAGAGGGGGAATCCCTTTGGAACCGCCCTTAAGCTTTTGGAGGCAGTGGTGGATGAGGACCATGGCGGTCTGGGCTATAAGATGTACAGGAACATGCTGTCGGATTTAAGTGTGGTGGACCAGAACCATTTATTTGGAATCAAGGGCTTTTTGCTTCAGGATGAGTTCTATGGTGAGTTCGTTCAGAAGCTTTATGAAGGGATTGACAGGGAACGTTATCCCATTGATGAAGGGACCCTGGCATATCTGGTGGACATGGCCATGCTTATTATCATCAGAGCCGTAACGCTGTATTATAAGAATGTGGTGGACCGGGAAAAACTTCTGGAAGTGTCAAAGAAGGAAATGCTCATATTGGAATACGGTGTCTGCCGGAACATCGGAAGCTGACGTGAAAGGGAAACACAGAAAAGAGGAGAGAAGATATGAAAAATTTAAGGAACAGGAAATATGGGTACAGGGCTGCTGCTGTTCTGTCAGCCATCACCATGGCCGGGGCAATGCCCATGACATCATTTGCAAGGAATGCAAGCAAGCCGGATGATGCCCATGTTATCGCAGAGCCGCCTGCACCGGACATTAACAAGGATTTAAGCCCTGAATTTGCATACAGCGAGGATAAATGGGCGTCCCTCAGGGATAATGTGCTGGAATTCGGGGAGTTAAAGGATTTAGTGCACGAGTACAACCCAACGGTCCGCAGCAACCGGTCTACCTATAAGGATCAGAAGGGCAAGGACCTGAATGCGGCTTACGATGATTATATGGATGACATTGATGCCATCTGGAATAATGCAGACAGCGACGATGACGTGGCATGGGCCACTGCCAGGTTCCAGGTTGGCGTGCTCCAGCAGCAGGCCGACAACAACTATCAGGATGCCGACATGGAAAAGATTCAGTATGACCAGACAGAGGCAGGACTTGTGTATCAGGCCCAGCAGCTCATGGTGACCTATGAGCAGTCACGGTATAATATGGAAAACCTTGAAAGTGCAAGGAATCTTCTGCAGGCCCAGTACGAGGCAACTGTGGCCCGTCAGGCCGCCGGCATGGCAACCCAGGCAGATGTGCTGAGCGCATTAAAGAGCGTACAGGACCAGGATACGGCCATTTTGTCTGCACAGAAGTCTGCTGACAATGTCCACAGAAGTCTTTGCCTGATGCTGGGATGGGCGGTGGACGGACAGCCTGAGATTAGGGATGTGCCGGAGCCGGATTTGAACCGGATTGCTTCCATGAATCCGGAAGCTGATATGGAGACTGCCATTGCAAACAATTACGATGTGAAATATTATGAGAAGAAGGCCGGTAACCTGACCAGCCAGTATCTGATTGAGTCCAATCAGGCACAGCTTCAGGATGCAAAGAATAAGGCGGCCAAATCTCTCAGGACCCAGTACAATACGGTGCTTACAAACCGGGATTCCCTGAACGCGGCCGTGATGGCCCTGGATGTTGCCTCCGTTAACCTGAACACGGCCACGGCCAGGAGGGCAGTAGGCGAAATTACAGAGCTGGAATACCAGAACGTGCTTAACAGCTATGTGTCCGCCAAGAACAGTGTGGAGACAGATAAGCTTCAGCTTCTGCTGGCTATGGAAGCCTATGATTGGAATGTAAAAGGTCTCACAACCTCCAATTAGGCCGGCTGAAAAGATAAGGAGGTTGAACAGATGAACATGAACAGACGAAAAGGCTTCATGGCTTTATCACTGGCAGCCGTGATGGCGGTGGGCAGTACAGGCGCTGCGCTGGCCGATGAGCCGGGTGTGGTACCGGGTGAGACGTACACAGAAGCCATGGCCCGGCTCCAGGACAGCCACATGGAGTACGATGAATTGACAGACCTTATTAAGAATTACTATGCTCCCATAAAAAGCGCATATTCCATGATTGATACCATGGAAGAGGACCAGGGAAGCATTGCAACAGCCATGCGCGTGGTGGCTGATGATTATATGTCCCAGGCAGACCAGCTGGCAGATGTCCTGGGCAGCGGGAATCCTGCGGTCATGCAGATAGTGGGAGGAGCCAGGATGCTGCGTTCCAGCGCAGGCTCCATGGATCGTTCCATTGAGCGCAGCAAGTCCAGCCGGAGCGTGGACCGCCAGGTGAACATGATTGTGTCCGGCGCGGAGACTCTGATGAACCAGTATGAGTATTACCTGGCTCAGAGGACCGTGGTAGCCAAGGCATTGGAGATAGCCCAGACAGCCCAGGCCATACAGCAGACCATGCAGGCCCAGGGGCTTGCAGTGGATGCAGACGTGCTTTCGGCGGCAGCCCAGCTGTCCTCGGCAAAATCCCAGCTGGAGAGTATAGATGCGGGAATTGACCAGATATATAAGACCCTTTGCTACTATACCGGATGGGATAAAGGCGCGGATACTGTCATTGGCCCGGTTCCGGCAGCAGACCCATCGGTTATCGGGACCCTGGATTTGGCATCTGACAAGGAAACCGCGGTGAACAATAACTACAGCCTGATCAGCATGCGGAGCGGCTCAGGGGCAGGAATGAGTGATTTCCAGGTCCGCACCACCAAAGGAATGACGCAGAAGGCCAACAAGATGCGTACCGTAGACTATTCAGAGGCCCAGCTCCGTTCTGATATGCAGACATTGTATGACACCATACTGGAGAAAAAGGCAGCCTATGATTCAGCTTCCACTGCTTACCAGAGCGCCCAGCTCACGTGGAATGCAGCTCAGATTCAGAGGCAGAATGGCACGCTGAGCCAGATTCAGTTCATGCAGCAGGAGCTGGCGTATCTCCAGGCTCAGTCCGGGTTTAAGTGTGCAGACCTGAATCTTCAGCAGGCACTGCGCAATTATCAGTGGGCTGTAAAAGGCGTCAGCGTAAGCGCCGGTTAAATGTAAATTACAGGAAAACCCTATTTTTACCAGTTTTGTTACATTTGCAACAAAATGGCGGTGAAAATAGGGTTTTTCTCTGACTTTTAGTTCCAAATTTACAAAAACTATATAAAATTAGTGCGCTAATCTCTTGAATTTAGAGAAAAAAAATGTTATTCTAAATACATAGGGGCATGTATAATTATTCAGAGGAGGGGGGTAACAAGTAGTCGGTTTTGTTTTGAATTGAGGTGATTCTATGTTAACGAAACAAGTTGACAGCAGGGAACGGGTCTTTAGGCCAATCCCCATTTCTTATTTGATTCAGACGGCAAATCAATTTGACTGCGATATTTTTGTCACCAGCGATAAGTATACAGCGAATGTCAAGCAATACGACGAGGTAAAGAATCTTAGAATGACAGGTTTTCTGACTTTTTACTTTAAGGGAAGTGACGAGACAGAGGCCGAGGACAGGATTCAGAAGATTCTGTGGGAGGATAATGAAGGATAAGGAGAGTACATAATTATGTGTGTACAAAATTAAACGAGGACAGGGAGACCGGTCCTCGTTTATTGCTTTATGATTTTTGCTGTGATTCAATTACATCATTCAATTACATCATTCAATGTTCCGCGTTCCGGAATTCTCTTTGTCCAGGTAGTGCCTGGCGTCCTTGAAAAAGCCCCATACAATCAATACAATGATGAAACCAATGGGAAAGGCTGCAATGATGGATACGGTCTGCAGGTTAGCCATGGAGTTCTCTGCGAAAATCAGGGCTATGGGCAGCAGCATCAGAAGTATGGCCCAGAACAGCTTTACCTGCTTGTGGGGTTCCTCCTCAGCGCCCAGGGACTTATAGGAGTATGAGCTGGCTACCATGGTCAGAGCGTCAAAGGATGTGGCATAAAAGGCAATCATGGTAATGGCCAGAAGAACCAGCCCGGCCTTTGCCAGAGGCATTGTCTCAAATATGGAGATGATGGCCTGGTACAGGTCCCCGGTTTTGGCATAGACACCCATCAGGTCCAGCTTTCCGTGCATCTGCAGTCCCAGCCCGTAATTGCCCAGGATGATGAAGGATGTAAAGGTGCCTGAGAGACCGAAGAAATAGCCTCCAAGCACAGTCTGGCGGATGGTCCTTCCCTTGCTGATGGTGCCGATGAAGAATGGGGTGGCAACACACCATACCATCCAGTAAGCCCAGTAAAAGATGGTCCAGTTCTGGGGGAAGGAGGAGGTGCGCATGGCATCGGTCCAGGTGGCCATGCCCACGAAGTTCTGTACCATATTCCCCACCGCGGTGATGCCTGTCTCGATGATATAGCGTGTCTCGCCTCCGCACAGAAGGAAATAGGCCAGCAGTCCGAAGAACAGGTACACGCAGGAGGCTGCCAGTTTGGCAATGCCCTGCATGCCGAAGTATACGGCCATGGTATACACCACGCAGATGATGACCAGGATGCCGATGGTCAGGAAATTATTCTCAGGTATGCCTAACACACGGCTTATGGCCATGGAGAGAAGGGGCGTTGCCAGGGAAAATGTGGTGGCAGTGCCTGCCAGAAGGGCAAATACCGCTGTCAGGTCAATGAGTTTTCCCAAGAGACCGTCCACCCGTCTGCCCAGAAGCGGCCGGCATGCCTCGGAATACTTTTGTTTGTTCCGCTTACGCACATGAAGCATGAAGCCAAAGGACACAGCCAGAATAATGTAAAAGCTCCAGGGAATGGGGCCCCAGTGAAACAGGGGATAGGTGGATGCCCAGTCCTGCATGGCGCCCATGTCCGTGATATGGGGCTCGCCTGCGTAGAGCATCCACTCGCACAGGGAGTAGAAAAGTATGTCGGCAGCCAATCCCGCCGTAAACATCATGGAACCCCACTGGAAGGAGGAGTACTGCGGCTTTTCAGGATTCCCCAGCTTTATCTTGCCGTAGCGGGAAAATGCCATGTACAGGGAGCAGATTAAGGCGCCCAGTCCAAGGAGCAGATAATAGCTTCCTAACTGGTCTCCCAGAAAAAAGCGCACAGACCCAAGTACCTGAGAGGAGGCGTCCGGGAATATCATAAACAGGGAACAGAGGGCCAGTATGGTCACAAAGGGAATGATGGTTGTGACCCGGTCCAGCCTATTCTTTAATGCGGTATCTATACTGCTGTTTTTATCTTGCTTCATGGCTGTATCCTCCTGAATGTTCAAAAAATAGTTAAAATGAATTATATTGAACATATTATCATCAGTTACTGGAAAAATCAAGAGGAACTTGTAAAAACATCAATAATTTTGTAAGAAAAAAGGACTGTTAAATTATTGTAATCTTAGCTATAATAGTAACGTTGACAAAAGGAGGATTACCATATCATGAGAAAATTAAAGAAGTTATCATTGATATTATTAGCTTCAGCGGCCCTGCTTTGCGGTTGTACTCAGAGCAACATTGTTTCTCCCAGTAACGGTGTGGTTCAGGGGGACGGACAGCCTGACCTGGAGGTTGATAAAAATATTAACATTGACTGGCAGGAGGTAAGGGAAGACCTCAGGGATCAGTTCCTGGATCCTTACGGCGAGTTCGCTGATTATGTGCTGGATCTGGATGCCAAGTATGACGCCGGCAGCAGCAGGTTAGTTGTCCTGCTTCCCGTGACCCATAAGACCACAGGTGACATTGCTGTGATTTATGGTCAGGAGGTGCTGAAGGCAGTGGGTACCTATGTTGCGGAGCAGAACTTCTATTATGAAGCTCCTGACCTGGAGGATACGGACAGCACCTACTATGGCAGTTACTTTGACGAGCACGACGTGCTTGTGCAGGTGTTCCCTTATGACAAAGAGGGGGATGAAAGCGCATACCTGGTGAATGACGTTATGAAGGCAGGGGAACAGAGAGAGCTGACAGCTCAGATTCAGTAAAGAAATGATTAAGGAGATATTGGGATGAGGATTGACAGATACTGGAAACAGGCCGCCGCCGGACTGCTGGCCATCATGACACTGACAATGACCGGAGGGAACCTGGACAGCCTGGCCATGACCAACTCCCAGCCGTTAAAGGCCCAGGGACAGATGCTGTCCTCACCGGACAAAATTATCATCAGGGATGAAGGGGATAATGCCCAGTCATCCCAGGCAGCGGCTGCCAGCCAGCCGGTGATTCAGACTAAGGCTCAGATTGCCGCATTTGGGGAAGTTACCACTCCAAAGACAGATACCACTTCCCTGTTTGGGGCCGGCCGTCTCACCATGCTGGCCAATCATGACACGGCAGCCCAGCTTCTGTCGGTCATCATCGAGACAGGAGAGGGCGGTCTCATCGTAGTGGACGGAGGCTGGACCAATAACGCGGATTATCTTCTGAACCAGATTAAGCAGAAGGGCGGTCACGTCCAGGCATGGCTGCTGACCCACCCTGATTCAGACCATGTGGGAGCATTGGCAGACATTCTGTACAAGCATAACGGAGAGATTACCATTGACGGTATCTACTACTCCTTTGCAGAGGACAGCTGGTATGCTGAGAAGGACCCTGAGGTTGCCAAGATGGTGGCCTATATCAAGGGAGCCTTTGGTCTGGTGCCTCAGAATATCCTTCACGGGGATATTGTATCAGGACAGGTCATCCAGGCAGGTCCTGCCAAGATTCAGGTATTGAATCAGGCATATAAGATGAACAATGACTTTGTCAATAACAGCAGTGTGGCCTATATGGTATCCCTGAACGGGACAAACACCGTGTTCCTGGGAGATTTGGCTAAATCAGGCGGCGAACAGCTGATGGCCGACCATGATCTGAGCGCCCTTAAGTGCGATATCGTCCAGGTGGCCCACCACGGACAGAACGGCGTAGGCTATGAGGTCTACAAGGCGTTAAGGCCCAGCGTTGCCCTATGGCCCACCCCCCAGTGGCTGTGGGATAATGACAACGGCAGCGGCTCCGGAAGCGGTATCTGGCTTACACAGGAGACAAAGAACTGGATGGTCCGCCTTGGCGTGAATGCAAATTACTGCATCAAGGACGGGGACCAGGTGATCGAATAAAGCGTGAAATAAACGGCGGCAAAAAGCTGCGGCCCCTTTTCCTGAGAATTCAGGAAGAGGGGCCGCAGCTTTTTACTTCTTAATTATCCTTGTCATCTGCACAGGGAAGCCCGCTGTGGTAGGAATAATTCCCCAGCTCAGACAGCAGGTTTTCAAGGGCGTTCAGCTTTAAGGGCTGTCCTGTCTCCAGCATGGAGTTAATCATGTAGAAGATGGTGCTCAGCTTCCCCAGGGACTGTCTGAACAGGTCGGGGAAGGAGGACTTGGAAGCAATGCTCTTATCCCATGGATTGCACCATGTCTCATGGTGCAGGTTCAGGCTCCAGGCCGGGTTCTCTACTGTATCAGTAACCAGCTTGCTGGAGGCCACCGGGTTCTTAAGGAACAGGGATTCAAAAAATGCAATCCTGTCCTTTTTCCTGCTGTTAGGGTCTGACAGAGTCCTGCATCCAAAACGGAGAGCCAGGATGGAGCGGTGTATCATGGGAGCCGTGACCTGGTACCGGTTCTTATAGCTCAACGGATAGAATGCCTCGTTGATGCAGTCTGACAGGAACTGGGAAATAAACTGGGTTTCCATTCCATTCAGACAGATGGTTGCTGCCTGGTTGAACTGGGATGGTTTCTTCCTCTTGTACTTCTGGAGAAGAAGGGCGTCGATGTCGTTCTCCAGCTTGGCGTGGAGTCCGTGGTAATAGGAACCCGGGTGGTTGACATCGTATTCAATGCGTCCGTAAACATAGGGGTGGCATATGGAGTCACCGATATAATGGCAGATAAAACCGCACATGTAGGCCAGGCCTTCTTCACGCTGCTGCCTGGAGCCGATTCGGGAAAGCTGCATGAAACAGCAACGGAAAAAGTAATTGACATGGTGTTCATGCATATAGGAACCTACATTGCGGTGGTCTCGATGGCGCAGGATGGGCAGGTTATAAAAAAACATGTCCGGCCCCTGGAGACCCAGCTGATAGAGCCACCGATACTTGGCAATGATAAACTTCAGATTGTTCTGAGGCATATCATTGTATGCTTTCATGCCCAAGACATAGTGAGTTGTAAATCCTGGCATCGGCATACCTCTTTTCTATTGGATTCTTGCAGTTGTTCCTACTTCATATTCTATCATAAACAACTATGAAATGCGAGCCGGAAACAAAAGAAAATTCCTTCCAGTGGTCATAGTCAGGGGAGCTTTGGAATAAGACATTTATAAGAAGTAAGCAGGGCAGGTTGTGCTCGGATGATGAATGTATTAGAGCAGGTCCACCAGATGGTGTGGGGGCCATGGACCCTTGTCATATTCCTTGGGGTAGGTATATTCTTTACCCTGAGATGTCATTTTTTCCAAATCAGGGGGTTTTTATTCTGGTGGAGCCGCACGGCAGGACGGCTCATATCAGGAGAAGCGTCCAGGAAGGAGGACGGGAACAAGACCGGAAAAGGAAAGGGAATCAGCCAGTTCCAGTCGGTCTGCACCGCGCTGGCGGCAACCGTCGGCACAGGCAACATAGCAGGGGTGGCAACCGCGCTGACAGCGGGAGGACCGGGCGCCCTGTTCTGGATGTGGGTATCAGCCCTGATCGGCATGATAACCGCTTATGCGGAAACCATGCTGGGAATCAGGTACCGGTACAGGGATAAGGATGGACATTACATATGCGGTCCGTTTATATATATGGAAAGGGGACTGGGGCTCAGGGGAATGGGAGTGCTGTACAGCTTCCTGTGCCTGATGAGCTCCCTTGGAATGGGCAGCATGGTCCAGGCCAACTCGGCAATCAGCACCATGGAATACACCTGGCATGTACCGGCCCTGGCAGGCGGACTGATATTTACCGGCCTTCTGGTGCTGGTCACCTGGGGAGGAATCCGCAGAATCGGAAATGTGGCTGAAAAGCTGGTGCCTGCGGCATCCGGAATCTATATCGCATTTTCCATGATTGTGATTTTATCCTGTCTGGAACAGATACCGGGAGCCCTGGTGTCCATGGTGTCCTCCGCATTCCTGCCTGAGGCAGCAGCAGGAGGGACCGCGGGATATGTAATCAGCCGCAGCGTGCGTTACGGTATCTCACGGGGAGTATTCTCCAACGAGGCCGGACTAGGCACGCTGGCCGTGCTCCACGGACCCACAGAGGGCACAACACCTCATGAGCAGGGGATGTGGGCCATGTTTGAGGTGTTTTTTGACACCGTGGTCCTGTGCACCCTTACGGCCCTGGTAATCCTGTGCATGACCGGTTCCAGCCCGGAGACAATACCTTATGAGGGAGCAGCCCTTGCGGCCTGGTGTTTCAGCAGACGCCTGGGAATTGTAGGGGAATATCTGGTCAGCGGCTCCATGGTGGTATTTGCCTTTGCCACTATCATGGCCTGGTTTTATCTGGGGAGGCAGGCTGCTGCCTATTTCATCAGGGGATGCGGGTTCGGGGAAAATGCGCAGCGCATGTTTTCGGCCAAGGTATATCCTCTTCTGTTTATCGCAGCCGTATTTTTAGGAAGTGAGGCCAGGCTGGGCCTGGTTTGGCTGCTGTCAGACGTATGGAACGGACTCATGGCCTTCCCCAACCTGACAGCCCTGCTGTTTTTATCCAGAGAGGTGACTCTGCCTGAGGGGTTTTTAAGAAGGCGGGATTAAGGGGATGGTTAATGTTCCAAATCAAAGAGGGGAAACAGGGGCAGGATTCAACTCTGCCCCGGAGCATAGACAAATGAAAAAACGCACCATCCTGGGGATGATACGCCTTCTGGAAAAAAGTATTTTAAAAGGGAGGAGAGCTGATAAATTCTTATCAGCTCGAGTATTATGAAAAAAATCTTGTAAGCGTTTTTGGTGTAGCAACTCTTGTTGTTTGCTATGGTTAAAGTATATAGCTCAAACATGAAGAAATAATGTTATTTGTGTAAAAGGTTTTTGAATGAAATATGAACGAAGTGTGAATGCGCAAAGGGGACTTGTTGTTTCCTTCCCACCGGCTCTCAGCCTTTTATCCATGAAGCCTGTCAGAGTTTGGACAGGGAGAGATATCAGTTTGTAAGCCCGGTCGATATTCGGAAAGATTATTTTGATGTAGAGTGGGCCACAGACTTTGTGTTGCACCTTGCAGATGGGAGCGTTGGAATCCGTGAGGTTGTTTCGGAAGCTATGTTATCAAAGAGAGCGAACATTGAGAAGTTGGAATTTTCAAGACGGTATTGGTCTGGTTCTAAATCTGTTAAGGATTGGAAAGTTGTACTCATAGAGAAAGGAGCGTAAAGAAATTTACATCATGGACAAACAGGTACGGAATGAGAAAATCAAGGAAATTGCAGAGCGTGAGGAAACCACAGTGAAGCGGATACAGAAATTATATTTCCGTCATCTTGCAGGGCGGTCGCTGGTGGAGGAAAGGAAGCTGCCAGAAAAGCAGGAGACACAGGAGCAGAAAGATTTTCGATGGGCGGTTGATACGTTTTACTATTCCGCAAAGAAAATGAGTTTGCGAAGTGCCTACGATATGATGTTGCTTTCCAGATACACGAACGCAGACGGACGGTTAATGGAGAATCACCCATCATGGCACTGTTTCCGTCATTACTTCTATGAGGGTGGCTATAACGTAAAATCCAGATCAACAATCGCCAGAAACGGATTGACTGATTACCAGAGAAACAAACGCCCTCTTTTTGGTTCTGCTATGAGTTGGAGGGATAAAATTGGAGCGTTTCAGATGGACGCAACACAGGCAGATATTTACCTTGTGTCGAGCGTTGATAAGTCGGCTGTAATCGGACGTCCTAATATCTATATGGCGGTTGATACTACTATACAGTTAATTGCCGGAATCTATGTGGGACTAGATGCAGGAGAACAGGCAGTAATAAACTGCCTTGCAAATGCAGCCACAGACAAGGTTGAGTTTTGCCAGAAATACGGAATTGATATTAAACCGAATGAATGGCCGAACACGGGCATATGACAAAAGAGGAACTTTTCAAGACAGCAAAAGAAACTGTACTCCACGACCGTGTGTTTACGAGTTTGACGGAACTGCTTTGAAAATGGCTGGTGACAGTCTGAAACTGGAAAAAGATGGACTTGCAAATACAATTATACATCACAGATCAAGATAAATTGACTTATACAAAATTTTAAAAGAGGTACAAACACATGAACAATAGAGATGCCACTCAATCCATGAAATTCTGATAGTACCAAAATCAGAAATGGACGATGTGTCAGAAAAAAGGACAATAAGATTAAGGAACTCACAAAGAAGCTGGAGACAGGCGTGCCCACAGACTGATTGAGCGTGGAGCACCGAAGGGAACAGATAACTTTCAGGTTCTGTTTTGATAGCCATCGCAATGCAGTACTTTTCCAGCATCGTTGTTAAAGCTGCATCCATCGGGACAATACGCTGCCTGCCGTTCTTGGCGTGACGGATCAGGATAGTCATGCGGGAAAAATTTACGTCTTTTACTCTTGCGGAAAGCGGTTCCCCCAATCGGAACCCGCAGCCCAGGAGCAGCCGTAGCAGCATACAGAATTCCATATCTGTCTGACGTATTTTCAGATCAGCATGCTTGTCAGCCCAGTTCTCAGCATTGGCTAACAGCATTTGTATTTCCTCGTCCGAAAAAATATATGGGATTTAGCTGTCTGGCGTTTTGGGGCAGTCAGGCATAAAAACGCTGTAGCCTTTATACCGGAGATGCCTTAAAAATTTTCGGAGACAGCTTACCTTGTCGCTGACTGTTTTGGGAGCATTAGTCTGGATAAGCCTGCCTATCCAGCGGCTGACTGTCTTTTCTGTGATTCCACTGGCATTTTCCTCTGTCAGCAGTACATCAAACGAAAGCAGATCGCCTATGCTTACGAATGGTTGGCTCTCTCTGCCGCTGTCACTTCCAGCCAGAATCAGATAAAAGACGAGGCGGTGATTGCAAAAGTCTACTCCGATTCTATGCTCCAGGTCACAGCCGCCCTTGAAAACTTCATGAAATCCCTGGAAGTTAAAAAGCAGGAGTTGGAGGTATGCAATCCGTTCCTGAATCAGCGACGTAAAGAACTCATAGAGGAAATCGCAAGGACTGAAATGGAGATTCAATCCCTATATGACCGCAGGGACAAAATTTTCAAAGCATACAAAGCAGAACCTACCGACCCAATTTTTCTAGAAGTCATAGAGGATAAGAAACAGAGAATCGCTTTTCTAAAAGGTGAACAAACCAAAATCAACACAGAGTTTTGGACTTTGGTGGAGGAGAACGTGGGAGGACTTCACAAAAGGTAAGTTAAAAGAGCATTATCAAGAAAAATTCAATCAATCCATATGGGAGAAAGCAAAAGCACAGGCACCGGATATCCCGGAGGTGGAGGGAACTGGAATCAAAAATATAAAATCTTACAGACGATAAGAATTATAATTGAAAAACATATGTTCTTGTGCTAAAATGGATATTAGGAAAGCACTCACGACAGGAGTGGCAACCTCCCAACCCTAAGAAACCGGCTTGCCGGAATACATAGGAAAGGAGGTAGCGCCCATGACAGCATACGAGATTATTTCAATCTTCATAGGGATATTGGCTTTGCTGATGTCCTTTGGTAGCTTGATTGTAGCGATTATCGCCTTTCTCGATAAGAGAAATAAGCGTAAATAAAATGCTCACCCTGTCTGTCCACAGAGTGAGCGGTGTCCATAAGGACATGTAGCGATTTACTTTGGGAGCATCCACTTTTGGAGTGGGTGCTTTCTTTTACACTTCTATTATAATCAATCCATCTATGAAATTCAAGTGATTCTTAAAAAATCCTCATTAAATCCTCACGCCGGCGAGAGCAATCCACCTGTTTTTCACCTCATATCCACTAAAACCGCCCTGTTTTCCAGCCGCCGCCCACGAAGCAGCCCTTGAATGAATTGTCAGTCGGCTTATAATATTTCTTTCATAAATCAGATAATATACGCTTTCTTAAAAACTGTCTGATTCTGGTAGATGTTCACGGACTTTTACTACTTGTATGCAGAATACAGAAAATCTATCCATCAAAATCAACGGCTCCTTTATACAGCTGCTATTATTTATAGAAGAAAGTCCTTTGTTTCCAAGTTATTCTGAGGAGTAGCAGAATAGCAATTTTTCATCTTTGTGGGTTGCACAGGCTCCCTAAAAGTCAATGCGCTTTTTGCCCTGACCTTATCAAAATAAAAAGTTTAGCTCTTTTAAAAATTGTCCGGCTATTAAGCCAGCGGGTCACCGCTGGGCCATCTAAACACAGCAAAATCAACGGCTCTACATAAAAATACACAGACACGAAGATGGATTTTCAGTGGTTCTCCCGGCTGTCCCTGGTCTTGTTACAATAGTAAAATTAGAGCGGCGCCAATATTTTATGAAGGAGGTGTTAGAGATAGAGCAGTACAACTACATGGAAAGTGAGGATATTGCGGACAACATTCTGGTGGAGGTTGAAAATGGAAGAAGCATTTCTCTCATATTGTACCACTTATAAAGAAAAGTGTTTCAAAACAGAAAAAGGAGACATTTTCATGTGGGTGTCAGGCAAACACCACTTAATGAATATAGATACTCTGATGGAGGTAGCAGAAACACCAGAGGAGATAGAACTTGTCTCAAAAGTAATGATAAGGTATAGCAGACATTGCAAGGAAGGCTATTGGTTTGACGATATGAAAGAACCAGAACTTTCAATGGTATTGCTTCGTGCAGACTCAGGGCGGTGCCGGTTTTACAGCACCTCTTGCAGAACTGCCGCTTTTAGCTGAAAAGATTGATAATTTTTATAACAGTCATATCGTTACCTATGAACTTGCGGCTCAAAATCTGAAAGAGGCAGAAGAAAAGTCGCACAGAATCGTGTTAGAACCATATAAGACAGTGGGAGAGCAGGTACAGACCCTAAACAGGGCACAGTATTATGATATACTTTTCTTTGATGAATGTGTGTTTGGTGAAGGCGAGGGATATTACGATAGAAGCGGTACGATTCCATTCGGTATCATGTAGCATACCCCTGAGTTTTTACGGGAAACCATCCGTATGTGCAGGGAGATCACGGATGAACCGCTCCTGATCCGCCTTGATTCAGGAAACGATGCCGCAGAGAATATCGGTATCCTAGTGGAAGCGGGCTGTTATTTCATCATAAAACGCAACCTCCGCAGGGAAAGCAAAGAGGACTGGCTGCAGATGGCACAGGAATACAGCCAAGATATCGAAACTCCCCGTGAAGGGAAAACCGTCTATATCGGCAGCGACTGGAAACCGGTTTCCTATAAAACAGCGGATGATGCGGAAAAAACCATCACCGTCCGTGCCGGGTACGAGATCATAAACCGTACCATTGATAAATATGGCCAGTTCCTACTGGAAGGCGACATTGAAGTCAATACCTGGTGGACAAACCTTGGAATGACTGACCGCGAAGTCATAGGACTCTACCATGCCCACGGCGAATGCGAGCAGTTCCATAGCGAGAACCTGTCCCTTCTGCCTTAAAAGCAACCCATTTTCCACGTTTTATCGAGCAAATTAGAAAGAAAAGCTGAAAAGGAAAACACCCGGAAACAACGTATTTACAAGGAAAATTCAACCTAAAGACCAATTCAAACAAAATTCAAGCTGTTTTTGTTCTTGCTCTTTGGCTGTGACAGTCTCAAATAGTGTGGCTGATCGAAAGCCGGAAAAAGAGCAGAGAACAAGGAGAACTTCCAAGAGGCGTTAAAAGCGTATGCCCGAAGAAAAGACAAAGACCTGCGGACTTTAATGCGGTATGCTGGGATGTTCCGGGTAGAAAAAAATTTTGCGGCAGTATTTGGAAGTGCTTTTATGATAAAGATGGAAATGCAATTAAGGTCAGAACAGAGTGTACGGATAAATGATAGTTCCTATGCTATTTTACTTTCCCTTAAAAATAGGATATACTGATAATAAAAATACTCTGCCGCTAAATGCGGGCAGCTTTAGATAAGGAGTGTGTATATGGAAAATCAATTAACTCCAAACAGCTCAATGATTCTGGAAATTCGGGAATTACTGGAAAAATCAAGAAAAAATGTTGCCCAGCAGGTTAATACCCAGCTGCTGACAACTTACTGGCAGATTGGCCGGATTATCGTGGAATATGAACAGCAAAACCAGATTCGGGCAGAATATGGAAAACAAACATTAAGGGAGCTTTCCAAAGAACTGACGCGGGAATTTGGAAAAGGTTTTTCGCGGTCCAATCTGCAAAATATGCGGACATTTTATCTTACTTATGAAAAATGCCAGACAGTGTCTGGCAAATTATCCTGGTCCCATTACTGCGAGCTTTTAAGCATTTCCGATGACAGCAAGCGCAGTTTTTATGAGAAGGAATCCATCAATTCCGGCTGGTCCGTTCGGGAACTGAAACGCCAGATCGACAGCTCACTCTATGAACGGTTGCTTCTGTCCAGCGGTGACGCCAACAAGGAGAAAGTTCTCTCGTTGGCACAGAAAGGGATTGAGATCAGCCAGCCCGCCGACATCATCCGTGACCCCTATGTGTTTGAGTTTTTGGGTGTACCAGAAAACAAGCCTATGCTGGAGAGCGATTTGGAAAAAGCCCTTGTCGCACAGATTGAGAAGTTTTTACTGGAGCTGGGGCGCGGCTTTATGTTTGTTGGAACCCAGCAGCGTGTTACGCTGAACAATACCCACTATTATGTGGATATGGTGTTTTATAATAAGATACTTCGGGCGTATGTGCTGATTGAACTGAAAACAAAAAAACTGACGCCGGAGGCTGCCGGACAGCTCAATATGTACTTAAACTATTACGCGGCAGAAGTAAACGATCCGGACGATAACCCGCCTATTGGCATTATTCTCTGCACCGACAAAGACAGCATCGCTGCGGAATATGCTTTAGGCGGACTTTCCAACAATATTTTTGCATCCCGTTATGTCCTGTATATGCCGGATAAGGATCAGCTGATTGCTCAGGTTGAGGCTGTCTTGAAAAACTGGCATGAAAAGAATGATAACAGCCATGAATGAAAAAGAACTGATTAGTAAAGTACATTCATCTGTCTATCATCAATGCCAGCGGCGGGGCTATGCAGCTCCTGTAGATGTGCTGATGGAAGTTGGCGTTCTTCCAAAACCAAAATATGAGGACTGGCGGTTTGGACGTGTGGACTACCTGGAACGGGTCTGCACCGTCAATCTGCGGAAACTTTCTTTTATCATGCACCAGATACGGGTGTACGCGCAGAAAACCGGACTAAAGTCATCTTTCTGCTATTACAAGCAATGGGGCGTAAAAAAGAAAAACGGTCAGGGACACAAGCCGGTGATTCCACTGCGGTTCAGCAAAAGTGGGAATCCTGAAATCGAAAAATGGTATGCAACCCATTTTGTAGATAGCAAACGGATAGCAACTCTAAAAGCACAACAGAATATTGAAAATTCAGATTGATAAAAGGACAGCTCTCATGCAGCTGTCCTTTTGTTTATAACTTCCGGGAATCTCAATGAATGAGGGTCCATCTGACTAAATATCGAGCAGGAAAAGAACCGGATTCAGATCAATAAAAGGGGAGATGTTTTCCCGTCGGCAGTATTCATAGACAGCATAGGCATCATGAGCGGAATCCAGAAGGAGCTTTTCCATATGAAATTCCGGCAGATACGCTTTCATGGTGAAAAACGAGTGGAGAAAAGAAAGCATGTCGTGTCTGGAGGCCCGCTCTAAAAGAGGGAACACGGGAAGGTCGCTATGGGAATCGGAAGCCACATACATGTAGAGATGGCCAGCGTTCCAGCAGGGCAATGAGTTTTGAAGCCACGCTGGAAGAGTCGCAGGGAGTTTTCTCCCCTTTCTTCTTCCCTTTGGGAGGTTTCATTTTAGGGAACCGATCCTTTGGAGAAAGATTGTTGGAATCGCCTTTCCAAACTCGGGAAAAGAAATCATAGGGATATTAGCTTTGCTGATGTCCTTTGGTAGTCTGAATGTAGCGATTATCGCCTTTCTCGATAAGAGAAATAAGCGGAAATAAAATGCCCACCCTGTCTGATCCACAGGATGGGCGGTGTCCGTAAGGACATATAGCACCTTAATCTAGGAGCATCCACTTTTGGAGTGGGTGTTTTCTTTTTTACACCTCCATTATAATCAATCCACTCTATAAATTCAAGTAATTTCACACAAAATCCTTGAAAACTCACCCGCCAGCGTCACAAATCCGTCCATTTTCACCTCAAACCGCCCTCTTTCCTGGCCGCCGCCCACCAAGCAGCTCTTAAATTGAATGCTTTTTCAGGCAATTAATGGTTTAAGGCTGCGAATATATTGTGGACAATTCATTCTGCTTGCAACAATGACTGTAAGCTGGCTTGCAATGCCGGTCAGGAAGACATCTGCTTTTGGGGTGATGTGATTATAGCCTGGCAGATGAGTTCCGTGTAATCGACCATGCGTTCAAACATCAATTCCAGGTAAGGGAGGAAGTTCTGTTTGAAGCGTGTGAAGAGCGGAGCATCAGGAACTTATACATGCATGTCAACACCTATTTGTTTCCCCTAAACCAGATTGCCCATATCACCAAAAGCAGTCTGATTCATTTCCTGCCGCAGGTCTTCCCTTATCTGCCGGAAATCCCGGGACACTAATTGCTTGTCCTTTACCAGACACCGGCCTGCCACGAACACATCCCTTACATTGTCTGCGCGCGCACTGTACACAAGGGCCGAATAAGGGTCGTATACGGGAAACATGTTGGGCGAATCCGTTTCCACCACCACCAGGTCCGCCTCTTTTCCCGGTTCCAGGGAGCCGGTTATCTTGTCCAGGCCTAAAGCCCCGGCTCCCCATATGGTTGCCATTGAGACTATATCCTTTGCAGGAAATACACTCCTGTTCCCGGTCTCATTTTTGTGGAAATTGGCGCAGAACCTCATCTGCGTAAATAAGTCCAAGGTGTTGCCGCTGGCCGGTCCATCCGTGCCAAGCCCCACTGCCAGCCCCTGTTCCAGCATGGAACTTACAGGCGCCACCCCTTTGGCCGCCTTGGTATTGGAACCGATGCAGTGGGCCACGCTGCTGCCGGACTTTGCCATCAGGCTTATATCCTGTTCTGTAAGGCGTATGCTGTGTGCGGACAAGGTATGGCTGTCAAGGACTCCCAACCGGTCCAGATATTCTATGGGCGTACATCCATATTGTTCCTTCAGATATGACATTTCATAATCCATCTCAGCCACATGAAGGGTAAATGGCACGCCATATCTATGATTTACCTGATGGATTTCCTGAAGCGTACTGCTGCTGCACGTTGTTGTTCCGTGAGGCGCAATGCAGCCCTTTATCCGCGGGTGGTTCCTGTAACGCTTAATCAACCCCTCCCCCAGCGCAATGGCCTCCCGGGGCGTCCCCGCATCACAGGATGCTTCCTCCATTACGGTCTGGCCGGCAATCCCTCTGATTCCCATCTGGTCCATGACCTCTGCCACCGCATCCTCAAAGTAATACATATCCATGACCGTGGTGACACCGCTTAAAAGAAGCTCGCAAATAGCATACCTGCTGGAAAGGCTGGCCAGTTCCCGGTCCATTGCCCTGGACTCCATGGGCAGAAGGAAAACCCGAAGCCTGTCCTTGCAGTCATCCCCTAACCCCCGGAAGGGAATCATCCCCATATGGCAGTGTGTGTTCACCATGCCGGGCATGACAATGCCGTGTCCTGCATCTATGATGGAAATGCCCTCCTGCCTGCCATGTCCCCACTCCGTCATCCGGCGCCCCAGCGCTTCCATGGGGCCAACCTCTGATATCCTGCTGTCCTCCACGATTACATATCCGTCCGGATACATATCCATATTCCGGTTCATGGTAATAATGATGCCATTGGTGATGACTGTCTTCATCTGATAACAACTCCCTTATTCAATATACTCCTCAATGAGGGGAACCGGTTCCTGGGTCTTTACATCCAGCAGCCCGTAATCCGTCAGCTTCAGTTCCGGCGACACCGGAAGCCCAAGGGTGGACATGGACATGATTTCATTATTGTTTTCATATCCCATTTCCCTCATTGCCTGCCTGACCCTGCCCAAATCAGACGCCAGCTTCTCCACCGGACCGTCATATATGATTCCGCCCACAGGAAGCCTGGCCTCAGCTGTCACAAGTCCATGTTCTGCAGCAACATAACCGCCCTGCAGTTCCATGACCCGGTTCTGGGCCGCCGCCATATCCCTTTCACAGGTCCCCAGTACCAGCAGGTTATGGCTGTCGTGGGACCAGGTGGTCGCAATGGCCCCTTGTTTCTTTAAGGCGCCCTCCACCAGTCCAAAGGAAATGTTCCCGTTCTTCCCATACCGTTCAAACATCACTGCCAGGGAAAGCCCTGCTCCCTTCCAGCATATAAGGCCGTCTTTCACATCCAGCTCCCTGATTACCCTGGAGGTGAAGGTGCCGTGAGTCTGGATTTTCATCACATTGACTTTAACCTTAGAATACGGTTTATCTGTTTTCAGGTAAAAGTCCTCTTCCGATGCCCTGATACAGTTCACGGAGTGGTAAAATGCTTCAGGTATAGACGCATAACTTTTCCCATGCACCTTTCCCCGGCCCTCTCCATACACCAGCTTCCCCCGCTTGAACACCGCCGCCGGCTGAAAGTTTTCCAAATCCTTAAGCAGAACAAGGTCCGCCAGCTTTCCAGGCCCAATCATCCCCCGGTCATCCAGGTGCATCCTTCTGGACGGCGTATAGGTTGCGCAGTAGACTGCCTTTTCCACAGGCATCCCATTCTTGACCGCATGGCCCACTATCCGGTTTAACTGTCCCTTTAAAAGCTGGTCCGGCATGGTATCATCCGTGATAAGGGCCACATTTTCATAAAGACCATAACGGCAGACCGTGTCCACCACCTCCGGCGTAAGGGACTTATGCTGCAGTTCCATGAACATGCCCATATCGGTTTTCTCCAGCACGGATTCCGGCGTCTGCTGGGTATGGTCCGCATCCACCCCTTCATAGATAAAACGGCAAAGGTCCTCCCCGCTGATTTTGGGACAATGACCTTCAATCCGCATGCTGTCCCGGATTCCTTTCCTCCTGCAGATACCCACCAGCCGTTTGATTAACGTATCCCCATCCAAGGTCAGTTCCTTAAAATTCATGACTTCCCCAAGGCACAGTACCCTGCTGTCACCAGCCAGTTCCCTGACTTCCTGTTCCCCAATCCCTGCGCCGGATGTCTCCAGGCTTTCATTGGTTGCGGGCACACTGGAGGGGATGGCATAGAATATATCCAGCAATGTCTCCTGTCCCATGAACCACCTGATACCGTCCATACCGAATACATTGGCAATCTCATGGGCATCCGCCACCACGGTCGTAACGCCGTAAGGCAGGGTGATACGGGAAAATTCTGCCGGATACGTCATGGAACTCTCAATATGCATATGGATATCAACCAGCCCAGGAATCATATACATCCCGCTGCCGTCAATTATTGTTGCGTCCGGATAGCAAATCGCAGGGGAAACCCCGTAAATCTTTTCCCCTGCAACCGCAACATCCCTTTTCTCAAAGCACTGCCTGTATGTCAGGAAGACCCAGGCGTCCTTTACCACGAAATCAACCTTCATAGCCACTCTCCAGGGATTCTTATTCATTTTCTGATTAATTATTAATGATACGGTTCCACTGGTCAATCCAGCTGTTTAACTGCGGGTTCACAAAGGAGTAATCCAGCACCTTTGCATTGGCGGCCTTGTCGCCGTATGTCATGTTCTTAGACTCTTGGTCCGTGAATTCAACCTTTTTGTTGGTGGGCGCCTCGTTCAGGGCCCTGCCTGTCTTGGTCTGAAGCTCAGGGCTTAAACGGTAGTTGAGATATTCGTAGGCCAGATCCTTATTCTTACAGTTCTTGGTAATGCTGATGGTATTAAAGTTGGCATACGTAATGTCCGGCGTCACATAGACAAGGTCCGGGTTTGCTGCCTGGATGGTAGGAACACCAAAATCACCCACAACCGCAACCGCCACTTCACCGGAAGTAAACATGTTAATCAGGTCGGCGGACTTGGCGTATGTCTTAACCAGGTTCGGCTTTAACTCCTCAAGGGCCTTAAATGCAGCCTCAGCGTTGTCGCTCTTAATGTCCACGCCTGCATGGTCGCTTGCCATATATACCATGGCCGGCCCAAAGGTAGTGGTAATCTCCGGAAGGGATACCATGCCTTCCAGTCTGGCATCCCACAGGTCGTCAAAGCCCTTAATCTCAAAATCAACTGCATCCGGATTGTATATGATACCGATGCTGTTAATGGTGTAAGCCACGCCCTGTCCTGCATCCGCCATGGTTTTTGCAGCCGTAATCATATCGGCCGCATTCTCAATCTTACTTAAATCAATATCCTCGAACAGCCCTTCCTCAATCCCCTTTGCAGTCATGGCCTGGGACAGTTCAATCACATCGATGCTGGATTCACTGTCCGCAGCCAGCTTGGTATAACGGTCATTGGTGCCCCCTGTCTCTGTGACGATTTCACAGTTGAATTTCTGCTCAAAGGGAGCGTAAACTTCCTCAGCGGAAATATCCTCGCTCAGCCCATAGGTGGAAAGCACCAGCTTCTGCTTTCCGTTCGAATCCGCCTTGGAGTCTCCTGTGGCTGCGCCGCCCCCGCAGGCGGTCAGTGTCAATGCTGCGCAAAGTGCCATTGCAATTGTCTTTTTCATAAAAATCTCCTCTTTCTTCCCTTCATAGGGGTTTTATTCATATAACATCCGTCCATATACCTGACCGGCGCTGCATTCCTTATCTGCGGACCAGGACCAGCTTATCCTTTGGCAGATACAGCCTGATTACCTCACCTTCCTTAAACAAATGGGACGTATCCATATTGACCTTCAGCACCCCGGCAGCCGTATTCACTTCATACTGATAACTCTTTCCCAGGAAGGTGCGCACACCCACTGTCCCTGTAAGGACATTTTCCTGCTGCCCCTGCTCTGCCAGCCGTATATCGTCCGGCCGGATGGTGCCTGCAAATGCCTCCTCTGCGCAGTCCATCTCCGCCTCAAACCGGCTGCCGTCCGGCGCCCGGTAGACATGTGCGCCGTCCCGTTCCATCTCAAGAAAATTCTCAAACCCGATGAACCTTGCCACGAACTCGGTTGCCGGCCTTCTGTAAATATTCTCAGGCGTGTCAAACTGCTCTATCACGCCGTTGTTCATGACAGCCACCTTATCGGATATGGAAAGACATTCCTCCTGGTCATGGGTGACGAACAGGGTTGTGATACCCAGCTTTTTCTGAAGGCGTTTGATTTCCACCCTCATGCCAAGCCGCAGCTTTGCGTCCAGGTTGCTTAAGGGTTCATCCAACAGCAGGAGCTTTGGCTCAATCACAAGGGCCCTGGCCAGGGCCACCCTCTGTCTCTGGCCGCCTGACATCTGCTTTGGAAATCTCTGTGCAAATTCAGCCAGTCCGCAGACCTCCAGAATATCCTTTACCTTTTTATCAATGGTTTCCCTGTGCATTTTCCTGGTGCGCAGTCCAAAGGCCACATTATCATACACGCTCAGATGCGGAAACAGGGCATAACTCTGGAATACCAGGCCAAAATTCCTCTTGTGCACAGCCACCCTGGTCATGTCTTCCCCGTCCAGGGTAAAGGAGCCGCCCTGAGGGTCAATGAAACCCGCCACCACCCTGAGGGTCGTGGACTTGCCGCAGCCGCTTGGCCCCAGAAGGGATACCAGCTCCCCCTTTTCCACTTTAAGGTCAAGACCTTTTAAAATCTGCTTCTTTTTATCGTAGCTGACATCAATCTGATTAAGGGTCATAAATGCCATTTTCATCCTCCTCCTATTTAGCCAGGGCTGCAATGCCCAGTGTCCTGTCAATCACTACCATGATGATTACGGTTGCTGCCATAAGAAGCACGGATACGGCAGAAACAGTAGGGTCATAATTATATTCAATATAGTTCATGAGGGTGGAAGGGAAGGTGCTGACTCCCGGCCCTGACAGGAACATGGATACAGGTATGTTATTAAAGGAGTTGATAAATGCAAGCATGAAGGCGGATGAGATTCCCGACGTCACATTGGGAAGCACCACCTTGAAAAATGCCGCCTGTTTGGGACATCCCAGACTCCAGGCAGCTTCCTCAATGGAGAAATCAAACTGTTCCATGGAAGATCCCACCACACGGATCACATAAGGAAGCGTTACCATGAAATGTCCGGCCAGAAGGCTTACAAATACCGGAATCCTCAGTGTAAGGATTAAAAACTGATACAGTATAAAACCAATCACGATTCCCGGCACAATGGTGGGCGAGAGGAAAATGGACTTAAGCATCTGTTTTCCCTTTACCTTGGAGCGGGCCAGTGCATAAGCTGCCGGGATACCCACCAGCAGCGCGATAAGGGTTGCCAAAAGCGCCACCTCCAGGCTTGTGAGGAAGGAACGGCGGAAGGATTTCAGTGCAAACACATTGGCAAACCATTTAAAGGAAAATGATTCAATGGGAAAGGTGATGGCGCTGCCGCCGCCAAAAGCCGTAATGGTAATGATGACAAGCGGAATCACCAGAAATGCAAATACCAGGACTGCATATGCAGTGAGCAGTTTATTCTTACGCATAATTCCCTCCCCTCCGGTCCAGCCGTAAAGCCAGGGCATTAAAGCCCTTTATCACACCCAGTGTCAGTATGATCATAATGAACGCAATCACAGACGCCCCGGTCCAGTCTCCCACGGACATGGCCCTCTGGTAAATCAGGGTAGCCATCACCATGTTGCTGTTGCCTCCCAGAAGCTGGGGCGTGGTGTAAGCTGTCAGCGTCCCTGTGAATACCAGGATGCCGCCCACAATGATTCCCGGAAGGCTCATGGGGAAGATGACCTTCATGAATGCCTCCATCCTGGCAGCGCCCAGGCTTTGTGCTGCTTCCATCATATCGTCGTCAATATTTTCCATGACGCCTGTAACCGTCACAATCATCAGCGGCAGGAACAGATAGATGGAACCAATGATGATTGCAAAGTCCGTGTACAAAAGCTTGGCAGGTTTATCCACAAAACCAGCTGTCAGAAGAAACTTATTCACAATTCCATTGCTTCCCAGTATGTTTATCCACGCAAAGCTCCTGATTACAGAGTTGGTCATCATTGGAAAGATGGATAACGCCAGCAGCAGTCCCCTGTACTTTTTAGGACAGCGGCTGATAAAATATGCCGTAGGGATACCGCCCGCCATGCAGAAAGCAGTGGTAATCACGGCAATCTTAACCGTCCGCAGGAATATTTTCATATAATACCCGTCCCGAAAAAAATCCGTGTAAAAACTGAACGGATAATTTCCGGAGAAAATACTTGGCGCCAATACCCGCAGTAAAGGGATGGCAAGGCACACCAGCAGGATGACAAGGCCGGGTACCAGCATAATTAATGCACTGCTCTTTTTCATGATTTTCGCGCTCCATGCTGAATCGCAACAGTTCAGTCCGGACTGTTACGTTGAATCAATAGATTTATTAAGGTTACTTATTTTAGGCTTTACGTTTATTATAAAAAGTAATATAATATACGTCAAATATATAAATTCTATATTTTTTATGCAGTAAAGCTATATTCACCTGTTTTTTTACAAATCATTTCCGTATATTTACAGAAATGCCCTGTCAGGAGGATTTTTATGGAACTAAAAGAAGCACGCTATATTCTGGCCATTGCCAGGCAAGGAAGCATTGGTAAGGCCGCCGAATCCCTGTTCATTTCCCAGCCCTCCTTAAGCAAGTATCTTAAGAACCTGGAAAACCAGCTGGGCGGGCCGCTTTTTTACCGCAGGGACAACTGCTACACCCCAACCTATATGGGTGAACGATATCTTCACTATGCGGAGCAGATTGCTGCTTACGGGGAGCAGTGGGACCGGGAGTACGAGGACATCAGCCACAGGAAATACGGACGCCTCAATATCGCCATCCCCATCATGATGGGAAGCACCATCATCCAGCCCACCCTGATGGAATTCCACAGCCGCTACCCCCATGTGACCATCAATGTGATGGAAGCCGTTAACTTCATAGCCGAGACAAGCTTAAAAGACAATTCCATTGACCTCACCTTTTATAATGTCCATGTATTCCCCAAATTATTGGACTATGAGGTCATGCAAAGGGAAGAAATTGTATTAATTTTATCCGCAGGGCATCCTCTGGCCTCCAAGGCAGTGGATAAACCTGGCTTTAAACACCCCTGGATAGATTTAAGCCTGTTTTCCAGGGAGAACTTCATCCTGCTTTATCCGGACCAGAACACAGGCGGCATTGCCCTTAAACTGTTTAAGGATTACGGTATGGACCCTCCCGTGCTGCTGCACACACGCAACAGCGAGATGTCCATCAAACTGGCCATGGAAGGGCTTGGGATTGCATTTGCGCCGGAAAGCTACTATCATATGGCCGCATCCCATGGCAGCCAACCGTCCCTCTGCCTGTCCATAGGAAAAAGTCCCATTGTCACAACAACCATTGCGGCCTATCCAAAGGGGCGGTATCTGCCGCAGCATGCACGGGATTATATGGAGATCATACGGGAATATTGCGCGCGGAAGCTGTAGACTATAGGCGAATAGGGTTTTATAAGATATAATGGAATTGCTGTTGACTCTATCCAGCGGGATGGGGGGTGGGGGTAATGCAATACATACTATCTTTCTTCATCGGTTATTCTACCCCAAAAGAAAAGGAACCCCCGGAGAGCGGCAACTCTCCGGGGGTTCCTTATGTGACATAATGCACATACTATCATCTTTTCCACTTCCATGATAAATCGGCCGCCTGGTTTGGCCAAGGTCATTCCACCAAAACGATAGGTAAAATGAATCCCCTTCTTCCCACCGCCGTCCTATCCACGCCTTCATATTCATCCTTTCAACAACATGGTATAATAACCCAGAACTTTATAAAAGGCTGTCAGTTCCTCCTCAGTACAATACTGCGTGAAGAAGTCCAGTGTATTCTTTAAGTTCCTGGCATCATACATCTTATGGGCCAGACTGAGTTCTACCCCCTTACTGGTAGGATACAGATGGACATTCTTATTATTATTGCCTTCCTTTTTCTTTATGATATAACCATTCTCGTCCAGGTTCTTAATCACCTGGGATATGGACCCCTTGGTCCTGACCCATTCTTCTGCCAGTTCCGTAACCGCCTGGCCCTTGTGATGATGGTCAATATAATCGGTGTTAAAAACGCATCCATTGTCCAGCAGGTACTCGTTGTATGCCTTATGATTGCCCTGGCCGTATTTACCGCATTTGGTATATTCCGCGTAGACTTTAAGGCCTATGTACAGCCACAGGGATTCCTTACGGACGGCCCCTTAGGTTTCTGCAGCGCGGCGGCCATCCTGACCTTTGCCTGCGGAGGCGCACAGAATATCATCAATTTCTCTGCCGAGGCAAAGGATCCCACTAAGGACATGCCATTTGTCATCATACTCTCAACTGTTGTCGTGGCCGTCTTCTATGCATTCATGGCAGTGGTTGCTACCGGCGTGCTCCCCATTGATGTGGTACAGGGACAGCCCCTTTCATTGGTCGCTGCCGAGATACTTCCGGGACCGCTCTATGTGTTCTTCCTGATTGGGGGCGCCATGTTCGCTCTTATGACCACCCTTAACGCCCAGATGGGCTGGTGCACAAAGCCATTGCTTCAGGGCTGTGTGGACGGATGGCTGCCGAAAAAGTTCGGCGCAATCAACAGCCGGTTTAAAACACCTCACAACCTTATCCTGTTCTTCTACCTGGTTGGACTGCTGCCATTAATTTTCGGCTTTAACATGAACACCATCTTAGGCAACGCTGTCTTTGCATCCAATATCATGGACGTTCTGCTGGCTATTTTCGTGTTCCGTCTGCCCCAGGTCATTCCCACGGAGTGGAACCGCTCACGCTGGCACGCTTCCACCCGCGTGCTTTGGTTCTGGACCATTGCGGGTACTTTGGCAAGTATCTTCGGGGCATACATGAGTCTTCGTACCATGACCTGGCCCAAGATGGCTGTCAATCTCTGTGTGTGCGTGGCTGCCCTCCTGTTCGGGTATTTCCGTGAGAAGAGCGGCAGGGTAGATATGGAAGTGAGCTACGAAGCCCAGTAATACCCCAAAGACATACAAGGCAAATGGAGCATAACTCAGATGAGATTATGCTCCATTCCTATGGTAAAATCATAAACAAACGAATTGAGGAATAAACGTGCTATATACTTTAACCGCTATCCTGTCAGGGGCTTTCATTGCTTCACAAAGCAGCTGCAACGGCCTGTTATTCCCAGCATTGGGAATCATAGGCGTGGGCTTCATAAGCCAGTCACTGAATGCCCTTACCATCTTCCTGTACCAGCTTCTGGCAAAAGGTAAATTCCCCTCCTTTAAGGGGATTCCGTCCTATGCCACCTTAGGCGGCATCACCGGCGTCTTTGTTATCGGATTTACCGGATTATGCGTCAACATACTGGGCACCGCGGTCACGGTCTGCCTTTCAGTCGCAGGACAGCTTATTATGTCTGCAGTCACTGACCATTACGGATGGCTTGGTGCAAAAAAGGTCCCTTTTAACCAATATGCAGGACTGCTTAATGGCTCTCTTGCCAATGTGGCTGTGGGAGGTGCCGCTTCATTTATCCTTTACTTTGCCATATCCGGCTTCCGCCTGAATCTGGCTGCTTTTACCATGTCCAATCCGGCCGGATACCTGACCGGCCCCCTGGGCGCACTTGCCTGTGTACTTAACACGGTTGTATATGATAAGCTGAAGATATTTAAGGCAACCATCCTTATCATCATCGGACAGATTGGAACCGGTATCCTTACCGACCTGTTCCTGATGGGCAGCCTGCCCCCGGGCAAGCTTGCCGGAATTGCTGTGGTATGTATGGGAATTGCCGTGGATAAACGCCTCACCCGTCAAGAGAGACGGATAAAGATAAGCCGTGCTGGACAAAGCCGGCGGAATTTGCTATAGTGGATAAAGATTCTAATTGAAAAAGGAGAAAGACAAATGGCAAATCCTATAGTTACCATAACCATGGAAAATGGAGATGTAATGAAAGCAGAGTTATACCCTGATACAGCTCCTAATACAGTGAATAATTTTATCAGCCTTGTAAAAAAGGGATATTATGACGGACTGATTTTCCACAGGGTCATAAGCGGCTTCATGATTCAGGGCGGCTGCCCTGAGGGCACAGGCATGGGCGGCCCGGGCTACTCCATCAAGGGAGAATTCGCACAGAACGGCGTTAAGAACGACCTGGTACACACAGAGGGCGTACTTTCCATGGCAAGAGCCATGCACCCCAATTCAGGCGGTTCCCAGTTCTTTATCATGCATAAGGCATCACCGCACCTGGACGGTTCATATGCAGCCTTTGGAAAGGTGACAGAGGGCATGGATGTGGTGAATAAAATCGCGGATGTCCAGACTGATTACAGTGACCGTCCCCTGCAGGAGCAGAAGATTAAGTCCATGACAGTGGAAACCTTCGGGGTGGACTATCCGGAACCGGAGAAGTGCTGACAGGAATTGTCATTCACGGTATCCGGCAGCAAAGCAGAGGGCATACGTCAGCAAAACAGCAATATGACAATGAGGCGGTAATATGGTAACAGAGCGCAGCATCTGTTTAGATGGAAAGACCTGCACAGCAGTCATATCAGACGAACCTGAGGCCCTTCTGGCGGCGAAAGCTGCCGGGAGGGCCGTTGTTGGCGTTGAGTGTGAGGGGGCGGGTATCTGGGATATGAAGGGAATTCCCTATGTGATTCCGGATATTGAGGATGCCACGGATGAGCTGCTGGAGCTGGTAATACGCCGCCATCTGGGGCTTCCGTGGACTATATGCAGGACGTCCAGGCTGCTCATACGGGAGCTGACCGCGGATTATGCCTGTTATATTCCGGAGGAGGAGTACGGACCTCAGGAGGCCATATTCCGTTCAAGGGAGACGCTGGAACTGTACTGCAGGAACCAGTACGGCTTTTATGAGTATGGTACATGGGCCCTGGTACGCAGGGAAGACCAGGTTCTGGTGGGGCTGGCGGGAGTGTCCAATCCCAAGCTTGCAAGGGAGATGGAGGAATGTCTGTACTCCCTGGGACAGTCCGTTCCCTGGCTGGAATTGGGGTACCATATCTTCCTGCCTTACCGGCAGCGGGGATACTGCGAGGAAGCTGTGTCAGCCATTGCCGGTTACAGCCATGAGGTGCTGGGGGTTCGGCTCTGCGCTCTGATTCACAGAGAAAACCAGGCCTCCCGCAAGGTGGCGGAAGGCCTGGGAATGACGTGTCTTATGGAAACAGATACTCAATCATCTGAAGGGCAGCTTCTTTATGGGGAGTGCCCTGTATGATGGCCAGGTAAGGGGGAGCCATGACGATGCCTGTCTTTTCTTTGAAGGCGGTATTCTCCAGGGACAGGGCAACAGGCGTAAGGTTTCCCTCACCGTCCTTTGCCTGGTAGATATGGTCCTTCACCCGCGCATAGAGCTTTGGGGAAAGTAATTCCTCCAGGTTCTGATATGCGGATATGGTCTCGTAGTGGTCGATGGCGGACTGGTCTCCGATGACCACGTCCAGGCTTTTGCTGGCTACCAGGGCGGAAATTTTGGCCAGGGTGGCATATCCGTACTGGGAGGTGGATTCCTCATCAAAATCCACCATCAGGCCCTCGTTTATTTCAATCAGGTCCTTTTTGCCGCATCCCAGATATTCCCGCAGATCTGATTCCAGCTGAGCGCTGGAGCCGGCGCCTCCGGAGCGGTCGTTGATAATGGCCACGGACAGGCGGGTGGTAAAGGTCTGGCGGTATATCATGGTGCCTATGGTGCTTAAGACCCCGATGGTAAGAATCACAGCCAGGAGGTGGAACTTATAATACTCCCACACATACCAGGCCCGGTCCTTCCAGGACATGTTTTTCAGTTTCTGCCGTTCGTTTTCTGCTTCTTCTCTGATGGACATAGCTTATGCATTCCTTCCGTTTCTCTCTGCTGTATTTGCACGGACAGGCCGTTTCATGTAAGTATACCACATCCGGCCTTAAGGAGAATATAAAAATTTCATGAAACCAGAGCAGCCCTTTGCATTTTCCGCTTAATATGATAGAATATCACCAGGTGTATTTACAGAAAGAAGAGGAATACTTATGTTGCAGGGTATATTTAATTACGATAATCCGGTGTGGCGGTTCATAGGAAAGCTGGGAGACTTAATCATACTGAACATTTTGTGGATTGTCTGTTCCATCCCTGTGTTTACAGCCGGTGCCTCCGCCACAGCCGTCTATTATGTGACCTTAAAACTGGTGCGGGATGAGGATGATTCCGCCATACGGTCTTTTTTTCGGTCTTTTAAGAGCAACTTCAAGCAGGCAACGGCCATCTGGCTTATCCTTCTGGCGGCAGGAATCGTGCTGGGCTTTGATTTCTGGTTCTTTGTGTCAGGGCAGATGCCTTTAAACGGCGCGGCCAAGACAGCCATGACGGCGGTCTCTGGCGGATTGCTTCTGATTTACCTGTTTATCATTACCTATGTGTTCCCGCTCCAGGCCAGGTTTTATAATCCGGTTAAGAGGACCATGTTCAATGCATTCTTTATGTCCGTGCGCCATTTGTTCCAGACAATCGGGATTCTGGCCACTGATTTGGGAATCGTGGCAGCCACATATTTCGGACTGTTTTATTTCCCGCAGTTTGCCATGCTGTTATTCCTGTTTGGGATGCCTCTCATTGCCTTTGTGAACTCATACTTCTTCACTGCCATTTTCAGGAAGTACATGCCTAAGGAGGAAGAGCAGAATCGCACGGATGCCACTCCTTTGCTGGGAGAAGAGGATGAGGAGATGAAGGAAGCAATTCGGAATCTGAAGGGGAAATAATCTGATTATTACCATTATTAAAACCGGCCGGAAAATTTCTGCCGGTTTTCTGCATTTTTCTGCAATTTCCACTTGCAAATAAAGTGAAAGTATTGTATACAATATAATGTATTATAAAAACAGAGATACGAACAATGTACATAGAGAGGGAGTCCTGGATGATAAGACACTTACGCTTAAAAGCATATGGAAAGATTAACCTGGCTCTGGATGTGCTGGGGCGGAGGGACGACGGCTACCACGAGGTGCGGATGATCATGCAGACCGTGGGGCTTCATGACCGGATTGACCTGTACGCCACCCAGGAGCCGGGCATCAAGATAGAGACCAACCTGTTTTATCTGCCGGATAATGAGCAGAACCTTGCCCATAAAGCGGCCAGACTGCTGATGGAGGAGTTCGGCATTCGCCAGGGCCTGTCCATCCATCTGCGCAAGTTCATTCCCGTGTCAGCCGGCATGGCCGGCGGAAGTACGGACGCTGCCTCCGTTCTCTTTGGAGTCAATAAAATGTTTGACCTGGGCCTGTCCGTCGGGGAACTGATGGAGAGGGGTGTGACCCTGGGAGCGGATATCCCTTACTGCCTTATGCGGGGAACCGCCCTGTCCGAGGGGATTGGCGAGAAGCTGTCGCCCCTGCCTCCCATGCCCCAGTGCCAGGTGCTCATAGCCAAGCCGGGTATCAGCGTGTCCACCAAGGTGGTATACGAGAGTCTGGACGCCATGAAGCTTGCGCCTTCGGACCATCCAGACATAGACGGCATGATAGACGCCATCCGCAGCCAGAATCTGCGGGAGGTGGCAGGCAGGTTTGGGAACGTGTTAGAGCTGGTCACCGGAGAGAAGTATCCGGCCATTTCAGGGATTGAACAGGTCATGCGTGACTATGGGGCTTTGGGGGCAATGATGAGCGGAAGCGGTCCGACGGTATTCGGGCTTTTTGCCAATCCAAGGGCGGCCCAGGCTGCCTACGAGGACCTGCGGTTCGGCAGGGCGTCGGAGCTGGCAAAACAGGTGTACCTGACCAATTTCTTTAATGTGAAAAGGAATGGACAGGACAGAGTATAATGCAGGAAAGGGACATTTTTAAATGGAGAATAATTTTAAGGTTAATATGAACGAGTATCTTCCGCTTCGGGACGTGGTGTTCAACACCCTGCGTCAGGCTATACTGAAGGGGGAGCTGGCTCCGGGGGAAAGGCTGATGGAAATTCAGCTGGCTGAAAAATTAGGCGTCAGCAGGACTCCGATCAGGGAAGCCATCCGCAAGCTGGAGCTGGAGGGCCTGGTGCTTATGATTCCCAGAAAGGGCGCTGAGGTGGCCAAGATATCTGAGAAGAGCCTGCGGGATGTGCTGGAGGTGCGCCGCTCCCTGGAAGAACTGGCCATTGAGCTGGCCTGCCAGCGGATGTCGGAGGACGACATGGCTGAGCTGGAGCGGGTGCAGGGTAACTTTAAAAACGCCATTGACCGGGGTGAGGCCATGAGCATTGCCCAGTCAGATGAGCAGTATCACGACGTTATCTACCAGGGAACCCGCAACGATAAGCTGGTGCAGATGCTGGGCAACCTGCGTGAGCAGATGTACCGCTACCGCCTGGAATATATCAAGGACGAGGACAAAAGGCAGGTGCTTCTGGTTGAGCACGAGCACATTCTGAACGCCCTTAAGAACCGCAACATAGCCGAGGCTAAGAAGGCGGCCAGGGAACATATCGACAACCAGGAGATCACGGTTTCACGCAACATCAAGGAACAGGAGCAGGAGCCGGCCATACCGGCGCGGGTGAGGAAATGATGGAGGAAGGAACCTTTAAGGAGCGGTATCTGTCAGGGGAGATTCCCTTTGAGGAGATTTACCGGTATGTAAGCCGTTGGAATAACAGCGACGACCCCCGCACTCTGGCCCAGTATCTGGGACTGAATGCGGAGGAAGAGGATGTGTGGATTGACGTGAGCGACGAGGCGCTTCAGGACATGCTGGACAGCCGGAAGAAATAGAATCTCAGCCCTTTTTATGAAATAAATCCATGAGCCGGAACCGTACGCGGACCTCCGGCTTTTGCTGGGGCTGTTTTGTCCTGTCCAGGGGGGATAACAGGGCATCGTAGTCATCTTCCGCCAAAAGAGACGACAGGGTTTTTTTGGAGGAATCAGGCACCACTGCGTGGATGGCGTCGGTGTAGCAGAGGGAGGGATAGAGCACGCACCACCAGTTGTGGCCTTTTCCGCTTCCAATGGTGATGCGGACCGCGTCATAGGTGCCGCAGGGAAATACCATGTCCCCGTAAGCCTTGGTGGGAAAGTAATCCCTTGTTAATTCCAGCTTTACGGGATAGGAGACCCCCTGGTCTGCCAGCCAGTCCTGGGCCATGGTTTCGATGCTGGTCTTGTTGCCTTCTATCCACTGTTCAAGCTGTTCCTTGTCCGTATCCTCAGGTACCTGGCTGTGGATGTAGTCCAGGACCAGCCCCTTTACCCCCAGCTTCAGATTCTGGTCCCTGGCGCTGTCGCTTTCCGCCAGGACGTGAAACCGGAGGATTTCAGGGGCAATGCGGGATGCCAGGGCTTCCTCGCCGGTGGTGCGGGATGCCATGAGAATGAGGAATGCAGTAAAAAAACAAAGTGCGGATATGCACAGGCTTATTTTGTATTTCATATGATTTAAGACCTCCTTGGCCGTTGATGCAGTTTTAATTTCTGTTTGTAATTATTGCCACATATGTTATACTATAAACGTAGAACAATCACTAAAATAAGTGAGTTTAAGGAGACTAGCATGGGTAAACTTCAGGCGGCAGTCATATTTGGCGGCCAGTCATCAGAACATATTGTGTCCTGCATGTCGGCTGTCAATGTCATTGAGCATATAGACAGGACGCGATACGATGTATTACTTGTAGGAATTACAGAAGATGGACACTGGATTAAGGCAGAATCAACGGAAGATGTAAAAAACGGTACCTGGAGGGACGGGACAGTATCAGCCCTCCTGCTGCCGGACGCAACGAAGAAGTGCATCCTCCTCATGGACGGAAATTCGGTCCGCGAGGTCAGGGTGGATGTGGTGTTCCCGGTTCTTCACGGGCTGTACGGGGAGGACGGTACCATCCAGGGCCTTTTGGAACTGGCTAAGATTCCCTATGTGGGCTGCGGTGTCCTTTCTTCCGCAGTGTCTATGGATAAACTGTACACCAAGATTATCGTGGATGATCTGGGAGTGCGCCAGGCAGCATACGAGGCAGTGTACAGGGAACAGCTTGCGCATATGGAATCGGTGGTGGAACGGGTGGAAAGGCATTTTTCATATCCCGTATTTATTAAGCCGTCCAATGCAGGCTCCTCCAGGGGCGTGACAAAGGCGGAGGACCGCCAGGCCCTGGAAGCAGGACTATTAGAGGCGGCCCGGCATGACCGTAAGATGCTGGTAGAGGAAACCATCATAGGCAGGGAGATCGAGTGCGCTGTATTCGGAGGCGGACTTAAGGAGGTGGCAGCATCCGGCGTAGGAGAGATACTGTCCGCGGCAGAGTTCTATGACTTTGAGGCCAAGTATTACAACGAAGAATCCAGGACAGTGACGGATCCGGAACTGCCGGCAGGGGCGGCAGAGAGAGTACGCCAGGCCGCTATGGACATATTCCGTGCAGTGGACGGCTATGGACTGGCCAGAGTGGATTTCTTTGTGAAGGATGACGGAGAAGTGGTCTTCAACGAGATTAATACCATGCCAGGTTTTACCGCCATCAGTATGTACCCCATGCTGTGGGAAGCCAGAGGGATTACTAAGGACCAGCTGGTGGATATGCTGATGGCCCATGGGATGGAACGATACACTTAAGGGAAAGAGGAAGGAATATGACAAAAGACGTGCTGATTACAATCAGTGGCATCCAGATGATAGACGAAGAGGACTCCGATGTGGAGATGATAGTAAGGGGAGATTATTATCAGAAGAATGGAAAGCATTACATCCTCTACGAAGAGATGATGGAAGGCTTTACAGGTAAAGTCAAGAACGTAATCAAGATATCCCCTTCCGGAATGGACATAATTAAAAAGGGAATCGCCAACACCCACATGCAGTTTGAGAAGAACAAGAAGAATCTTTCATGCTACACCACTCCCCTGGGCGATATGGTGGTAGGCATACAGGCCAACCGGATTAAAATTAATGAAGAGCCGGACAGTCTGTTGGTGAATGTGGATTATTCCCTGGATATCAATTATGAACATCTGTCCGATTGCAGCATCCGCCTGGATGTCCAGTCCTGCCCGCAGTGACAGGGTACAGGGTACCAATACACAGCGTGACGACGTTGAATGAAACGATAAGGCAGAGAGCAGTAAAAGAAACTGCAGAAGGATATTGTAAAAGGATATAAAAAAGAAGCGGCGTGACTGCCGCTTCTTTTTATTTCTTATCTTTCTTATCCTTTTTAAATCTGGCGAAGAATCCCTTCTTCTTTGGCGGAGTCGGAATCGCGCCGCCTCTCACGCTTTTGATCTCAGTGATGTAGATACCGCTGATGACAACCTTGGCCTCGGTCTTCACCGGCAGGGAGTCAAATACGCGTCCGTCTGCAATGAGGGTCATGATCTTGGGACCAATCTTGGCTTTGACCACAGGGACCTTTGCCCAGCGCATATACCTGGGCGTCTGGTCAGTCACTGCTTTGGGAAGCCCGGCCTGGGTAATCTTCATCTTTTTCTTGTCAATGACAAGAATGGATGCGGTCTGGGCGGCTGCATCTAACAACTGCTGCTGTTCTACCTGGCGCTTCTGGAGCTTGTTTCCCAGAAAGTAGAGAACAACCAGGGCAACAAGAGCAATGACCAGAATGACAATCAGTACATTTAAAATAGTCTGAGCCATGGGGTTTACCTCCAACCTATGTAATTATAGTACCATTCCCCCCGTTAAACAATCTACAACCCCAGGGGACATTCTATAATAGTATATCATTTTAGACGGTAAATTGCAAGCAAAAATCCTTGACACCTTGACAGGTCTGTGTTATTATGGAGTGTGCACTATTGTGGCGACGTGGGCTTTTTGCGCCCTCACGTACGGTTTTACGTTGTATGGCGCCCAATTACAGAGAACGACAGTGATATTTTGCTGCATCTGGCGTCCGGTTCGGCGTCAGATTGAGATGGAAATATTGCGAACCAAATTAGAAAACAGGGGTGAAACGTCAATGGAGAAAAGCAGAATACGTCCGGTACCGGCCGGGAAAAGCGTAAGAATGAGCTATTCAAGACAGAAAGAAGTTCTTGAAATGCCTAACTTGATTGAGATTCAAAAAGACTCCTACCAGTGGTTCTTAAAAGAAGGACTGAAGGAGGCATTTGATGATATCTCTCCCATAGCGGACTTTGCAGGCCATTTGAGTCTGGAATTCGTTGACTTTACATTGTGTAAGGATGATATAAAGTATACCATCGAAGAGTGTAAAGAACGGGACGCAACTTACGCTGCACCACTTAAGGTAAAGGTAAGACTGTACAATAAAGATAAAGATGAAATGAATGAACACGAGATTTTCATGGGCGACCTGCCCCTGATGACAGATACCGGTTCTTTTGTGATTAACGGTGCTGAGCGTGTTATTGTCAGCCAGCTGGTACGTTCCCCTGGTATCTACTACGGTATTGGCCATGATAAAGTGGGTAAGGAACTGTATACCTGTACTGTCATTCCCAACCGTGGCGCATGGCTGGAGTACGAGACAGACTCCAATGACGTATTCTATGTACGTGTAGACAGGACCCGTAAGGTGCCTGTGACTGTATTGATTCGTGCCCTGGGATTCGGAACCAATGCGGAAATCCTGGAACTCTTCGGCGAGGAGCCAAAGCTCTTGGCCAGCTTCGGAAAGGACACCTCCGATAATTACCAGGATGGCCTTCTGGAATTATATAAGAAGATTCGTCCCGGCGAGCCGTTATCTGTTGACAGTGCAGAAAGTCTCCTTAACAGCATGTTCTTTGACCCCAGAAGATATGACCTTGCAAAAGTCGGCAGATACAAATTTAATAAGAAACTGTCCTTTAAGTACCGTCTTAACGGACAGGTACTGGCAGAGGACGTGGTGGACACCGCCACAGGCGAGATTCTGGCAGAGGCAGGCACCAAGCTTGACAAGGAATCTGCCATGAAGATTCAGAACGCGGCAGTTCCCTATGTATGGGTGGACGGTCCTGACAGGAAGCAGAAGGTCCTTTCCAACATGATGGTGGAGCTTTCCGCCCATGTGCCCTTTAATCCGGAGGAAGTGGGCGTTACGGAGTTAGTATATTACCCGGCCCTGGCTTCTATCCTGGAAGAAGCTGGCACCGATGAGGAGTCTCTTAAGGAGGCTGTCCGCAGGAATATCCACGACCTGATTCCAAAGCACATTACAAAGGAAGATATCCTTGCTTCCATTAACTATAATATGCATCTGGAGGAGCAGGTGGGCAACGCAGATGACATCGATCATCTGGGCAACCGCCGTATCCGCGCCGTAGGCGAACTCCTTCAGAACCAGTACCGCATCGGTCTGTCACGTATGGAGCGTGTGGTAAGGGAACGTATGACCACCCAGGATATGGATGGCATCACGCCCCAGTCTTTAATCAACATCAAGCCCGTGACTGCGGCTGTGAAGGAGTTCTTCGGAAGTTCCCAGCTGTCCCAGTTCATGGACCAGAATAACCCGCTGGCAGAGCTGACCCATAAGCGCCGTCTCTCCGCCCTGGGGCCTGGCGGTCTGTCCAGGGACCGTGCCGGATTCGAGGTGCGGGATGTACACTACACCCACTATGGACGTATGTGCCCCATCGAGACGCCTGAAGGTCCTAACATCGGTCTGATCAACTCCCTGGCAACCTATGCGAGGGTAAACCAGTATGGTTTTATCGAGGCTCCCTACCGCGTGGTGGATAAGACCACGGATCCGGCGAACCCAAGGGTAACGGATGAGGTAGTGTACCTGACCGCTGACGAGGAAGATAACTTCGTTGTGGCACAGGCAAATGAGGCCCTGGATGAGGAGGGCCACTTCATACACAATAACGTATCCGGACGTTTCCGTACAGAGACATCCGAGTTCCAGAAAAAGACCATTGACCTGATGGACGTATCTCCTAAGATGGTATTCTCCGTTGCTACGGCCATGATTCCTTTCCTGGAGAACGACGATGCCAACCGCGCCCTGATGGGTTCCAACATGCAGCGTCAGGCAGTGCCCCTTCTGACCACAGAAGCCCCTGCCGTGGGTACGGGTATCGAGGCCAAGGCAGCTGTTGACTCCGGCGTGTGTGTGGTAGCTAAGAATGCAGGCGTGGTAGAGCGCTCTGCTTCTAATGAAATCATCATCCGCAGGGACAGCGACGGCAACCGCGATGTGTACCATCTGACCAAATTTAAGAGAAGCAACCAGAGCAACTGTTACAACCAGAAGCCTATCGTATATAAGAATGACCACGTGGAAGCCGGCGAGGTAATCGCAGACGGCCCATCCACCTCCAACGGTGAGATTGCCCTTGGAAAGAATCCGCTTATCGGATTCATGACATGGGAAGGCTACAACTACGAGGATGCGGTCCTGTTATCCGAGCGTCTGGTTCAGGAAGATGTCTATACCTCTGTCCATATTGAGGAGTATGAGGCAGAAGCCCGCGACACCAAGCTGGGACCGGAAGAGATCACCCGCGATGTGCCGGGCGTGGGCGAGGATGCCCTGAAAGACCTGGATGAGCGCGGCATCATCCGCATCGGTGCGGAGGTCCGTGCAGGAGATATCCTGGTAGGTAAGGTAACGCCTAAGGGCGAGACCGAGCTGACCGCGGAGGAGCGCCTGCTGCGCGCCATCTTCGGCGAGAAGGCCAGGGAAGTCCGCGATACCTCCCTTAAGGTGCCTCACGGCGCATACGGCATTATCGTGGATGCAAAGGTATTTACCAGGGAGAACGGAGACGAGCTGTCACCAGGCGTGAACCAGACAGTCCGCATCTACATTGCCCAGAAACGTAAGATTTCCGTGGGTGATAAGATGGCAGGACGTCACGGCAACAAGGGTGTTGTTTCCCGCGTGCTTCCTGTTGAGGATATGCCTTTCCTGCCAAACGGTCGCCCTCTTGACATCGTGCTTAACCCTCTGGGCGTGCCTTCGCGTATGAACATCGGACAGGTGTTGGAGATTCACTTAAGCCTTGCAGCCAAGGCCCTGGGCTTCAACGTATCCACCCCTATTTTCGACGGCGCAAACGAGAATGACATCATGGATACCCTGGAAGTGGCCAACGATTATGTGAACACATCCTGGGAAGAATTTAAGGCTAAATATGAAGACCTGCTGAAGCCATCTGTAATCGACTACCTTGGCGCTCACTTAGAGCACAGGGAGCTTTGGAAGGGCGTGCCCATCAGCCGTGACGGTAAGGTTCGCCTGAGAGACGGACGTACCGGCGAGTACTTTGACGGCGCTGTTACCATCGGGCACATGCACTACCTGAAGCTGCACCATCTGGTTGATGATAAGATCCATGCACGTTCAACCGGCCCATACTCCCTGGTTACACAGCAGCCTCTGGGCGGTAAGGCTCAGTTCGGCGGACAGCGTTTTGGAGAGATGGAGGTTTGGGCACTGGAGGCATATGGCGCTTCCTATACCCTGCAGGAAATCATGACCGTTAAGTCCGACGACGTTGTGGGCCGTGTGAAGACCTATGAAGCCATCATCAAGGGAGAGAATATCCCTGAGCCGGGTATACCGGAGTCCTTTAAGGTGCTCCTTAAGGAGATGCAGTCCCTTGGCCTGGATGTACAGGTACTGAGGGATGACGGCACCGAGGTCGAGATGAATGAGAACATCGATTACGGCGATACAGAGCTGCGCGCCATGTTAGAGGGCGAGCACCGCTTTGAGGATAAGGAATCCTATGCACAGTTTGGCTATCAGGAACAGGAATTCAATGATAGCGAGCTGGTAGCTGTGGAAGAGGAAGAAGAAGTAATCGCCGATGATTACACCGAAGAGGCTGATGACGAGGATGATTTATTCCTGGCTGAAGCTGCTGACGGTGAAGACGAAGAATAGAAGGGAGTAAATGCTCATGCCAGAAACTAATGAAACTTATCATCCAATGACATTTGATGCCATTAAGATTGGTCTGGCCTCCCCTGATAAGATTCTGGAGTGGTCCCATGGCGAGGTGAAGAAGCCGGAGACCATCAACTACAGGACACTTAAGCCCGAGAAGGACGGTCTGTTCTGTGAGAGAATCTTCGGGCCTAGTAAGGACTGGGAGTGTCATTGCGGTAAATATAAAAAGATTCGTTATAAAGGTGTTATCTGCGACCGCTGCGGCGTAGAAGTGACAAAGGCAAGTGTCCGTAGAGAGCGTATGGGCCACATCAAGCTGGCTGCTCCCGTATCCCATATATGGTATTTCAAGGGAATTCCCAGCCGTATGGGGCTGATTCTGGACATCTCCCCCAGGACGCTGGAGAAGGTGCTGTACTTTGCATCCTATATTGTTCTGGACCCAGGCTCCACCAGTCTGCAGTATAAGCAGGTCCTGTCCGAGAAGGAGTACAGGGAGGAAGTGGAGAAGTACGGCGGCACCGGCGGTTTCCGTGTGGGAATGGGTGCCGAGGCCATTCAGGAACTGCTTAAGGCCATTAATCTGGAAAAGGATTCCACAGACCTTAGAAGGGCGCTGGCGGATTCCACCGGACAGAAGCGCGCGAGAATCATCAAGAGGCTGGAGGTAGTGGAGGCATTCCTTACCTCAGGCAACCGCCCTGAGTGGATGATTATGGATGTGATTCCTGTCATCCCCCCGGATATCCGCCCCATGGTACAGCTGGACGGCGGACGTTTCGCAACCTCTGATTTAAATGACTTATACAGAAGAATCATCAACAGGAACAACCGTCTGGCAAGACTGCTGGAGTTAGGCGCTCCCGACATCATTGTACGCAACGAGAAGCGTATGCTCCAGGAGGCAGTGGATGCCCTTATTGACAACGGACGCCGCGGCAGGCCTGTGACCGGCCCTGGCAACAGAGCCCTTAAGTCCCTTTCCGATATGCTAAAGGGTAAGCAGGGACGTTTCCGTCAGAACCTGTTAGGCAAGCGTGTGGACTATTCCGGCCGTTCCGTTATCGTGGTTGGACCTGAACTTAAGATATACCAGTGCGGTCTTCCAAAGGAAATGGCCATTGAGCTGTTTAAACCCTTTGTTATGAAGGAGCTGGTTTCCAACGGAACCGCCCACAATATAAAGAATGCCAAGAAGATGGTAGAGAGACTGCAGCCTGAGGTATGGGATGTGCTGGAGGATGTTATCAAAGAGCATCCTGTCATGCTGAACCGTGCCCCTACTCTGCACAGACTGGGTATCCAGGCATTTGAGCCTATCCTGGTAGAGGGTAAGGCAATCAAGCTGCATCCTCTGGTGTGTACGGCTTTCAACGCTGACTTTGACGGCGACCAGATGGCTGTCCATCTGCCGCTGTCCGTAGAGGCCCAGGCAGAGTGCCGTTTCCTGCTCTTAAGCCCTAACAACCTGTTAAAGCCTTCTGACGGCGGCCCTGTGGCTGTTCCTTCCCAGGATATGGTGCTTGGTATCTATTACCTGACCCAGGAGCGTCCGGGAGCAAAGGGCGAGGGCATGATATTTAAGAGTGTCAACGAGGCGATCCTGGCATATGAGAACCAGGAGGCAACCCTTCATTCACGCGTCAAGGTGAGGGTCAGCAAGACCATGCAGGACGGCACTGTGAAGACAGGGACCATTGACTCCACCATCGGACGTTTCATTTTCAATGAAATTATTCCTCAGGATCTGGGATTTGTGGACAGAAGCATCCCGGAGAATGAGCTGAAGCTGGAAGTGGATTTCCACGTTGCCAAAAAGCAGTTAAAGCAGATTCTTGAGAAGGTCATCAACGTACACGGCGCAACCCAGACTGCCGTTACCCTGGATGACATCAAGGCCATTGGTTATAAATATTCTACCAGGGCGGCCATGACCGTATCCATTTCCGATATGACCGTGCCTGAGAGCAAACCAAAGCTGATTGAGGAAGCACAGGCAACCGTGGACCGCATTGCGAAAAACTACCGCCGCGGACTTATCACTGAGGAAGAGCGCTACAAAGAGGTTATCGAGACATGGAAGACTACCGATGACCAGCTGACACATGACCTGCTGACCGGCCTGGATAAGTACAACAACATTTACATGATGGCTGACTCCGGAGCCCGTGGTTCTGATAAGCAGATTAAGCAGCTGGCAGGTATGCGCGGACTGATGGCAGATACCACCGGCCATACCATCGAGCTTCCTATCAAGTCCAACTTCCGTGAGGGACTGGACGTATTGGAGTACTTTATCTCGGCTCATGGAGCGCGTAAAGGTCTGTCCGATACGGCTCTGCGTACGGCTGACTCAGGTTACCTGACCAGACGTCTGGTAGACGTATCACAGGATTTGATTATCCGCGAAGTGGACTGCTGCGAGGGCAGGGATATCCCATACATGGAAATCAAGGCTTTCATGGATGGAAATGAAGTAATCGAGGACCTGGAAGAGAGAATCACAGGACGCTATATCGCTGAGACCATCACTGACCCGGATACGGGCGAGGTCGTGGTCAAGGCTAACCATATGTGTACACCTAAGCGCGCCGCAGCTGTCATGAAGGTGCTGAATAAGACAGGACGGGGGTCCGTGAAGATTCGTACTGTCCTCAGCTGTAAGTCCCATATCGGTGTGTGCGCCAAGTGCTACGGCGCCAACATGGCAACAGGCCAGCCTGTACAGGTGGGCGAGGCTGTCGGTATCATCGCGGCACAGTCCATCGGTGAGCCTGGTACACAGCTTACCATGCGTACGTTCCATACGGGCGGCGTGGCCGGCGGCGATATCACACAGGGTCTTCCCCGTGTGGAGGAGCTTTTCGAGGCCCGTAAGCCAAAGGGTCTTGCCATTATCACCGAGTTCGGCGGCGTGGTGCAGATTAAGGATACCAAGAAGAAGCGCGAGATTACGGTAACCGACAATGAGAGCGGCAACGCCAAGACCTATCTGATTCCTTACGGATCCAGAATCAAGGTAATGGACGGCCAGGTGCTGGAAGCCGGCGACGAGCTGACAGAAGGCAGTATCAACCCACACGATATCCTGAAAATCAAGGGTGTCCGTGCGGTACAGGATTACATGCTCCAGGAAGTACAGCGTGTATACCGTCTCCAGGGTGTGGAAATCAACGATAAGCATATAGAGATGATTGTTCACCAGATGCTTAAGAAAATCAAGATTGAGGAGAGCGGCGACAGTGATGTGCTGCCGGGCGTATCCATGGATGTTCTGGATTACAACGAGATGAACGAGGCTCTGATTGCTGACGGCAAGAAGCCGGCAGAAGGCAGACAGGTCATGCTGGGTATCACCAAGGCATCCCTGGCAACGGATTCCTTCTTGTCAGCAGCATCCTTCCAGGAGACCACCAAGGTTCTGACCGAGGCAGCCATCAACGGCAAGGTTGACCACCTGATTGGCCTGAAGGAGAACGTTATCATCGGTAAGCCGATTCCGGCAGGTACCGGCATGAAGCGCTACCGCAAGGTGAAGCTGGATACGGACGATTTGATTTCAGATGAGATCATGCTGTCTGATGACGATGAACTGGTAGTCTCTTCCGAGGATGAGAGCGGCAGCGGACTCACAGAGGACAATGTTGCCGAGGAAGTCCTGGGAATGGACGATATGGCTGATGTGGATGAGGAAGACGATGCCGTAGAGGAAGAATAGATAGAGACCTCATATTAATCATGCTCTGGGAAGGAACAACGTATGTTTCTTCCCGGAGTTTTTTGTGGACGTCCATGAGATGGTATGATTGCAAAAGGCACTTGATAAAATCAAGTGCCTCATGTATAATCAGAATAGAAAGGTAATCAGATACAGAATCTGATACCCTCAGTTGAATATTACCTTATGGAAATAGCATCCAACTTGGTTAGGGCGGGATGCTATTTCTTATTATGTCTATCGTCTATGTACGATAACGCCGCGAAGATAACGAGAAGCAAGGTCAAGACTTCCAGTGTATTCATGGGCATCACCCTCCTTTATAAACTAGTATAACTCGATTTTAATAAGTTTACATTATTATCCTGAAATGGTATAATACTTATAGACCATTTCAGGA
>ERZ894236.519-NODE-519-length-44651-cov-10.629_pt1 | contig 44651 bp, 50 predicted proteins | sample MGYA00380297_ERZ894236 | MGnify/ENA primary metagenome ERZ894236 (study PRJEB32331, sample SAMN06328420) | human gut metagenome | biome: human gut microbiome; feature: stool | host: Homo sapiens | collected 2014-08-04 ... | reverse complement strand
CCATAGAGCCGGTGTTTATATTTTCCTTTTCAAAAATAACATAGACTTCATAATTCAAAAGCTTTCTTACAAGTGTCAGACAATCGGTAGTGTTTCTGCTGAATCTGCTGATGGATTTTGTGATGACAAGATCGATAAGACCTTTTTCACAGTCTTCCATAAGTCTTAACAACCCATCTCTCTTTGCAGTCTTTGTACCGCTGACACCATCATCATAATAAATACCTGCATATTCCCATTCACTGTTTGCTTTGATGTAACTCTCATAATGATTTTTCTGTGTTTCAAGGCTGAGTTCCTGTTCATCACTATCAGTTGAAACTCTGCAGTATGCAGCCACCCTTGTCTTCTTAAAAACGGAGAAATCAACCTGATTGATTTTCGTTACATTCTTCACTTATATCACCTCGCTTTATCGTATGACATATTCCCGTAGAAACCGTTATATATCAAGTCAATTACTGATAAATCTCGCATAGATAAGGAGAGAAAATAAGCCGATTTTTCTCGGAGATTTTGTGTAATTCATCATCAGAAATAAGACCCTTTTCTGCCATCTTACGAACTATCCTTTCAGCGAGAATGAAGTCAAATTCCTTCTGCAATTCTTCCTGTGTAAACACCTTTGTGTCAGGCTTTGGTGCTGCTGCACCGTCTTCTAATTTTGTAATCTGCATAAAAAAGCACCTCCTACCATGTAGCCTTGGCAGGAGGTTGAAAAGGACGTTTTTCATTAATCTTTTTTATAAAACTGACATTCATAGCCGTCAGCACGAAGAAGCAGACCCTTCGCCCAAGGTGGAGTTCTTCCCATCTGCTCACACACGGCATCAAGGGACATATCCTTTCTGCACTCGATGATGACTTCATCATGCACATGAGCAACGATATTACAGTTTCTTAAAGTCTGCATTGCATACATGAGAATATCCCTTGCGATTGCCTGCGTGATATTCTCACAGAACTTGGGACCGTAGCTTTCGAGCCTTTCCCATTTCTTTGTGCCACCAACACCCTCATAGGTAACAGACTCACCACCGAACTGATTCACACCCATCTTTGGTTTTACATATGCAAGCCTTCTGCCTGAAGGAAGAACGATAAAAAGAAAGCCGCTCTCGTACATAAATCGTATGCCGTGAGTTTCGGTTGTGATTCTCTTCTTCACTGTTTCCTTTACACAACTATCAATATCCCACCACAGCATTGTGATGGCAGGATTTGAATTTCTCCAGGCATAGACAAGAGGCTGCAGTTCATCTTCTGTCAGACCCATTTCAATAGCTCCCATTGCTTTCAATGCACCGACCGAACCACCATATCCAAGAGCAAGTTCTGCAATCTTGCCCTTTTGTCTTAAGTGACCGTTAACACCATGCTTTTCAACAGGCACACCGAACATCTGTGATGCACTGCTGCAGTATATGTCTTTTCCTTCTTCAAAAACTTTCATTCTCCATTTTTCTCCGGCAAGCCACGCAAGGACTCTCGCTTCAATGGCAGAAAAGTCAGCAACGATGAATTTGTTATCTCCCTGTGGCACAAAGGCTGTACGGATAAGCTGTGACAAGGTATCCGGGATATCATCATATAACAGTTCAAGGGCATCAAAGTTACCGCATCTTACAAGACCTCTTGCCTGTGTAAGATCTGGCATATGGTTCTGAGGCAGGTTCTGGAGCTGCACCAGTCTTCCGGCAAACCTGCCAGTTCTGTTGGCTCCGTAAAATTGGAACATTCCTCTTACTCTGCTATCCATGCACACAGCATTTTCCATAGCCGTATATTTCTTCACACTGCTTTTAGCAAGCTGCTGACGAAGAGACAAGACTTCTGCCAAGTGTTCCGGTGCATCCTTAATCATCTCGGCTACTACCTTTTTACCAAGACTGCCAGTTTCAAGTCCGTTGTCAGAAAGCCAGCCTTTCATCTGCTGTACGGAGTTAGGATTTTCAAGACCGGTAAGTTCCTGCATCTGCTTTGTAAGTGCCGTCTTGCTCTTCTCATCAAATGCAATGGCATTCTTAACAAAAACCATATCAACACCAATTCCACGGTCATTGATTTCCTGATCTAAATGATACTCATCCCAGATGGTTTCGCTTACCGGGAAACGGGATAGCTTCTGTTGGATACCCATTTCCGTTTCAACATCACGGATATTGTAGGCTTTGAACTGCTGCCACTTCTCTAAATCGTGATATGGCATATTTTTTGTTCTGCCACCGTTTACCTTGGTTGGAGAACAGGGAACACAGAAGTATTTGATGAGATTCTTGCCTTCCGATAGTTTCTGCTTTTCAAGACCAAGAACGGCTCCTACTCCTTCCAGGGATAATGGAAGTCCAAGAGTTGCCGCCCAAACAAGAGTGCAACGCCATGACACAGGATCAAGACAATATCCCTTAAGAGATACACCATTATCACGAAGATACCTCGATAAACAGACTCTTTCAAACTGTGCATTGAATGCCCACTTTATTACTTCATCATCAGTTAAGGCATCAAGAATATCGTCTGGTATCTTTTCTCCCATTGCCAGATCTACAACCTTGACCTCGCCACCATCTACGGAATATCCGAAAAGCAGAATCTCAAAGTCTTCACTTTCTGCATAACGATAAACCCCGGATTTTTGCAGACTCACACTTGAAAAGGTTTCAATATCTATACTGATTGATTTCACATTCTCACTTCCTTCCAAAGTAAAACAGACGGCAGAGGATTGTCCTCCACCGCCTGCAAACTTTTATTCTTCAGTTTTATCTTCAGCAAATTTCTTCTTTTCCTTACGTTTCTTGATGGAATCCTTGATAAGCCAGATGCCATTCATGATGGTGCTGACGATTCCATAGATTCCTGCTCCCATAAAGAAGTAGAAGATGATAATCACATCAATCTGCTTTGCTAATTCATATAATTCGTTCATATCGTTTACCTCGTATATTCGTAATAGTCGCAGACGGTGGTGTTTCACACCGCCTGCCGGAAGTTAAAAGGTCGGTTCAGATTAAGATAAGAAATCGTCATCTTCCTCTGTGCTGAAATCATCAGTTGCAGAGCTGCGACCACCAAGGGGTTCTCCGTCTCTAATCTTCTGAATGTTGCCAAGACCACAAGCAATACCCTTATTACCATTGGAGTTGAATGCATAGAAGTTAAGTGAAACTCTCGCATAGCAACCACTGTACACTTCATCACGGTCAAGGATAGGCTTTACGGCCTTATCAACAATCTGTGGTGCTGTCTTACTGTTGGCATTGATGAACCAATGTCCGGCATAAGCCTCGTCCTCACGCTCTGTGTCTCCGTCACGAAGAGGAAGCTTGATTGCTGCCTTATTAGGCTTTTTGCCACCGAACTTTGCGATGCCTTCCTCAATAGCTGCATCAACTGCATCATTGATTGCCTTTACAGTTTCCTTATCATCCTTTGGAATAAGAACAGATACACTGTATCTTTCAGGGCCGCCATTGATAGATGTAGGTTTCCATCCGTGGAAATAGGAAAGTCTTGTGTTCTTGCCTGTGATAACTTTTGTTTTACTTACATTCGCCATAATCGTTAATCCTCCATTTTAAATTCGTTTTTAGCGTTTGATATATGCATTGCCTCTCTCTTGTCCGAGTTTGGTACAAGAGTCGGCTTTCCGGGTGGTTTGTAAATAAGGTCACCCAGTACCTTTTCAAATGTTGCTTTACCCATCAGTTTCTGCATCTCTGTAAGAGTGATAAGGTTCTGACGGTAAATATCCTTATAGCCCGCTTCCTTGGCTGCTTTGGCAACTGCATCTTCATCCGTGTACTTACGGACAGAGCGTCCTTCAACAACCTTGAATCCATTCCACTGCTTGCCGTGGTTCACAGCTGATTCGGTAGCATAAGCCATAATCTCATTTGCCCACTTTGTAAGATCAGGAATAACCTTTAAAATTTCTTCGATTTCCGAATCTGTAAGAAGTGGAGGAAGTTTGAATTCTTCCTGTGCAAGTTTCAGCTTTTCTTCTGCTCTTGCTCTGCATCTGACCGCTGCCCTGCAGAATGTACACCACTCGCCAGGACAGTATTCACCTTCGCCATTCATGGCCATTTCAGCCTTTGGCTTTAATACTTCTTCTGCCCAGATCTTCAATTCATCAACCGGGATTGTCCAGGTACTCACATTCTCCCTGCGTGGCTGGAAGATAGACATTGATACTTCCTTGATGTCATATAAGCTGTCATAGATGGCAAGGGCACCGAGTGCATAGCATTTCATCTGTGGATTGTCTGTTGCATCTACCAGGACTCCCATGCCGTACTTGAAATCAATGATGTGAAGCTTATCATCTGAAACAATCACGCAGTCTGCTGTACCATAACCATCTGGAACATATTCAGAGAAGTCTACATGTTGCTCTATCAGCACCAATGGGTCCTTGCAGTTCTGCTTTGCAATGTCAAGCTGTTCTAGGACAAAGTCCACATATGTATCTGTGTGTTCCTGCATTTCATCACTGTCATAAGATGAAACAGGTCTTTTACTTCTTCTGTGGAGAGCCTTCTTAAGCTTGTGTTCGCACCATGCGTGAGCAGCTGTTCCTTCTTCTGCTGCCTGGCTTGTCTTGTTTTCAAATTCTGATTCAAGACACGCACTAGGTGTACAGTTGAGCCATCTGTGAGAGCTTGAAGGGGAAAGGAATGCGTGTTTACTCATTTCCAAGCACCTCCGCCTCTTTGATGATTGCTTCATAGTTGCTAGGGTCGATGTCGGATAACTTGCTGCCTCCGAACTTTGCAATCAGACCCTTAACTTCTGATGTAAGTCCGTTCTGGCTCTTCTCTGCAAGAACACCTCTTACATCTTCAAGTGTGTAAACCTTAGCTTTTTCCTTCTTAGGCTTTGAAGTATTTTCAGGAATCTGTTCTACAGGCTGTGATTCAGTTACTTCTACAGATTTCATATCTGTAAGAACATCAGCTACCACCTGAAGACTGTCTGCCAGGTTACGCACATTCGTGATGACGTGGGCAACAGCGTCAAGTAATTCTGTTACTTTGTTCATGGTCTACCTCCTTCCGTAACTTTTGTGATGGCAAGTTCCTCAACCGTGTCACCCGGAACAAGAATCATGATCTTCTGCTTTTTACCGAACAGCATTCTCATAAATCTTTCTCGAAGTGTGATGCTCTTGTAGGACACCATGCCGTTTCGTTGTGGCTTGTCAGAAACACTAATGTGAAGATTATGTTTCATCGCTGCACCTCCAATTCCGAGAGATTTGTTTCTCTCTAACTTTTAGCCTTGGGAAGAGGTTCAAAAGGACGGTTTTTTGAAAAACTTTTTTATTTTTCTTTTTCCTTGTTTTGCTCTTCCTAACTAGTAGCCTTGAAAAGAGCATAAAAAGGACGTTTTTTACAAAAAAATAAAGCCTGCCTACACCCCGAAGAATGCAAGCAGGCTCATAGCACTGTTTTAACTATTTCTTATTTTAAGAGTTCATTTACTCTCTTCTGTACCTTTGCGTAGTCATATCCGGCTGCTGTAAGCTTTGCCTTTCTGTCGGCACCATTGCCCCATAAACCTTTGATGACTTCCTTTGCAAGCTCATCTACCGTTTTGGTACTTGAGGTAGTAGAGCCTACGATTCTTCCGTTTTCATCAAAGACAAAGTATCCTGGATTTGATGCAGCACATCTCTTTGCATTATCAAGGGACTTGAATGCACCTTTCTGTGATTTTGCATCATTCCAAGATTTTCTGACTCTATATAATCCACTTGCAGTTGTTCCGCCAGAAGAAGAACCACCAAGCTGTGCCGTTACCTGCTTCGCAAGATCACCCAGTCTTGAATAAAGCCAATCTCCTGGACAAGACTTATTCGCAAACCATCTATGAACTGTAAGTACCATCTCATCAGACTTAGGACTATAATTAAGTGTCTTGTTCTTATCCCCAAGCCATAAAAGTTTCTTTTTCCCATTACGCTTGCAAATATCAGCACAAAGTTTAATAAGCGTTGCATATACTTTGCTGTTCATTGCATATGGATGATAAGTATCTGATGCGCACTCAATAGTGACTGCTCTTTGGTCATTGGCATTAGAAGATGAACACCATGAACGGTTCTTTTCTTCCACATACATGCCTACTCTGCCATCAACGCCAATGCCGTACTGACAACTTGCCTGTCTTGATGTTGGATAGAAGATATTTCCAAGAGTTTCTACATTGCACTGACCGACCACACAATGCGGAGTGATTCTGTCAATGGAATGCGTTCTTTGTCCTGAATGATTAGGACTAAGTTTGGTGTAAGACACCATTTTACTGTTTGTGTAAGCCATATTATTTTTCCTCACTTTCTGCTCTATCGTGGAGCTGTTCTAAAACTGCTTTGATTTTTACTGGAATTGGAAGTCCCAAGTGACCTGCATTTTCAAGAAGGCTCACACCTTCATTTGAAATGTAGAAGAAGATAACAGCTGTCCTAAGAACACTGCCTGTACCGATAACCTGCACATCAAGAATGTTTGCAATCCCTACAAGCAAGAAAATCAGCACTTTTCTGCAGATGCCTTTAAAGCCAACTGCACTAGATAACTTCTTATCTGATACAGCACACATTACACCCGTGATATAGTCAATGACTACGAACGCAAGCAGTGCCAGAATAAGACCATCGCATCCTCCTAAGAAATAACCGAGCCAACCTCCGATTCCCGCAAATACAAACTGAATCATGTTCCAAAATTCCTTCATTAATAATTCCTCCGTTTCTCTAAAAATTTGTATAGAAAAAGCGACTGCCCTTATTTGAGCAATCGCCCGATCTAACGATAAATATTAAGCTGTTCGTTTCCACATATAACAGGTGATATATGGCTGTAAGTTACTATGAGCACTTCCGCTTCCGACAGATGCTGTTGAGCCGGAAATTGTATGTGTATGAGCACCTGCACTGGTTGTTGCCTTGTTTGTTACTGCTGTATAACCAGATGTTGCATCAATTAACACCCTATTACCACCACTATCCGTTCCCCACGCAGCTTTTTGATTTCTCAAGTTATGTGTATGAGCACCTGCACTAGCTGTAGCTAAAGTTCCATTTGCGTGAGTGTGAGATGGCATTTGTGAAGTAGTAAGTGCAATCGTTGATGCACCACCTGTTTTTTCTACTGTAGCGAAATTTGTATCAGAAGCATTAACTCCAACCGGCACTCTGCCAGAACCCCATGAAATCCATGTTCCGCCAAAATACGTAGATGGATTTTCAGGGTTCACGCTCATATATATACTGCCCACAGGATACATCTGCTCCATAATGAATTTAGTCAAGAACTTACCATATACCTTTACATCCCAATTCTCAGATACCTCAAAGCAATTGTCCGTTTCTGAAACTTTACCAATTGCTACACCTTTTCCACCACTCTTAAAATCCATAACTACTAATGCTGTAGAAATTAAATCAATCACTGATACAGATGAAAAAGTATCTGTTATGGTATATCGTATTTCATATGATGTTTCTGTTGATATCTTGCCTCCTCCAAAAGTGAATGCTATACCGTTTGAAAAAGAAGTACTTGCATCTGTCCATGCCAAAGTTCCTGCTATCCTATATTCCGTCTTTTTCACCACGCTGTTTTTACTGCTGCATGATGCAAAAGTATATGACACTAAACCTTTTACATAAGTTCCATCATCATTTATTTCACCCATGCTCACTGCTCTTTGTGACTGATAGCCTGTGAAACTTGGTGCAGAATATGCCACAACGGATATTGATACCGTCTTAGCATCAGATACTCTTCCTCGTGAATCTGTCGCTGTAGCAGTAAAAGTTATAGTTCCGGACGAGTTCAAAAGCCCAGTAGTGAGTATTGATTCTGTTCCGGAATATCCGCCACCACTAATGCTATAAGATTTAATGGTAGAACCATTACTTCCTGCTGCCCCATTAATAGCAAGTTTCGCTTTTGATTTTCCTTGCACATAAATGCCCCAGCTACTTGGAACATCCCCATCTATTCTAGTAGCAGTAAGACTGCTTATCGTTGGCTTTACCGAAGATGGAACTTTAAGTGTCATCGTACAGGTCTTTGTTCCAATTTTTGTAGAACCGTTATAGGTATCACATGTGATTGTACAAGTACCACTTGTAGTACTCGGAATTTCACTTGCTAGAGAAATTGTTGGAGTCCAAGGTACCGAAGTTGATGTTGTCTTACTTACAATCGTTCCACTTACACTACCGAATTTATATGTCAGTGTATGCGTAAATGAGGACGATGCTCTGCTAATTGAAATTGTAGATGCACTTCCCATATCAACCGATGTTGCGGTTACCGATGACGCTCTTGGTATTGTTGGAAGTGTATGTGTTCCACTTGCTGATGCATTTACAGCATAGGTATAAATACCCGCTTCACATCTTAGACTGAATGATTTTGTACCATCTGAATTATGCGAAATTGTATGTGTTCCACTTGCTACAGTTGTTCCGTTATATAGTTTAATACGATTACTTGTTGATGTGGAATATACAGTTGTTCCATTAATAACTGCTTTAAAGCCTCCGGCATATACCCATGAAGTAGAAGTTCCTCCTGAGCCTTTTAATTTCCAAGCAATCGTTGATGTGTTATTTGCCACACTTTGACTTGACAGTGTCCACGATAAAGTAAGTGATCTACCTTCCTTTTGTGCCGTTGTAATACTTCCACTTGTTGCCATAATAAATCACCTCCTATGCTGATGGACTTCTCCATTTAATAGAAAGATTCCCACTAACTCTTGGCAAAAAATCAAACCATCCTCTAGATACATTTCCAAGGGATAGTTTGTTACGAATTTCTGCATTTGTTATTACTAAACTGTTATTTGAAATATATGCAATCTTTTGACCGTTTTCTTTAAATGCTAACTCTTCATTAGAAAGTTCTGCAGTAAACGCATTACCGACTTTTCCAAGTTCAATAAGTGCTCCTTTAAACCGAATATATTCTGCTAGAAGCTCCTTGTTATATGCGATATCTCCTTTTATCTCATCAGTGATGGTTGTAAAGTCAAAGCGTATTTCACTGCTGTTTTGCGTAATAGCTGATTGAAAATCACTTTGAATTGTTTCAAGCTCCGATTTTTCTATAAAAGTATCGTGTACTATGCTTGTTATCTCATCTGCGGTTTTCGCTATTTCTGAATAGCACTCATGGATTTCTTCTTTTAGAAGCTCTGCATTTTTTACAGCATCATCAACCTTTGAATCCACATTTTGAATAACTTCGCTCTGACCTATGAGGTCATTTTCTAGATTAGTAATGTTCTTCTCTTGCTTAACACTGGTCTTTGAAAGACTAACACCACTTGCGCCAATGGCTATGGTATTTCCAGATGGATTTAAGTAATCTCTTGTTCTAGCAATGCATAGATAAGTTCCGTTAATACCATGATGTTTTGACACGCAGTCTAAATACATCCTGGCATGAATAGCGCCAATATCCATGCCAGCATCTGACTCATCAATAATTGTAAGTTCAATACTCGTTACGCCTTTTACTAGGTCACTTAACCTCGCATTTGCTTTAGTTAGAAGATTTCCCGGTATTGTTACATCATCCCAAACTTCAGTTGTCCATATCCACCCTATTTCTTCTACTGCTTTTTCATCGTAGATGTAATTCTTGCCATCATTTACATCTTTAATATTTACTCTTTCACTTGTTTCAGTTTCTACACCTTCCTCTGTAACAATATTCACCCTAGCACCGAGTGGAATTAGTGCCGTAAATCTTTCTGTATGGTCTTGTTTTATCTTTACATCAGTTATATTTTTCCCATACTCAACCTTCTGAAGTGATTTCATATTAAAATCTGCAAGGTAATCTAGGTACTTTCCATCATCTTCATAACGAATAGCAAGATATCCGCCGTGTGTATTGATGAGCTTATTTCTTATCGCATCTGATGTGATTAAATATTCAGAGCTGCTATATGCCACATAATCGTTATTATCTGTTACCGTAATCTCACCTATCTTGAACTTTTTTTGTGTTTCTACACTTTTGTTATGAACATCAATAAATAACTCAAACAGTCCTCTTAATGTCCCTTTATATTCAAACGGTGGCTGAATTGTATCTTTCAAATAGGAAAGAGCTGATTCACAGTGCCAAGTATGTGTGTTATAAAAGTCACTGCCATCATCAATTGCTCTTCCTTCAAATACAGTCTTTTCTCCCTTTTTACAAAGAATCACTGATGCCATTGGAATAATTGAATCAATGTATGGATGGTTATATGGGGCAGATAAAATAAAACTATCAATGCGCTCTGCATCCTCAGTTGCCTTAGCCTCTAGTATTGCAAGCTTTGATAAGTTAGGATGGTAAAAGATTTGTCCATCTACATAAACTTTAAAATCACTCATAAACATCCCTCCCTGTATCTGAAAGTAGTTTTTCCGTTTCCTGTTACATTGATGGAATTTGTTCCGTGAAATAATTCAAGTTCCGATATCTCCCAAGTTCCCGCACTAAGCGTTCTAGAAAAGGAATCTTCTCCAATCTTCCAGTCAAGTGTTGTTTCTTCTGTGGTAACAACACTTGGAACAACGGGCATATAGTCATTTTCAAGAATCACTGTTCCTGCTCCTACCTTTACTATTTCAGTTATATCTTCATGGTATCTATAGCTATCCCCGTCAGTACATTCAATAATAATCTGTCCTTTAGATAAAAATGGATCATAAGAAGAATCAAGCTGCAAAGTTCCTAACGCATAAAGATTTGGTTCTTCACTTGTCTTCACTTTACATAGTTTTCCGTTATACCTATTAGCCATCAGAAGTGTCTTCTCATCAAACAGTTTTCTAGTACCAAGCATAGATAATGTAATAGAAAAGGCTCTCGGTTCATAAGTTACAGAGCCAAGAGCCTCATTAAATCTGATCGGAGAATTTCGTCCCGGAACAATCACTGTTTCCATCTGTGCTTTAGGAACCGGAAAATCAATGCTTTCTCTAATCAAATCCAAGCTAAGCATAGAAACATCATTTATATAAATGTCGGGTATCATAATGAAAACCTCCTTGTAAGTTTTTGCTTATTTCCAAGTCCTTCATCCAAAGCAGGTAGTAAATGGCCAACCAAAGTTCCATCTTCAAGATATATACCCTTACTGCTGTTATCTGCAATAATCGATAGATACTTTTCCATCACACCTGTATTAAGATGACTTGAAATTATAGCCTCTAACTGTTTATAGAATCCGGAAAGAGGAAGAATTGCTTCAGCTCCTGCCTCACCACCTGCCATAAGTGAAGATCCATTCATTCCAAAGATTGTAGGACGAGTCATAATACCACCTTCCTTGTACCAATCAATAGATAGTTTAGGAACTGATGGCGGCATGATTGATAACTTTCCTGAGACTCTAAAATGTGGAAGTTTAATATGAGGAAGTGAAAGTTTCATACCGCTAAAGAATCCCTTAATGGCATCAACTACGCCTTTGACTTTATTCTTTGCTGCCTCAATAGGTGTAATGATGGCTGTTTTTATTCCATTCCATACCGTTGACACAGTACTTTTGATACTATTAAACACAGAAGATACTGTACTTTTTATCGAATTAACCACGGTAGTTACTGTATTCTTCACCGCATTAATTGGTGCTGTAATAGCTGTTTTTATCCCATCCCATACTGTAACAGCAGTATTTTTTATTGAATTAAATACTGTAGTGATAACGGTTTTTATCGAATTCACTACTGTAGTCACCACAGTCTTAATTGCATTCCATATGGTTGTAAATACTGTTTTTATTGCAGTCAGCACTGTAGTGATAACATTTGATACAGCATTTATAACGGTAAAAATCTTTGTTTTAATGCTGTTCCAGACAGAAGCAACGATTTCTTTACAGTTCTCCCAAATGAACCTAAATGGCAATGTGATAATGTCAAACGCAGTTTGTAATAACATACCAATAAACATAATCGCCATCTGAACCGTTGTTTTTATACCTTCCCAAATACCTGTGAAGAAAGTAGAAATCCCCGTCCATAAATTTACAAAGAAATCCTTAATACCAATCCAAATTTCATTCCAAGATGTACCAAACCATCCTAGAACCACATCGGCAACACCACGAATTGCATTCATGCAAGTTGTAAAAGTATTTTTGATGAAATCCCAAACAGAAGCAAATATTCCTTTTACTCCTTCCCAAACTTGCGACCAATTTCCTGTGAAGATTCCAATAAATACATCTAAGATGCCTGTAATAATGCCAAGAGTTACCTCTAAGATATTTGCAATTTTTGAAAAAACCGCCTCAAACACAGGTGCAAGAAACTCACATAATCCATTCCATATATCAGTTACAACTTCCTTGAAATTTGCGAAGTCAAAACCCAACGCATTTAGTCTTTCTGTGATACCCTGCGTGAAGGAACTAAATATTTCTTTTATGCGATTCCAAATAGCAATGATATTATCTCTAAACTCTTCGTTGGTATTCCATAAATGAATAAATGCAGCTACGAGTAATCCTATTACTGCTACTACAGCAATAACAGGTGCAGAAATACTGCCTATGGCAGTACCCACTTTTGTCATCACAGCTGATACTCCTCCTGCATCAGCTACAAGTCCACTGATTTTTAATCCAAGACTGCTAAAGGTCTTCATGGCAATTCCTACTCTAGATATGACCGTTCCAATTATTACTAGCATTGGTCCAAGAGCGGCAATAAATAAGCTTGCCGATACAATCACTCGTCTTGTTCCATCATCAAGGTTATTTAACCAATCTACAAAACCTTGAATTTTAGAAACGATGCTTTTTATCATTGGCATAAGTGCTTCACCAATTGAAATTGCAAATGCCTCAACAGCAGATTTTAAGATAGTAAGCTGACCATGAAGGTTATCAAGCTGGGTGTCTGCCATCTTCTGTGCAGCACCACCACTTTCTTCTATCTTCTTTTGAAGGCTACTCCAAGTATCTCCGGTATTTCCAAGCAGTGCATTTACAGATGCAAGGTCTGTTTTATTGAAAATCTGACTGATGATATTTGATTTCTCAGCAGCCGTCATTCCATCCATGCTTTTGTTGAGATCACCTAAAATATCATTTAGGCTACGCATATTTCCTTGACTGTCATAAACCTCTACACCAAGAGATTTCATTAATGATGTTGCTTTATCTGTTGGATTTTGAAGTGAAAGAATTACGTTTCTAAGATGAGTACCACCCTCTGCTCCTTTAATACCATTGTTAGCTAAAATTCCAAGTGCAGTATTTAATTCTGCAGTGCCGCCTTTTACTGTTTTTGCAGTTGCACCAATAGTAAGAATACCTTCTCCCAGCTGACCGACAGAAGTATTGGTGCTTGATGCAGTTTTAGCCATCTGATCAACCATCTTATCTGCATCAGACACTTCCATACCAAGTGCTGACATTGCATCTGTTACCATATCTGATGCTGATGCAAGGTCAATATTGCCTGCCGCAGCTAAGTTTAATACTGTAGGTAGGGTATCTACCATCTGCTGAGTGTCATATCCGGCAAGTGCTAGGTAGTTAAGTGCCTTTGCACATTCACTAGCAGAGTATGCAGTTTTAGCACCCATTGTCTTTGCAAGGTCAGATAAGGTATCCATGGTATTTACAGACTGCCCATCAACCTCTGACATAGAGTCTTTGGTAATACCCATTGTGGCCTGTACTTGACTCATGGAACTTTCAAAATCCGCTGCTGTTTTTACAGATGCAACACCCATAGCAGTTACAGCAGCTGATGCAACAGACACTTTCTTTCCCGCATCACTGATACTGTTTCCCGCATTTTCAAGCTTTGTTCCAACATCTCCTACTTTAGTCAATGTCTGATTTGTAGTTGATGCTTGTGCTTCAAGTCTTTTTAATTCTGCCTCAGTTTCAATGATTTCTCTTTGCAGTGCATCATACTGCTCCTGAGTTATTTCACCCTTTTGCAGCTGTTCATTTGCCTGCTCTGCTGCTGTCTTTAAAGTAGCAAGCTTTTCTTTTGTTTCTGAAATTGCCTGTGTTAAAAGTTTCTGCTTTTGTGTAAGTAGATTCGTATTAGTTGGATCCAGTTTTAGGAGTTTTTCTACATCCTTAAGAGCTGACTGAGTATTCTTAATCTGTCCATTTACACCTTTTAATGCAGTTTGAAGTTTGGTAGTATCACCGCCAATTTCGACAGTGATACCTTTGATTCTGTTTGCCATTGGCTGATACCTCCTTAAAAAATTGCATAAAAATAGCCCGCTATAAACCGAGCATAGAAAAAGCACCAACCTTTTCAGATTGATGCCCTCTTTGAAACATTGAATTTATAACTTTCTAAAAGTGTTAGTTCTTAAGCTATCTTTTTTTGAGTTAACTTCTATTCCTAAAACTTTTTGATTATTGTAAAGTTTTACACCTAAATTTGATGGTGGTAACGGAACTAAATCACGTAAAGCAAAAACTTGTCCTGATTCCATTTTACTTATTTTTTCTGTGATGGTTTTCCAAAAATCAGCATAAGTTCTTTCTTGCAAAGAAATATCTCTACAATAAGAAGGAACATCTGGGTAACCATTATCTTCTGCAAGTTTATTTAATTTAGTCCATTCATCATCATTTACAGTAAATTGAACACGCATATAAATTCTCCTTTCAACGCCATAATCAAGGTGTTTGTTCACTCACCTTAATTATATTTTAATAAAAAGCTAAAAGTAAATCAAGGTGTTTGTTCAAATACCTGTTTTCTAGAACTTATCAAAATCCTCTTGAGTTGCTACATTCTCATACTTAACAGAGTCATTAGCTTTCTCTGTCCAAATATCCATAACCATGCCAATGGTTAAATAATCTAAATCATGAATTGATAAACCTATTTCCAAACTTCGCAAAAGGAATAGTGGGGTTGTCATTTCCCTGCTACTTTTTTTAAGTTTTTTTTAGAGTCAATATCAGTAATAAGGTTTGTTCCCCAAAGAGCAAGAATCTCCGGTAATACCTCATAAATTGAGAACATATCAAACTGGTCTAACCATTCATCAATATCTGCAGGAATTGTATGGTCAGCATGATATGCCATGATGTAAGCCACATTTTCAAAAATCTCTAAATCATCAATCGCAAATTCTTCTCCCTCAGACCGTGCTCCCTCATATGACTTTTCAAGTTTTGCCAAATCCTTAAAAATATCACGTTTGAACTTAGCACGATAAAGACGAGGAATTGTAGCAGATGAGCAAAATACTACTTCCTTACCACCAACATTAATTGTTTTCTTAAGCATCCTTAACACCTCCTGCTACTTTCCTACTTAACGCTTGAACGACTTCTTGAGCTTGAGGAATATATACTGATTTATACCACTCAGCGTAAGTAGATTCGCTTGTAGAATCACCTGTTCTACTCTTAACAAGGCCATCTTCTCTTGGATCTGCCGTAAGTGATAGTGTTTCAGTTCCAGGTTCGATGGTATCTTCTTTTGTTTCAGATTCGATAGATGGACGAGATGCCGTACAGTTATATAAAACATGACGAATGCATCTAACATCTCCATCAAACTCAAATAGCAGTGCGAATTTTTCCATTTCCGCTACTGTAGCATTCTCAACTAGTACACCATTCTTATCAAGTTCTTCTTTTAAAATCTCAGTTCTAAACCATTCAGGAATAAGTGCCATTTCAAGATCACCACTGTATCCATTGTTTGATACACTTCTAAAATAAACAATTCCATCTGCATAAAACGGAGAAGTATCCCCTTCAGCATCTAAACTGATACTAACAGCACCCGGAATTGCTTTTGGTGTTTCATAAGTATATGTTCCATCCTCTGCTTTTGTAAGTTTTGCAGCGTGGACATTTTTAAGGTTATATTTAATTTTATTACCCATAAATTTTAAGCCTCCATTTCAAATGAATATAGGACTTCAAATAACTTTTCACTATCAATCCATGTTTCAAGTTTATCGTAGTAAATACCAAACTTATCAAGCACAGATTCCACTTTCCTTTCTACCGACAAGTCCTTAAAATCAGTATAAAGTTCAATATTGATTTCATTTACTTTTAAATATGCTATTCCGTCAGCAGCAAAGTTATCTGTACCCGGTGTTAAATAGCATATAAAAGGTGGAGATGGACTTTCTCCCTCTGCAAAGTGATCATAAGCAAAAGGAATGTCTATCTCTTTTAAGATTTTTATAACTTCTTCCATCATCTACCTCCGAGTGCTTTATCGATTTCTTTTTCAAAAACCTCAATTGCTGACTCCTCTGCTTTCGCAATATGTGGTCTTGCAGACACTCTTCCACCACCTCGTTTAGCATGCCCATGCTCCAAAAGATGTGCAAGCTGATACCTGTTCTTTGAATGAACTGTTACTTCTAGAGAGTTTGATGTTTCTTTAGTTTTCTTAACAGTCCATGACTTTGCATACTTACCAGTATCCTTAGGAGCTGATTCAGAGATATCTCTTCTTACTGAATTACCGGCTTTCCTTACTGCTTTTTTAACATCGTCAGTTGCTAAATCCGCATATTCTTTTAAGCCATCCATAATTTCTTTGGCTAGGTTCTCAATCTTAGTTGTCATCATTTCTCACTTTCTCGCATTTAAATTTCAGCAATTTCTTTTTAAAGTTCATATGGTCAATTGAAACGATGTTGTATGCCTCATTATCAAAAATAATTCTATTTTTAGTAGTTTCCATGTTTGATAGGATATTACAGTATCGAGTGGTAAAAGAAATATCTGAGTTTTCTACAAGAACTCCCGCAGAAAACTTCTCAGAACCACCCTCACCACTAACAGTTGCATAGCAAGAATAAATATCAGTCCAAACATTTCTGTGATTTCCGATTTCATCAACTACTACTTCATTTTTCTGAAAAGTGATACGAACATTAAGTAATGCAATGTCCATCAAAACTCACTCCTTCGTATTCCTTCAAGCAGGCTTCGAAGTGATATTGTAAGAGCATGATGGTCTGCTTCTTCTCTGTGTTCATATAAATAGGCTACTGCATACATCACTGCAATCTTAGAAGATGGAATATCAGACAGTTTATCTACAGATAATCTTGCTATATCCGCACAGAGGTTTTCTCCTGTAGTAATAAATTCTTCGATTAATAAGTCATCATCATTAAAATCAACTCTTAGATAACCTTTCATTTCTTCTAAATCAACTATCACTACCATCACCTCATTTCAATAAATGTAGGCAGTGCCATCACATAACAACACTGCCTTAAATTATTATTCAGATTTCAACTTCAAAATCTTAACTGCTTCTGGAAGCACAAGCTTTCCATCGACTCTTTCTTTTGCTACATAACCAATCATTCCATTACCAGCAAACAATTCTCTAAGTTCTGCAAACGAACGAGAACCACGATCACCAATGTTGTAGTAACTGTAGTCACCAAACGCAATCGCATTTTCTGGTGCAAATGAAGAAGTATGAACTGCATAACCAAGTACTCTATCAGGTTCTCCTTCCCTATATGAAGGTTGCCAAATATATGCTCCATTGTTATCCTTTAACTTTCTAAGTGAAGCAAGAGTAGCATCGTTCATGATGAAAGACGCATTTTTACGATAAGGTCTCTTAAGTCCATATACCAAATCAATCAAATCATCTGACTTAATTGCTGCAGTTAATGTACTAACAACTTGACCACCGCCGGTTTCTGCGAAAATACCTAAAGGCTTTCCTGTACCATCGCCGTTTAAGAATGCATCTTCCTCGGTATTTGCAAGCGCCTTACCAAACTGCGTGATAATATAATTTTCAAGACCGAATGCATTATCATAAAGCAGCTCCTCAGTTACTTTGATTGCAACATGAAGCTTATGCGCATCAAGATAAATCTGGTCGAAAGTCGCATCCCCAAAAGTAAGTGCCCCGCCTTCCTCAATCCATGCAGCCGCTGGTTTTGTAGCTGCAATATTAATCTTATGCTGACCTGCAGTCGTAATCTTTGTGGCAAGGCCACGCATAATATTTTCTTCTTCAAGCACATCGATCAGTCTCTTGTCATATTCTTCCGGCACAAGATAACCGCCATCAGAATCGACTCCTTCCTGCAAAATATTTGATACCTGCCTAAAGTTGGAACGCAGTGCTTTTAGCATGCCTTCCTTATATTCATCAGACGCACGGCCAGTCTTTGCATCCGTTGCCTTATCTCCTGCAGGCTTTGTTACGATTGGAACATTCACAGGCTTGGAAAGTTCATTCTCAAGAGCCTCCATCTGTTCCATTCTTTCAAGCTCGGTGCTGTAATTTTTGATTTTCTTTTCCATTTCGGCATAGGTCTTGGCATCTTCTTCTGAAAGCAAGCCGTCCTTATCACGCTTGCTTTCCACAAATGCTTTTGCACCCTCCCATGCCTTGTTTCTTGCTTCTCGTAATTCCTGAATCGTCATGTTCTGTTACCTCCAATTTTTCAATAAAATAAGCCGGTCCATAAGGGCATCGGCTTTCGTTTTTGTTTCTTCTGTTTTTGGTTTGATTCTGCATTTAGCTGCAATCTTATCCATTAATGAATTTGTGACTGCCGCCTTGGAATACACCATGCTGACCTGCGGGATTTCGATTTCATCTGTTACACTTCTCTTCAGAATTTCATCTGCAAATCCCATCTCCACGGCACTGTTGGCATCCATCCATGTTTCGGCATCCATGAGATGTGAAATCTTCGCACGGCTCATCCCGGTTTTGATTTCATAGGCATTGATGATAGATTCTTTTACCTCATCAAGCATCTCGATTGCCTTTTGCATCTCACCCGTATTTCCCATTGCTACGGTCATCGGATTATGAATCATCATCATAGATACCGGAGAAACACATACCTTTGTGCCTGCCATCGCAATCACGGATGCCGCACTTGCTGCTATGCCGTCAATTTTGACTGTGACATTTCCCTTGTATTCCATCAGCATGTTATAAATCTGGGCGGCAGCTATACAGTCACCACCGGGAGAGTTGATCCATACAGTGATGTCACCATTTCCTGCATTCAGCTCATCTCTAAAAATCTGTGGCGTCACATCATCATCAAACCAGCTTTCCTCTGCGATTGTCCCGTTTAGAAACAGTGTCCTCTCCGGTGTCTGTTCCTTCGTTTCCTGGTTTGTCACCATCTCGTTCTTCCACTTCCAGAACTTCTTCATCTGATTTCTCCTTTCCGCCGCCTGCAAAGATTCCTGCATCGGCAAGTTTTGTCATATTTCCATTGATGAGGTATAAGTCCCCACCATCCTCTTTTGGTATAAGGTCGAGGTTTTCAAGTTCACGAATATCATTGGCTGACATCCAGCCATTCTGCCTTGCAGTGGCATAACCGTTCATACGGCTCTGATAATCCCCACGAAGCAGTCCGTCCACATTAAACTTGACAAAGTATGTGGATTTCTCATTTGCAGACAGCAATGCTCGGTTGATGCTCTGCTCCCATCTCATCAGCCACGGCTCAAGCGTGTATTTCACAAACTCCAGTGACTGCTGCTCAATATTAGAAAAGCTCGACTTCTCAAGATCACCTACCATATGTGGAGGGACTCTGAAAATTCGAGCTATCTCATCAATCTGAAATTTTCTTGTTTCTAAAAATTGTGCTTCATTCGGTGAAATAGAAATTGGTGTATATTTCATTCCTTCCTCGAGAATCGCTACCTTATGAGAATTTCTACCGCTAAAACCTTTATTCCAGCTATCCCTCACTCTGTCCGGATCTTTTACCGTTCCCGGATACTCAAGGATTCCGCCTGGAGTTGCACCGTTTGCAAAGAACTTTGCACCATATTCTTCGGTCGCAATCGAAAGACCAATCGCATTCTTGGCCATAGCAATCGGAGAATATCCAACCAATCCATCAAATCCAAGACCCGGAATATGCAGCACATCTTCTTTCTTAAGATTAACGGTTCCGTCTTTCATGGTTGGTGCATCGGAATCTGACACTTGGTATTGATAATATATTTGGCCTTTCTCATCACGATCCACAGTCATTCGATTTGGCATAAGTGGGTAAAGTCCCACAACCTCTCCTTTTCCATTACGGATAATCTGTGCATAGGCATTGCCCCACAGTAAAAGATGTGTCATCAAAGTTTCCCGAAATACAAAGGATGTCATCTCTGGATTTGGCTCATCATGAAGTAAAAAATACAGCGGATGTTTAATTGCTTTTTCTTTACTGTCTGTTTCCGTGTAACGATAAAGGTGTAACGGAAGTCCTGCGATTGCCTCGGAAAGAATCCTCACGCAAGCATATACAGCTGTCATCTGCATTGCAGAATGTTCCGTTACTCTGTTGCCGGAGGTACTTCCACCAAATAAGAATCGGTAACTGCTCCCGTTCGTACTATCTTTAGGCTTATCCCTCGAATGAAATAAACCACTTAAAATACTCATATCTGCTCACGCTCCTTCCTAAATAAAAAGAATGCCACGGTTATCGTACACAGATTCCGTATTGGCATTCCCACATCTGATTGCTCTATCCAGTGCCATAATCGCTGCAATGGCACCATCGATCTTTTCTGTTGATTTTTCCTTATCTGCCTTAATGTTTCCGGCAGGATCTGTTCGTATAAAAATGTTATCCATATTCCAGCGAAGAACAGGATGACCGCCATGTGCAATCTTTTCTTCCAGAACCAACTTCATAAGTTCCTTTGTAGGCGGGGACATATCTTTAAATCCCTGTCCGAACGGAACAACAGTAAATCCCATGCCTTCCAGATTCTGCACCATTTGGACAGCTCCCCATCTATCGAATGCTATCTCCCGGATATTGAACCTCTCACCTAAAGAATCAATGAACTGCTCGATGTATCCGTAATGAACAACATTCCCTTCCGTAGTCTGCAGATACCCTTGCCGTTCCCATACATCATAAGGAACATGATCTCGTCTGACTCGCAGGTCGAGCGTATCTTCCGGCACCCAGAAGTATGGAAAAATGATGTATTTGTCTTCCTCATCTTTTGGAGGAAATACAAGCACGAATGCTGTGATATCCGTTGTAGATGACAAGTCCAATCCGCCATAACAAACACGACCTTCCAGTTCGTCTTCATCAACCTTAAAGTCACATGCATCCCATTTTTCCATTGGCATCCAACGTACCGACTGCTTGACCCACTGATTCAATCTCAGCTGTCTGAAGGAATTTTCTTCTCCCGGATTCTGCTTTGCAGAATCACATGCTGCCTGTACCTTTTCCATAGCAACTGTAATACCAAGAGAAGGATTCGCTTTTTCCCACACTTTAGGATCTGTCCAGTCTTCCGATTCATCTGCACCATAAATGACAGAATAGAATGTAGGATCAATCTTTCTTCCTGCCGCAATATCCAGTGCCTTCTGGTGGATTTCATAACAGATGGAATTGGCGTCATTTCCTGCTGTTGTAATCAGAAAATACAGTGGCTGCATTCTGGCATCGCCACTTCCTTGCGTCATAACATCATACAGTTTTCGGTTTGGCTGCGTATGCAGCTCATCAAAGATTACCCCATGTGTATTAAAACCATGCTTATTGGCCACATCGGCAGAAAGCACTTGATAAGAACTGTTGGTAGGTTTAAAAATTATCTTCTTCTGCGATTCAAGGATTTTCACCCTCTTCATCAGTGCCGGAGAAAACTTCACCATATCAACAGCTACATCAAATACAATCTTTGCCTGGTTTCTGTCTGCTGCACATCCGTATACCTCTGCTCTTTCTTCTCCGTCTCCGCAGAGAAGCAAAAGTGCCACGGCAGCTGCAAGTTCTGATTTTCCCTGCTTCTTAGGGATCTCGATATATGCTGTATTGAACTGACGATACCCATTTGGCTTTAACACTCCAAACAAATCTCTAATGATCTGTTCCTGCCAATCAATCAGTTCGAACTTCTTTCCTGCCCACGTTCCTTTGGTGTGGCATAACTCCTCAATAAAGCTGACTGCATAATCAGCCATTGTTTTATCATAATGAGAGGTCTTTGTCATGAACTTGGTAGGCTTATAATTTTCTAGTTTTCTCAAGCCTTAGCACCTCCGTAAATAAAAATAGCCACCATCATGGTGACAACAATAAATATTTCTATACGAGATACAGAAGCTATAGGCTCCTGAACTCGATAACATTTCGTTATTCAGCTTAGTTAAAATCGTTTAGCAAAATGCAAAGTGCAAGTTCTGCCTCTTCACAGGTCGGCTTAATATCCCATCCTCTATCATAATTGGCAATCCACTCGCCATCCATCTTAAGACTCAGTTTGGAAATCTTACCTCCGTTGATGCCGTAGTCTTCGCTAGGCTCATCAAAATGTTTCACCCAGTATTTAACGCTCTTGTAGCCGCCACCCTTTGTTGGAATTCCAATAACTCCTTCTTTCCACATGGTTATCTCACCTCCATCTTAATTGCTGGGATTCTTGCGTGCTCTCCGGTCTTCCAATCGGTGTATCTTGCGTTGACTGTTGTAAGTCCGTTCATATAAATGCCCTGCTTTTCAAATTCCGCCAAGGTTTCGATAAGCCCACTAAATGTGGGGCTGATGGTAAATTCCTTTATGCCTTCTGCTCTTAAAGTGTCTGCAATCTCTTTGATGTCATGATCCCAAATGATCTCGTTAAAATCGATAAGGTCGTTACCGGATTCTTCTTTGGAAATTCTGTATGCCCAGTAGAGTGTACTGTTAATTCCCGCATCCTTAAGGCTGATGTTTTCCTTTGCATTCATAAGTTCTTCAAATCTTCTGATTTCCTTCATTGTGGTTTCCTCCTAAGTGTGTTGTTTTCCCTTTCGGTACTCTATATATCACTCTAAAAGCACATAATAGCAAGCTAATTACTGGCATATATGTGACAATTATTTCAGAAGAAACTGTGTATTTTACTTCTCTCCATAAAGGATAAAATAGACATAATCAGCACGATTTTCTTCTAGGAAAACCACAAGTTCGTAGAAACCATATTCATTTGCAACTCTCTGTACCATCGGAACATCAAACATATTGGTAAGACCCGTGGAACGGATGTATAATATCTGTTTTTTTATATTTTCGTCCATAGCCTTATTCCTCAATCTTTCTGCAGCTGTCTTCTCCATAGACCACATTAAGTCCTGAACCATTATCCCAGGCAACCATAATGCTCGCTGTATCATCAACACCAAGAACCGTCCCCTTTGTTCCAACCGGAGGCGCCTGAACATCATCCATATGGGTAAGCTCTACTCTGCATCCTGCGGGATACGCTTTACGCACCCTTTCCACTATTTCTCTACTCGGAAATCTCATCAGTTGTAACCTCCTTCTTTGCACCATTCTTAAAAGCGGATGAGCCTTCAAGGTTCTGGAGAAGAATTTTTCTATCCAGCTTGTATTCTTTGCCGATGAATCCAAGCCTTATAAGGAAACATCTGAATGCGTATTTCTCATTCTCGACTTTCTTTTCAGAATTATTGATTCGCTTTTGCTTTTTGCTCATCTCACAAAGCTTGCAAATAAATCTGTTATATACCTGTGTGGTTTCTGCGTCCGGCATGGTTTCAAACCAAGGGAATGAAACTTTTTCCTCATCAATTTCAATTCGGATATCATCTACTCCCAAGGCTTTCTTGATTAACTCACCTTTTGCATCAAGTAAGTTCGTAAGGTTACCAACTCCAATATGCTCAATCGGAATCGCCACCGTAAGCCCCACATCTTCACCCTGTGGCGTTTCTTCCGGTTCTTCGGATACTTCATTGCCCGCTGCAGTAAAGCCTCTGCCCGCAAGCTGGTGCAAAAGATCACTGATATCCTTTGGGAAAATGTTGTCATCAAATTCTAATGCTCCAGTCTTATCAACGATTAGTCCTCCAAAGCCATAAGCTACACTTGGCATTCCCATGTACTTTGCCTTTGTTCCAAGAATCTCTTCGATTGCCGTAACCAGTGCTTTTCGTTCTGCCCCAGTTCTGTCAAATTCTACTCTCATACTGAGTACCTCCTTTGTTTTTCGGTACTGTATTAATCACTCTAAACCACATATATATCAAGCAATATCTACAAATATCCGCATAGAATTTGAACCAATTTATTCTGCGTGGTTTTGTGCATAATAGGGTATCCCTGAAAGAACAAATACAACATTCGGAAGTGCCACACCATTTCCCCACATCTTATATTCTGCTGAATCGGAATGCGGACTCTGCAGCCATTTTCTGATTTGGTTATCAGACTTCGGTTTTGTTTTCTTCCCCATTGCTTCAGCGTGTGTCTGAAAAATTTCTCTCCATATTGCGATATCCTCATCAGTAGGATTTTCTGTTTCAAGACCATCACACCACCAATCCGGAAATCCCTGCAGCCTTGCACATTCCGTGGGTGTGAGTCTTCTCACAATATATCTTGCAACATTCACAATCGGCGGATCTTTGTAATCCGTGGCAACTAGGGTATTTGCCATTTCTTCTTCAGCTGATGTAAAAAACGATGCTTTGGAAGAACTGTAGACCGGATGAGCCACACCACTTGCACCCGCCGCAACAATTGTTGGTTCTACCTCTTCTTCAATCTGAAAGCTGAACTTTGCATTATATCCTTGATTCATTGCAGGTCTTCCGATGCCATACGCAACCGCATGCTGTTCTGTCGCATTCAGCGTATACATAACATCCGATTCCTTATAACCATCACCCTTATGAGAAGGACGAGTACCATTTCCCTCAATCACAGCAATTCCGCCCTGATTGCAGCTAGGAATTCCACCATTGCCATCAATGGTTCTGCTTGTATCAGCTTCATAGAATCCACTATTTGGATTAGCTGATTTCATGGAATTGCTGTCCTTGGAACAGATGCCATAAGCAACTGACTGAAACAAGGTCTGATCGTTGCTCGTTCCAAGTGTTGCTGACTTGTTCTCCTGGATGAGAGGTCCTTTGCCGCCGCCATCACATCCGCTTCGAATTTTTAATGTCTTTGGCGTTTCCACCACAAACGGCTGATTGTTTCCACCCGTACCATAAGTAGAAAGAACTGTTGGAGCAATTTCATCTAACACTTTAAACCTTGTGTCTTGACCATGGTTTTCAAATAGAATGGAGCTTTTTTCATCACTAACTACCATAACTCCATTTCTTCCGGTTGAAATGCCACAATTTACACCTAAAGTAGATGTAACTTTATCGATTGAACCATTATATCCATCTATACTGATGCCTGCATCTCCAGTGCTTTCTGCAGAAGCAGCGGCAGAACCTTGCCACGAGCGGATGCTCTTCGGAGAATACCCAGACAGGCCTTCTGACTCAAATAATATTTTTCCGGCACACCAACCTGCAAAATCTGCGACAAGGTAGATACGTTTTCTTCTCTGGGGAACTCCCCAAAATTGAGCATCAAACTGTCTCCAGGCAACGGAGTAATCATCTCCCATGATCTTTCCTGCACTGTTCCATTTGCCAGGTTTAGGCACAGACACTGATTCGTCTTTGATTTTGCAGACCTCTTCGAGGACGGCACGGAAATCTTCTCCCTTGTTTGAACTGAATGCTCCGGGGACATTTTCCCAGACGATAAATCTTGGTTTTTGTCCATTTGTCTTACACCTCATTTCTTTTATGATTCTGACTGCCTCATAAAACAGTGAAGAACGGGAGCCGGAAAGTCCGTCACGCTTACCTGCAATACTCATATCCTGGCATGGACTGCCAAAGGTTATGATGTCCACGGGAGGGATTTCTGCCCCGTTCATCTTGGAGATGTCTCCATAATGTTTTACCTGTGGCAGTCTTTTGGTTGTTACACGAATAGGAAAAGGCTCAATCTCCGATGCCCACACAGGGGTAATACCGGAAATCAAGCCTCCTAAAGGAAATCCACCCGAACCATCGAATAAACTTCCAAGTGTTAAGTTGTTATTCTCCATCTGCTCCCTCCACCTCTTTTACAAGGTCGGAGTAAGCAAGTCTTTCTCCGTTTCTGATCACAAATACATTCTCTGCATCGCCTGTATCTTCCACATATCTGCGAAGGATTACCGATGCGTACTTCTCATCCAGTTCCATCGTATGACAGATACGATTCGTTTTCTCACAGGTCATCAGAGTCGAACCGCTGCCACCAAAGGTATCAATTACAATTGCATTCTCATGACTGGAATTTCCAATCGGATATGCAAGAAGGTCAAGTGGCTTTGATGTAGGATGATTCTTATTCTTCTTTGGCTTATCGAAGTTCCAAATAGTAGTCTGACTTCTGCCGGCACTCTTGCTCCAGTAATGTTTGCCGTTCTGAAGGAAACCATAAAGCACTGGTTCATGCTGCCACTGATAATCACTTCGGCCAAGTACCAGGGAGTTCTTTACCCAGATGCAGCACCCGGACAAATGAAAGCCTGCATCCACAAATGCTTTTCTGAAGTTCAAACCTTCGGTATCTGCATGGAACACATACGCTGATCCACCCTTTTCCAAATGCTCTGCCATATTCTTAAAGGCAGAAAGCAGAAAGTCATAGAACTTATCATTTGCCATCTTATCATTTTTTATGGATAAGCCATCGGAACTTTCAAATGCCACATTGTACGGCGGGTCCGTTACGATAAGGTTGGCTTTTTTACCATCCATAAGTGCAGCTACATCTTCTGAGGAAGTCGCATCACCACACATCAGTCTGTGTCTTCCGACTGTCCAGATATCTCCCCTTTTTACAAAGGCCGCCTTTTCCAGTGCATCGGACAAATCATAATCATCATCTTCCACTTCGGACTGCTTGTTTTCTCCATAAAGTTCTACAAGCTCGTCTTCGGAAAATCCGATCAGTCCCACATTGAAATCCATATCTTTCAAGGACTCAATTTCAATACGGAGAAGTTCCTCATCCCATCCTGCATCCATCGCCATTCGGTTGTCGGCAAGGATATAGGCTTTCTTCTGTGCCTCAGTCAGATAATCTACAAATACACACGGAACTTCTGTGATGCCCTCTTCCTTTGCAGCCATGATTCTTCCATGTCCTGCAATCACGTTATATTCTCTGTCAATAATGACAGGATTGATAAAACCGAACTCTCGAAGAGAGGATCTCAGCTTCATGACCTGCTCTGCAGAATGTGTTCTTGCATTATTTACATAAGGAATCAGTTTTGAAACAGCTACAAGCTGCATTTCTGTTGTTGTCTTGCCCATAGCCGCCTCCTTAAAATAATCCCCATTCGGCAAACTTCTCAAATCCGCCGATGGACTGAATATAGTCTCTTGCAATCTCTACGATTTCTTCATATGGTCTGCCATCAACCGTATCGTCTCCAATGGCACAGCAGATTTCCACAGGCTGTCCTGTTTCCTGTGCTTTCAGGAATGCGTAAATATTCACGGAAACATCTGCCTTTGACAGATCCTTTCCATGAAGACCTCCTCCTGTGACGGACTCTGCCATGTCACTTCCAAGTTTCCTGTTGCCAGCACCGGAGTCTATATCAATGCCTCCAGTCCAATCACCGAGCGGATTGATTTCTGCACTTGGATATGTGTTTTTCAAATCTGTAGTTTTTGCATTGCTCTGGCAAATGATAAGGCGATCATCATCAAGAATGTACTTTCCATCATATGGATAGGATGTGTAAATTTCTCTTGCAATCTTAGAGATTACTTTCTGCTCCTCTGTCAGCGGCACACCTTTGAAGATGCCGTTGTCTCCACATCGCATTCCCTTAGACTGATTTTTAGCAAGATGCTCATCCTGCGGAACAATCTGAATGAACACACGGATTCCCGGTGCCATGCGCTCCACAATAAATGCAACATCTTCTTTTTCCATTTCTGCAGAGGTTTCAATCACCACATGCCCATAACCATGGCCAATGAGCACCTCTACGGCAATCTTCGGATTATCCTGTATCTTATATGCCAGGTCAACAATTGCACCTGCAATTCTGTCTGCCACCTTATCCGGATGGCTCGGATTTACTTTTTCAATCATGCTATCTTCCTTCCCTTGCTCTTAGGAGTCTCTCCATCAAATCATTCTGTGGTGCAGCATCGTCATAATCGGTACTGCAGTTCTCCTTCACAATCTGAAATATTTCATTCCAAAGCCTTACAGCTTGGTTCATATAGTTGATGCCAATATTAATAAACGGAGATGGAATAGGCTTCTGTGTGGTTGGATGCTTGGAAAGAAACCCCAGCTTATTTGTCATCTCTTCACACTGAATCCAACGAGCAGAACACATCGCATATCGCTCAAGCAGCTGCGGAGATACTTTCGATGCACATCCGATCTTCTTCAGCCACTGCCAGGTTTCCTCATATATTTCAGATGCCTGCAGCTTATTTCCATCTCTCTGCTCTGCTGACAGGAAGTCATGTGGCTTTGGCATCTCCACGCCTTCCACATCCGGGATATCCAGAACCTCTAATCTTCTGCCGCCCGGATTTCCGTTGTTTGCTTTTTCTTTGACAGCCGATTTCTTACGTCCGGCACCAGGTCTGGCACCGCCACGGCCGCCTATGTTGTTTGATTTCGTAGGCACGTCTCGTCATCCTCCTTTATTACCCTTTTGATTTCGCCTTTTTTACACGCAAGACCCCACGCCGTTCCACGGTGGTCCCGGTGTTAGAGATTTAGACCGCCCCTGGGGTCAGTCATCATATCCGTAAACACGATGTTTTTTACTTTCATGATAATCACCACGCTCGCCATGAATCTTTGCATGACATGACTTACATAAAGCAATGAGGTTAGACCTCTCATGTGTTCCACCTTCTGACAGTGGCAGCTTGTGATGAACCTCATCTACAGGCACAAGGATTCCTTTCTCAAAACAGATCTCGCAGAAAGGATGTTCCTTAACATAGCTGTCACGGATTCGTTTCCACGCTCTTCCGTACCTACGGCGTGCAGCTTTGTCTCTGCCATACTTCTCGTAGGATTGGTTCATTTGTTTTTCATGTTCCTTGCAGTATCTACCTTCTGTTAAATTAGGACAGCCAGGATAACCACACGGTTTCTTTGGTTTTCTTGGCATCTTTTTCACCTCCATCTGGACATAACAAAAGCCTCTGTGGGATTGATCCTACAAAGGCTTAGTTGTTTTATATATTTTTCTACAATACCATTTTACATCATTTCGATATGAACGGGGAGTGGCCTAGGGGTGATCTAGGGGTGTCCTCTTTCAAAACTGTCCAATGCACGTCTATGTAGTTTCTTTGTCCAACGCAGTGAGTAATGCATTCGAACAGATATGTCCGACATTGATAAAAATTCCAAGTACCTATATCTTAGAATCATCTGTTCCATTGGATCTTCCACAACATCAATTGCATTGTCCACTTCGGTTTTAATCTCTTCAAGCATTTTATAATTTTCAGCAATCTCTCGCTCTAGATCATCTATCTTTTCTAAGTAGCGAACAAAAGGTGCTTTTGTATTTGTATTGCTTGAGAAATGCTCTTCGAATCCCGGTGACGATGGACTGCACGACAATTCTCTGTAAAATCCGAGCTTAATCTTCTTATCGTTGATTTTATTATTCAGAATAAAAGGTCTGTTTAAAAACTCATTGCCTTGCATCCACACCACCTCCGATTCTCGCCTTAACCGCATCGATAAGATCTGTCTGTGTTTTCTCTTTGAGCCTTAGTGCCTTCATCACATCTTCATCAATGGTATCCTTTGAAATAATGTGGTGTATGACAACTGTGCTTTTCTGCCCCTGTCTCCATAACCTTGCATTGGTCTGCTGATAGAGTTCCAATGACCAGGTAAGACCAAACCATATAAGGGTCGAACCACCACTTTGAAGATTTAAACCGTGACCTGCACTCGCAGGATGGATTACAGCAATCGGTATCTCACCATTATTCCAATCTCTGATATCCTTTGACGTCTTGATTTCACGAACCATGAATCTTTCCTTGATTCGCTCCAGATCGTGGTTATACCAGTAAGCCACAAGTACAGGCTTGCCATTTGCACCTTCAATCAAATCCTCAAGTGCATCAAGCTTACGGTCATGGATATGGAAGACCTCTCTGTCCTCGTTATAGATAGCACCGTTGGCCATCTGCAGAAGTTTGCCTGAAAGAGCAGCTGCATTTGCAGCATCAATCTCTTCATCTTCCAAAGACACAACCATTTCCTTCCTTAATTCGTCATATACAGACCATTCCTTTTCTGAAAGCTTTACTTCCACTTCGTTCATAATGCATTCAGGCATTTTCAGAAAATCTGCCGACTTCATAGAAATCGTAATATCCGATATCAGTCTGTAGATTGCATCTTCCGCACCCGGTCTTGGTTTGTAGGAAAATATCATCTGCTGATTTCGTTTATCCGGCACAAAGAAATTCATACGATAATGTGTGATGTATCTTCCGAGCCTTTCTCCCATATCAAGGATTCTGAACTCTGCCCATAAATCCATAAGTCCATTACTGCTTGGAGTTCCTGTAAGACCCACGATTCTTTTTACCTTTGGTCTTACTTTAAGAAGGCTCTTGAATCGTTTAGCCGATGCCGACTTGAAAGACGATAACTCATCAATGACTACCATATCAAAATCAAATGGAAAGCCACTCTTGTTGATAAGCCAGTCAACATTTTCTCTATTGATCAGATAGATACCAGCACTTTTTCTTAATGCCTCTTTTCGCTCTGACTCTGTACCTATGACCACCGAATAGGTCAGTCCTTTTAAGTGGTCCCATTTTTCTATTTCAGCAGGCCATGTATCTCTTGCCACTCGAAGGGGTGCAATGACCAGAACTTTTCTTACATCAAATGAATTGAACATCAACTCATAAATTGCAGTGAGTGAAATCACACTCTTGCCCATACCACAATCCAAAAGGATTGCTGCCACAGGATGTTCCAGTATAAAGTTCGTTGCATAAATCTGATATTCATGAGGATTGTATTTCATCAATGACACCCCCAATCACATCAGTGTTATCAACCACATAGCAGGGAAAACCCAAAGCTGATAACTGTTTTATTCTTCTTTTCTGTAAGGCTCTTGGTTTCTTGCCAGGAGCCTTGAGTTCTATAAAAGCCATTCTCCCTTTTGGAAGAAGAACCAGTCTGTCCGGCACTCCGTCAAATCCGGGAGATGTAAATTTGATGCAGAATCCACCTGCAAGCTTTACAGCCTTCACAAGCTTCTGCTCTACTTCTTTTTCACGCATTCGTGCCACCTCCATCAATGCTGAATTTGATGGTGTGACAGGGTAAGACTGTCATTTCCTATACTTATATATAGACTTAATTTTTTTACTCTATAGAAAAGGATAGTAAATAGCCGTCATTAACTGTCACACCTACTGTCATTACTCTTCTTCCATAAAGTCTGTCTTGAGTCTTAAGCCTTTGATGTATCTGCCTTTACGGTCACGGTATCTTTCAAATCCGACCGTTTCCAAGGCTGTGTAGAAATCAGTTGTGCTTCTTGTAAACTCACCCACCTGGGTACAGAAGATTCGATACTCGTTATATACCTCGCTCGACTTTGCCACATAGGCAGGGTCAAGTTCGCAGCGTTCACTTAAGAAGTAGGAAAGCCAGTCGTTACTTTCCTTGTAATGCTCAATGGCATCACGAACCTTCTGTGGCGGGTCTATCTTGTAGTTGTCTGCAATTACCTTTTTTGCACCTTCGATTACCCATGTAAGAATTGCCCCGCCTGCCTTTTCAAACAGATAATCTGCATAGTTCTTGATATCAGCACTTCCTTCAATCTTGGCATCAAACGGAATAACGATAAGTCTTCTCCATGTACCCTTATCAATCGCACCGACCTTCGGCAGGTGGTTGGTATAAAGTACAAGTGTATGTGTCGGAGTATATGAGAACGGATCTTTATACTTCTTCTCGGCATAAATTTCATCAGTAGAGCAAAGCTGTTTAACATTGGCAGTATTCAATCTCATGCCTTCTTCCAGTTCTGCTGCAATGAGCATTCTCTTACCCTTTGCCTCGGCAAGTTCCGGCTTGACATTTCTTCTGCAACCAACGGTCAGCATATCAGCAGAGATGTTTCCTGAATATGTACCAAGGACTCTTGCGATAACATTCCAGAAGGTTGACTTACCATTGCGGCCTTCTCCATATGCGATAATGAGTGCCTCCACATACACCTTTCCGATTGCTGAAAGACCAACCATTCTCTGAACGTAATCGATAAGGTCGGTATCCTTTAAAAAGAACGTATCAAGTGCAGCTGCCCAGATATCTGCTCCATCATTTGATGGGTCAACGGTTGTCTGCTTTGTGATGAAATGCTCTGGTCTGTGTTCCATCGGAAACTTGGTGCCCTGTCTTAGATCATAGGTAAGAGTCGGTGTGTTCAGCATGAACTCATCGGCATCAAGGTTTCTCTGTTCCACTTCAAGCATCGGACGAGCCTCTTTTAATGTGGCAGCAATGTTCTTTGTATCTCTTCGCTTAATTGCATACTTCTTGTAAGCTACAGCATCTTCATACATCTCGTAGGCATGAGCCTGCTGCTTGTTGAACATCTGCACAGCTTTTTTCGGACCCACAGATACAAGAATCTCCATGCCACCATTCTTTACAAGTTCATCCATAGCCTTCTTCATTTCGGCTTCAGCCTCTGCAAGCTGTCTTTCCGTCAAGTCCTGGGAAACACCCTGGGACTTTGGTTTTGACTCTTCCCAGAAACTGCCGTTGTAGACCATGTAATCAGTAGATGGGGAATAGCGAAGGATATCCTTATACTCTGTTGCAAGTACCGTAGCCTGTCCAACATCGGAGAAGTCTTCTGGCTTTAATCTGCAGTCGGAGTTGTACTGTTCAGGTGGAATGTATCCTTCCTGGTTCGATACCTTGTTACCGAACTTTGATGCACTTCTCCATATCACCTTGAGTTCACTTTCAGGAAGTGGTGGATTACAGAGTTCTGCCTTCTTAAGGAAAATCTGATAAGCCTCTTCTGTATTTCCGTATCTCTTGATAATCTTTCCGGCAATGTGGCTCATGGTACTGTTACGCTGACCTTCCGGCACCTGCTCAAGGTTTGCATCGAAATCAGCAAAATCATCCTCTTCCAGATAATCAAGAATGGTCTTGTCACCTTCATAGAACTCCATTTCATCAGAGTCATTGCCATAAAGGAATCTTGCAGAGTCTAATGCATTGGTATCGTAATAAGGGAAAGCACCAGCAATCTTGCGTTTCATGGCTGCATACTCTTCTCCGTCCGTTACCTTTGGTATAGGGAAGAACACATGAAATCTTGGTCTTGCCGATTTGTCTCCCTTTGGAAGATTGTGGTGTCTGCTGTACGATGCAGCGAAAACAACTCCCGGTATTTCAAGTGCTATATCAAGAGGAGTTACCCATTCATCCGGGTTCTCTGAATGGTCATTGTCACAGTCAAGAGGAATACAGTCGGAGGATTCAAAGTTATCCTTACTGCGATAGTTTCCCTTGTACTTTGCAGTGACATGATCCATCTTAGTTGCTGCGATAAAGGACTCTTTATCCGTTACAACATTCTTATTGGGATACAGACAGTTACCGCTGTTACCGACACAGTCTGCTGAATAAACAGTGAAATTAATCATATTCTCCGACCTCCTTCAAATCCTGGGTAAACCATCTGATCTTCATTCTTCTTTTCTTGGCTACACCAATCTCACGAGCCATGCCTCGGCTTATCACACCACCGAAGACCCAGACCTCTGTGCATTTGCCAAGAAGTACATAATTGAAATGCATAGCCATCTCTCTTTCAGCCTCATTACCGTCATCCATAAACTGTGGATATAAAAGATGAGGTGTTACCGGGATAGCATTTTCATCAACAGCAAATCTGCTGTATCGTTTTGCATTCTTTACATTGGTTTCAACATCACCTGCATATGGGCTGCAAACATACACCAAAGGAAGATAGGCAGCCTTTTTATCAGCTGCCATTTCCTCACGGTGGATGTTGGTAAGAGCCTCATATGTGGTCGGGTCAAAGTACCCTTCGTGATTAAACTTATCAACACCCATATCTCTTAATCCTCCTGTTCGATAACTGGTAAGATGCCTTCATTCTTCAAAAGGTCATAAAGGAAAAGTCTGCCCTTCTGAGTCCAGTAGGTATGCATCACACTTCTGCTCTCATCGATTGCGTAGGTACGGGACTGTGTGTATCCGCACTCTGCATAGTGCTGATATAAAAGCCAGGTCTTTCTGAACTTGTACTGAACCCCGAGTTCATGAAGAAGTTCGTTGAACTTGCGACCACTCATACCGTAGTCCTTTGCAATCTGTGTAATAGGAACTGTATTCTTGTTCTGTAAAATAAGGTCATAGTAACTTGCCTTTGGCTGGAGTTCTGCAATCTGCTGATTCTGTACTGCTACTGTTTCAAGAAGTTCCAAGTTCTGTTTTTTTACCAATGAAAGCTGGCTATTAGCAAACTGTAATGCTCTAGCCATTACTGCTTCGGGCGAGTTCCATGCCTCTTCAACTTTGATGAAGTACTGACGGAACTTTCTGCCTGCCTCTGAACGCTGAATCATACAGAGTTCCTTTGCCATCGCAATAGTAAGCTGATGATCTGTTGCAGGTCTCCCACCCGTACTTTCGCTCAAAAATGAGCGGAAGTCTGAACCTTCTTCGAATCCGTAATCACACATTCTTGGAAACCAGTCCTTATAGGCAGTTCTTACTTCCAATGCTGCGTGTAAATCTCGACCACTCACAGTAGGTCTGTCACTGTCAAAATTGATTCTGATTAATTCGTCCATTCGAATTACCTCCGTAAAATTTCTTGGAGACCCTTGTCTCCTAATTGGTAGCCTTGGTGACAGGGTTAAAAGGACGTTTTTGAAAAAACTTTTTTTAATTTGTTGATTGCACGTCTGTAACGATGACTGACATTGTTTGCATCATCACCAATTTCTGCTGCGTACTCACCAATGGTGTATCCGTCAAGTGCAATAGCAATTACCATATCTGCCACTGCAGGTTTAAGAAGACTTCTCAAGGTTTCACAGCACTCTTCGTATTCAAGCTGGTTATGTACTCCATCAATTGAACTGTCAAAGGCTGACTTATCAGCGGCTCTGAACATAATTGCCTCTTCTGTGTTGACCTCAACTGTTCCGTCCTTGCTCTTCATATAAGCGTTGCCGGTATGACGGTCATGCTTGTGCCAACTGTTGTAATCGGGTCTGTTGAATATCTCGTCGATTACATCTTGGATTCTCTTTTCGTAGTCTTCCTGACTTTCTTCTTCTGAAATGGAGATATTTAACCATTTCTCCAATTCCATGTTTTCGACCTCAAGGGTCTGGTACTCGTTCTCGTAACGAATCTTGATTTTCATAAAGTTCCTGCCTTTCTGCCTGGTTCTTGCAGAAGGGCACAGGAAACAAATAGGGTCGGTGCTTATAGAAGTACCGACCCATGAATTGCCTGAAAAAGTGCATAAGGAAATAAGGGTACCTCTATCGCACCTTTCACAGGTTGTCCTGTGATTGATGCCGATATCTGTATCCCAATGCCCTTATAGCTAATCAGGCCTTGTGATAATAATTACTGAGTGATGTTCTCACCTTATATAACGATTCTTGATTTCGTTAACTTGGATCACATCTGAGTTATCTTTCAACTCTGTAATAAGTATAATCAACGGCGAAAAGTAATTGAAGATAGCAAGTTTTCACATAACTTTAATATTTTAGTAATGGATATTTAGTTGTATTTTGAGTTATTAGAGAGTATAATTAGTACATTCCATATATTTTGCCATTACTATTTTTAGGCAAAAAAATAAAGCCATGACATGTGCCATGACTTTCCGACCACAGAAAGGAGCCAAAATGCCCCAAATCAAAGAAAATTTTTTTGAAAACATTTTATTTAAGTTCGAAAGTTGTAGTTGCGACTGCGTTGAAGATATAGAACACATTGCTCCGGGAGCTGAACCTATCAGCAAATTCAAGCTACAAGCAATGCCGGAACACCCTATTCTCTTTGGCTATGCAGCTAAAGATGGCTTGGTTCGTATTGCACCCAACGGGACAATCAAAGAAAAAAACATTCTCGGTACTCTGATGTCTCTTGCAAATAAGCCTACCAAGGAACTCGTATCATTTATGAAAGACAATGGTTTCCTATTTCCAGTTTGTGCAGGCACCTATGAAGTATTTGATGAGATATCTTTATACGGAATAATTAACCGATTAAAAATAACCGTAGAGTTAATGACTGCTGCCAACGAGATCAGAAAGAATTACAAGAAGATTTGTGACCTAACAATTTCTTTATTGTTCTCTGAGGATCTTACAATAAAAACCGATTCTATGAAAAATGCCTACTCCAGCTGCCATCATAAATATGTAGATACACTTATAAACCCACCTGTTCAGTTATCTTACAGCAGACAACAAGAAGCATTTGAAGGAGACACCTATAGCATCACCGATTGCATATACGGTTCTTATGCTCTTAACATCCAGGATTACAATAATATTATTGGGGGCTATGCTTCTGTTCCGGGATATCAGAATGGATTCTATCAAAATATCACTTCGATGTTTGTTAATTATGAAAAACGAGATATGACCAAGAAAATCTCTGACTTCCTCTTCCATTTTCTTTATGAAATGAATGGAGACAGTTCCAATGAATTCTCAGTTGAAATGAAAGCGGCATTAATCGAAATCGCAAAGTACATCATCGGAGAAGAGATCAATGCTAACCTTGATGGTATCCATCCTGTTTATAATTCAGAAACAATGACCCCATCATGGAAAGTAGATTCTCTTCTTTGTGCAGCTTACTTCTCCATATTCTATTTGAAACCAGACCTCGAATTGTATCGTCCTTGTGACAATCCTAGATGTGGCCGCTACTTCCTTGTAAAGACCACTTCAACAAGAAATCGTTTCTGCAGTCAGGAGTGCTGCAACAGAGTCACCCAAGACCGTTACAGAAAACGAAAAAGAGAAAAAGAAGGATTATAAAAAAAGAACCTCTGTCTGCAATCATCTGCAAACAGAGGTTTTATAATATTATGCTATTTTTATATTTAATCTAAATTGTAGGAACCACTATCTTCTGCAACCATAGAATCAACAGACTTAATACCCACATAAGATACAGGTTTAGGAATAGGAGTCTCTCCAGTAGATGTAATTTCATCTCTTCCCAGAACTGCCTCTATACATTCTGCAAGAGCAACTTTTTCCTTTATCGGCTTACCAGAATAATGATACATCAGATACCTTGTATCCATAACAATTCCTTGAATTCGTTCATAGTATTTCTTGTTGTATCTCCAGTCACCAACTGCCTCTCCAATATTGCCAACAACTGATGTAAGCTTGAAATGGTTCTTTTCCATATTGTATGGCATGATAAAGGCATTGAATAATGAGTTAGTATCTACACCTTTATATTTTTCCAGATACTCACCATATGTAATCTGCTTATTGATTGATGAACCGTTAGGCAGATGATCTGGAATACCTGTCCAACCATACTTATAGCACTTGGCATCAAGAATGTAATACTTGCCATTGTAAATCATAATGGTATCCGGCATCAAAGGTCTCTTTTCCTTGTACTTGCCATAATCAAGTAACCATCTCGAACGAGGGAAATATTTCTCTTTGTCTTTTTCTCCAAAAGCTCTATCGATTAGTTTCTCCCACACATGGTCAAAATCATCTGTGCCAAAGTAAAACTGCTTATCAGAGGTCTGCTCATCCATGTACTCAAGCATATCCTTCATACCTCGGAATAAAGATTTCTTCTTATCATCATTAGTAGCAGCAAGTTTGCTCTGAACGATTCTGATTGAAGTTTTCACATCCGGGTGTGGTCCTGGTTCTTCCGGCATATATGGGACATACAACCATCCAAGTCTCTTGAATGCCTCATAAACACAGAATCTATTAATCTGAGTTATTTCCTTTGTATCATTCGGCGTTGATGAGCGAACCTCGAACTGTGTAAATACAAAAGAGCTCACACCGTTTCTACTCTGAACAAGTGGCATCTGCTTTCTTGCAGTTCTTGCCCAGTCCTGCTTTCCGCTTGGAGCCGTGATATACACCTGTTCCTTCTCAACATAATATGTACCACCGATGGAAAAATAATATTCGATGATGCTTTTGTATGCGTTGATTGGAAAATCAACTGTCTGTGGTGCCGCAAACTTATTGATAGCAAGTAAACGGTCATCCTTTGTTGTAAACTCAGACAGTACTTGTATTAAGTGCTTAATATCCGTTCTGATCTCGGCATCGTTTTCTGGCAGTTCATATCCGATAGGGAAATAGACCATAGCATTATCTGAATCTGCTTTGATACCTACAAAACGGTCACCATCTTCATTTGTGTTAATATGGCAGTGCTTTTTGATATCATATTCCATGATTGAATTCAAAGCTGAGCCTAAATCCATCTATCATCACCACCTTACTCTTCGTCTTCTCCTGTAAAGGCATCCTTCACATTGTCTTTGAAAACCTTAAATCTATCTAATCCCTGGGCATAAATAAATGCACGGATTACCTGCTCAAGGCTCTGGTATTCTGTAACCTCAAAAATCACTTCACGGTTAAACTTAAATGCATCATCCCAAAGATACTTGATTACCTTTTCAGGGAACTTTCTGTTCTGTCTTATAGCATCACGGATAATAGCAATCTGCGTTTTCTCATCATCTGTAAGAGTACCTTTACTTTCCTTTTTGCGAAGTGCATCGTATACTTTTAAATCTCCCATCGCATCATTAAACTTAAGGTCACGAAGATGAACAAAATATGCTCCAAGTCTCTTATCTTCTGCAGATGTCATTCTAGCACTGTTGCCAACAACAATCTTATTGATTTCTACACAGAAGTTTCTCCACGTAACCGTAGTATCAAGAATTTCTGCATCTGCAAGTGTCGAATCAACATTATCAAAATCATTCTCAATAAGACGCATATCCCATCTACGCTGAAAAGCTGTATCCAATGTAAATACATTCTGGTCAGATGTATTCATCGTGCCAATGATAGAAAGGTTTGACGGAATACGAACCTTTTCTGTCTTTCTATCTTTGCCATACATTTCTTCAGCAATATTCATATTTGTAATACCATACTCACTTGTACCAATTGGATATCCGTCATCATCAACATCACGAATTTCTACCTTACGGTCAAGTAGCTGGAATACCTCACCAAAGATAGCTGGAGCATTACCACGGTTAATCTCCTCAATAATAAGGATGTACTCCTTGCCAGGATTATTATAAGACTCACGAAGAATATTTGTAAAAGGACCTGGAGTAAACTTATAGCTTACCTGCCCGTCTTCTGCAACTGCAGGAAGAATCTGACCAATAAAATCTGAATAAGTATAGTCTGGGTGGAATACAAGTCTTTCCACAATACTTTCTGGCTTACAGTATTCATGTTCAATAGTCCAGCTCTTGCCAGAACCAGGAACACCGTAAAGAAGGACATTGCAACCAGTAGAGATTCTATTTTCTTCATAATTTTCTGGAGAGAATCCTTCATCTTCTGCATCTATGTCTTCCAAACCAATCACTTTAGTGGCTGATAACCTTAAAAACATATCTACTCGTTTTTGATATGCTTCTAAAGAACTACGTTTTTCTCGTACAACTGAGACATTACCTCTTGAATAACTAAGGTATGGATTCATACTGTCTGACAGTAATGACTTAAGTACACGAAGTGAGCCTTTTGCTTCACTATCTCCGTTGATATCAACAGCATCTTCTGTTTCAAGCAGCTTGGTGTAAACACTATTTTGATTAAAAATCACATCTCGATTTCCATCCGTCAGTTTAAACACGGCTTCTTCTGATAACGCAGTTAATAAATGAAGCATATGTTGTTCACATTCAGGATCTGCATTAATATTAAAGCCAATCCATGAAAGAAGAACTCTAATATATGCATCATAATTACTATCAATCAAGCTATGTATAATATCTGCGTTAACTGTGTAAAGTAATTTTTTAGGATATCTAGTCCCGCCTGTTCTTTCTGCACTCGCAGCTTTACCATCTTCAACAAAACTTACTTTTGCTAGTTTCCATACAAGCTCAAATGCAACAATTAAAGCCTCCATCTGGGACTTAAACAGTTGATTCTCGTTTATTCCAGCCATCAATGCTTCAAAACCAATTTGTTCCTCTTCGCAAATTTCAGACAGAGCATCAACCAACCACCGGTCCAGTTCATCTGTCAAGACAATACTATCTCCATTTTGCTGCGAATAGATAAGTTCAGCAGGCCTATCTGCACACTCCCATAACAAAATTGCAAGAGCAATAGTTCCCTTTACATGAGGAAGTGAAGACTTGATTCCGAGTTTCAAGTCCAACTCATCATACACAGATAGATTTTCTGGTCTATTCATGCTTAGTTTCCTCCTTAATATCATTCATAATAACTTCAGCAATTGCAGCCGCCAGCAATGGTGGCACAGCATTACCAACTTGTTTCATCTGCGAACCCTTGTTTCCAACAAAGTGAAAATTATCTGGGAATGACTGTATTCTGGCTGCTTCTCTTACTGTTATAGCCCTATTCAAAAACGGATGCGTAAATTTACCAGAAGAAGGTGTATCAAATCTAGTAGTTATTGTTACAGAGATTTCATCTTTTTTCATTCTGGTCCATGTTCCACTATAAATAGACTTTGTAAGATGCTCTTCAGGGAGGACTTCTCTTCCCGCATTTGGAGGTATTAGCGCCAACCTCTCTAAGGCTAATGGCGAGTGTTTTGTGGCTCTGTGATTAAACAGCTTTGAAGAATCTTTTCTTAACATTTTCTCATAATCACTCTCAGCAGGATACTTATATTCCTGTTCTTCTGAACCCTCACCTGACTCTAAATACGCCAAATCACTTATAGCATCCCAAATTGTCACATCATTTCTTTTGGGAACAGGAAGCTTTGGTGCATCTCCATTAAGTTTTCCTATAATTACGGCACGTCTTCTATTTTGAGGAACTCCATAATCCGATGCATTTAATACTCCATATTCTAGAGAATAACCTAATTTATTAAACAGCTCTTCTATCTCATGCCTAAAGTATCCACCTTCAGCAGTCAATAAATTAGGGACATTTTCCATTACAAAATATTTTGGGTTAACTAGTTCAACTACTGATACATAATATTTAAACAGGAAATTTCTTTCATCATGAATTGTTTTTCTCTGTCCTTTTTGAGAAAATCCTTGACATGGGGGTCCTCCTATAACAACATCAATTGTTCCTGCTAGTTTACCAAATGTATCTTCTAAGTCGAGTGAAGTAATATCCCCCACTATCATTTTTGTATTCTTGTGGTTCGCTATATATGATGCGGCAATCGAAGCATCATATTCGTTTGCCAAAACAACATCAAACCCTTTTTTCTCAAAGCCGAGAGAAAGACCACCCACTCCCGCAAACAGATCAATTACTCTTGGCTTCATTTATTCTCTCCCTCGATTCTTGATTTTGCTATTTCAAAATACGTCTCATTCAGTTCTACTCCAATAAAGTTTCGCTCAGTACGTTTAGCAACTACCCCCGTTGTCCCACTTCCCATAAAAGGATCTAGTACCCAATCCTCTCTATTAGAAAGCAATTCCACAAAATGCTGAATCAAACTTTCAGGTTTCTGTGTAGGATGCTTGCCATATTTTCTTTCTCCATTCGATGTTACCGCTGTTTCGACAAAATCATGAAACATTGCACCATCATTGTTAAAGGTTCCTGTACGTGTTTTATAAGTAAAATACACCCAAGCTTCCGTTGAATTCACAAAATGTAAATTCATATTTCTAGGCATCGGATTTGTCTTATGCCATATTCCTGTTGTCTTATAATAAAATCCATGTTTTTGAGCTAATTTAATGATTGTCTCAACCTTTATAATTGCCATAAAAACAATCATTGTTCCACCCTTCTTCATTACTCTAGCAGATGACTTAAAGAATGTGTCCATTGATTTTTCCCACTCTTCGAACTCCATATCGTCCCATCCTGCGGAACCAAAAAAATTATCTCTCATCTTACTGAGATTTGTATCACGATTTTTCATAAAATTTCCCAGGTTATATGGGGGATCCGTCACAATAAGATCAATGGTATGATCTTCAATATTTTTCATTGCTTCTATGCAATCACTATTATAAAGCCTTATTTGTGGCATTGTTGATTCTTCCTTCCTGCGTAGTATTGATTTATTCTGCACTCTTACCACTCACTATCCATTCATCTAATTCTGAACGCTTGAATTTCCATAGCTTACCGATACGGTGTGCTGGTAAGTCAGGTTTCTTTTTTATCCAATTTCTCAAAGTCACTGTTTTTATCCCCAAATATTTTGCAGCCTCATCAATACTAATATAATTATCCTCAATCGCATTCTTTTTGTTCATTTTTTCTCACTCCTGCGGTCTTTGGCTATAGACATAAAAATACACTATATATTGTACTACTCTAGCCTTTCATTTTCAAGATGTTTCATTATATTTTTTGATATCATTTGATATTATGTGATATTTCATAATATAAAGCGCGATATATTGAAGCTAAGATTTTGACAATTCATCACCCAAAAAGACTTTTCTAAAGATTTTGTATTTCTTCAGAAAAGTCCTTATTCTACTAAATCATTAGATGTGTTTGAGATGTGTTTGCAAAATGCGGTTTTTATCTTAACCATCACACCAACCAGCCATTCAAACTGAGTCTTCCATAAATTCTTATTTCCAAATTGAACAGATTTTTTTAATACAATGCTACTCGCTTTTCTTTCTGGTAACTCTCTCCGATCAAACGGTAAGCTCGATGTTGTTTCAATATCTGCTTTGTTTTCTAAAAGATAATTATACAAATCAGGATTATCACTAATATATAACTCCACGTCCGATTCATACCTCTTTTGAATCCAAGATACTACATTTTTAGAACTGTATGCGTTTTTCTTTTTTAGACCATCTTCCGTTTGATTCACATTACTGCGTTTATTTTTCCATAAATCACGAGTAAACACTTCTGTATAATCGACCTAATCTCAATATTCCTGTCTATCCAACTATAAAATTCCCTAGATTTTTCAAGACTTTTAGGGCATTTTCAAAGGTATTATTTCCAGTAATCAAAACTATCGAAATCCCCTTATTTCAAGCCATTTTCACACTTTTACTTGTGTACTTTAGTCAACAGAACCACGCACTCAACATGATGTGTAAACGGAAACATATCCAGAGGCTGCACAATTTCTGTACGATACCCCTTCTCCTCCAGCAGCTTTAAATCCCTTGCCAGTGTCCCGGGATCACAGGACACATAAACAATCCGTTTTGGCTGCATCATCACCATACTGTCAATCGTCTGCGCATCACACCCCTTGCGCGGCGGATCTACCACAATCACATCCGGATGTGCCCCCTGCTCACACAGCTTTTTCGCATAGTCAGCCGCATCGCTGCACACAAACTCAATATTCGCAATGCCATTCAACGCTGCATTCTTTCTCGCATCACGAATCGCCTGCGGTACAATTTCAATTCCCGTCACATGTTTTGCCCGCTGTGCTAAAAACATGGAAATCGTCCCGACTCCACAATACAGATCCAGCACCGTTTCCTTTCCCGTAAGCTGTGCAAACTCCAGAGCCTTTCCATATAATATCTCCGTCTGTCTTGGATTCACCTGATAAAAGGACTTTGAGGATATGGAAAACTTCAAATCATGAATACTGTCAGTGATAGCACGCTCCCCAAACAGCAGCTGTTCCTTATCCCCCAAAATGACATTATCATCCCGTACATTCAGATTTAATATGACACTCTTCACAAACGGCAATGCCGCAGTCAGCTCCTGCACCATCTCCTTCCCATGTGGAATCTGAAAGGAACGCACAATCCAGACAACCATTACCTCATCACTGGAAAATGCATGCTTGATCAACAGATGACGAAACAGCTTCGCATTCTGATACTTCTCAAATAATTTACGCATTTCCTGTAATACCGCATTGATCCGTTCACTCTGAATCAGACACGTATCCGTATCAATGATGGCATTGGAATTGATACGATAAAAGCCGGTAACCGTTTTACCTTTCTCAATTCCGACCGGAATCTGCCCTTTGTTGCGATAATTGGTATAGCAATCCTGCATCCCCAGCACATCCTGCACCTCAATATCAAGGTGTGCTATCCGCTGCATCACATCCTGCACCTTCTGCTTCTTAAACCGCAGCTGCTCCGCATAGGACATATGCTGAAGCTGACAGCCTCCGCACTGCTTTGCAATCGGACAGGGTGGAGCAACACGCTGTGAGGATGTTTTACTTCTCTTCATCAGCCTGCCATAGCCAAATTTCTTTTTTGCCATCGTGACAACCAGCTCTCCCGCTTCCCCCTCCAGCATGCCCTTCACAAACAGCGGAAAGCCGTCTATCTTTACAACCCCGTGCCCGTCGTGCGTATATCCGCTGCAGACACCATATACCTGATCATTTCTCTTCATCTTCTCACCTCATTGAAAAAAGGGCAGGCCGCCCTTTTACTTGTTTTTCTTAGCTGCTTCTTCCTGCTGCTTTAACAGCTTTTCTGCGACGGATTTATTTTTCGGAGATGAAGGT